>Ga0209780_1003756_pt1 | contig 11461 bp, 5 predicted proteins | sample WorMetexBAHAMAS2_FD_187384 | JGI IMG/M metagenome (GOLD analysis project Ga0209780, IMG submission 187384) | Marine gutless worms symbiont microbial communities from Max Planck institute for Marine Microbiology, Germany - Inanidrilus exumae... | ecosystem: Host-associated > Annelida > Digestive...
ACATTAAAGTCACCACCAAATATAAATTGACAACCAATGTGTCTATCGATGATGCCCTGTAAACATCCAACAGCTGTTTCATACTCCAATATATGCTCCTTCTTAATGAGGCGGAGAGCTGATGATGTGCCACGGCGAAGTGTGAATTCTCCCGGACACTACGCAGGCATGCAGGTCGGTGATGTCAGAATCCGCAGGGCATCGCCGAGGAGCATTGGCGCGCGTGACAAAGCGCGCGGCAGCAATCCGAACTTGCTCGGAGCGCCGTCATAACTCGAGACGTGGCCGCCGCCGCGCGTCGTCGTCGTCGACGTCTCTTTGTTCGAGCGGCCGGTGACGTCTGCTCGCAGTCGGTCGACGGCCCAGCCACGCAGTAATCATCGGTTGCCGGTTCCCTCTTCACGGCTGGCGACGAACTGCTGGCAATCAGTCAAGACCGTCGTCCTTACCGCGCGACGATACGCAGACCGGAGTCGCTCGAAAATCAAATAATCGCCGCGATAATTAATAATTGTTCTAGTGGCGGCGCTGCGTGCATAATATAGCCACGACGAAGACGATGAGCGATAGGCGTCGAGGGACGACGTTTAGGCTCGTCGCAATTGCGTTACGGACTCCGCCGACGGCGCGGATAATCGCCTCGGTCGACCCGGCAGGTGCACGCGACCACCGCGACACCGCCGACCGTCAGCGACCGCCGTACTACCGACTCTTCCCGTCCAAACGTCACTGCATCTAAGACTGCACCCAACCACGACTGAAAAACAGCACCTCGTCGTTCACTTCTATGAAATAGTCAGCCTTACACATGCAACTTTATTTCACCGCAAATATGATAGCAGAAAAAACATATGTATTTAAATATACGTTAATATAATATTCATTTTACTTAACCAATACATGGTAGCAAAAACACACAGACACACACATACATACACACGTATACAAGCACATAAATACATATAAACAGATATAAACGTACAGATATAAATATATATATACAAATATATGCACACCTACGAACACACAAATAAAGACAGCTGAACTGTGTAACATCGCAGGCACATTAACTCATTAACTAGAGAGATACAAACTAAACTTAACTTCAAATGTAAGCATACGCTTGGTTCACAAAACACTGGGCAAATCGAAGTTAAAGTACTCTTGACAGCATTTAACCGTATCAATGTTGCTTGTTTTGAATAGTTTCAAAAATAATGTTATCGATTAAGAATGTAGCCCTATATGCGAAATATGTCGAAAGTTCGCCGAAAAGGAACTCTAATACTCTTAATTTGTTAGCTAATAGTTTATTATTTAACTCGTGTTTAAATGTATATAACTTGATTTTTATTTTTTAAATATGTTAATGTTTTTATTCCGCTACCACATTTGTGGTGAAATAAAATTGTGTGTTAATTGAATGAAAAGTTAACTAAACTAATTGTATATTATTAACACTGTCACAGGGATACACCCGTAGTTCTTTTTTTGCGAACTCGCGACAGATGTCGCACAGTAGATTCTTGATAACATTATATTATAAAGAAACTTGCATTTGCGCTTTATTGTGGGCTTTTATAGCATATAGTACCCATAGCGACAATGAATACGATACCATATACGATAGAATAGATTTGACGTGTGCTAGAAAGCTGACGGGTACGTAGCCAGCTTAATCTACCGCACGGAACGATGACAAATAAGAGTAACGAAAAATGAACTAAAATCTACCGATTTGCGTCTTCTAATCAGAAGCAGGTTTTTTGCTCAGAAACGCAGACATGGGTTTGTTACTTAGAAGTGAGTTAAGTAATCAGACACGGTTTCTTCTACAGAAGATGGGTAGCCGCTGTATGACACCACATAGTTTACATATCCACCGACACATGCAATTGCATTTCTTCGATGTAATTCGGTCGTAATTACGAGCGGAATGAAATTCTGTCAACGATCTCGTCGTCGCGGTGGAGGATCGCCAAGACGGCGCAGAGCGGCCGTGAAACGGATACGGCGTCCTCGGGCGCCACGTCATCAGAGTGCCGATCACGGTGGTCGGACAGGTGTCCCGTGCCGGCGGCGATGCGCGCCGCCCGCCTCGCTGTCCTCCACCGGTCACAATCACCGACGACAGTCGCTCGATTAGTCATGCATAATCAAACGCCGATTCCATGCATCGACGATGAACGAGCAGTGCAGTGCAGTGCTGCCGGAGTTGCTGATGCTGCGTGGACGCTGATCAGCAAACACGTGACAGTAAAATCTAAAATCTACTGAAATCTACTACCACGTTTTCTTTCTCCACTTTCTCCCCTCTTCATACTTATATGTACCCATATACACATACACATATATGAATATATACATGATAACTTTCGAACGAAATGACGTTCGACCTAGATATTCGGCAAGGCGGTTTATCGTGACCCTATGTAGGTCAAATTCGTAGATCAAGGTCAAAGTCATAATCAAAATTCAAGTTCACAGGATGTGTATCGCATTAGGGGTTCTTGGCGATAATTGGCAAAATGCGATAATAAAATCTACAAATCTGTTTCTACTGCTTGATTAAGTGGTTAAACTTGTATCTTATTTGTATGTTTGTGAGTGGATACGCTGCGTGTGTTTTTGTAGTTGGCTGCTTGTGTTATTTTTTTATATTTTATCTACTTTCGTGGTGAATAAACGCTATATATACAGAGAACCAGCATACATGTACGTTTTTTGGCGCTTAATAAGTTTTATGATATTTCTTTCCTTACTAGACGCGGATTGTTCAGAGGGTTTCATTATTTCGCTAAAGCTGACGAAAATCGATGCTTATTGCGTACTATTCTATTCACAAGACTTTAAAAATCGGTAGAGAAAGAAAAACGTAATCAACTAAGTAGACCTACAGTCCAGTATTAATATATTCAACTTTATTCACCATTTCTGGTAAAAAACAGGAAATCCACATGCACACACATACACACACACATACATACACACACTGAACATCTCACAATAAATAACACAATATTACACATATATGCCTAAATAACTGCAGTAGCCTTATCACAAAATAGAATAATATTTACAACAAATACATTATTTTTTACAAACACCAGATACATGTAGTAAGCTCTTACTATTATATATTCCTCACAGATATAGGCGGAAGAATAATGTTAGTTGATTAATAGTGTATTAACTTAATCATCATCATCATCATCATCATCTTTATTATACGCTCAAGGCAGAGTAAAAAATAAAACACACATACTGCATAAAAACAGAGAAAACTGTCGAGAAATCTTTTCTTTGCGTGGCCAATACTTCCACCACGATCAAAGTGTCGCCAAAGTAGACAGTATTGTGTTATGCTTATATTAAAATTGCTGCCCATAAGTTAACGTGGTCACTGCAGGACTGTGAGATCTAACGACAATGTGCCATACGGCTGAAAGATCATCAATCGACGACTCGACGACACTGTGACATGATATCCGGTCATTACACGCACGCCCGTCTGTTGCGGAGAGAATAGAATTTTTCGGCGCGACCGTTCGAGAAATTTATGAAAGAGCGCATCGGTCAGCTGGTCTTTCGCTTCCGGGGCCGAGGTGTGCGACGTGACGTGGGTTCGCCACGCCGGCTTCCAATCACCGTCGCTGCCGCCGCCATCACCGGCAAGTGGCGGTCCGTGCCGGCGGCCCAGCACGCCGACGGACTTGGTTCCGCTCGGCCGGTTCACGGTCGTTGAACTATTGACGCGCATACCTTAAATTACAGACCGCCCGAACCGTTTTCTCGGAGGCGTGACTTCTGGCGCAATATTACTATACAAACCGCCGGGTTTTTTTGTCGCACGGTACTCAGAACTAAAAGGCAAACAGTTAAGTAGACTTCTCACTGCGGCCGTCTACGGCGCGTTACGGCCGTCGACGGCCGCAGTGAGAACGTTACTTTAGGCTTACTTGTATTCACCAGCACGTCACCTCGGCATTTTCCTTACCAGTCTTCAGAGAACGTCTGAAGGAAGACCTGTTTTTTCACTCTACTTCCCATAACTGCCAACAGTGACTGTTGTCGTTTTGTACACGTTAATCGCTCATTTTTATTTTATTTCCATTAATAGTTTATCTGATCTGCAGGAATTTCATCAGTTTTGTTTTGTCACTTTGATAATGGCTGCGCACCGGATAAAAATGCGACAACGATGACGATGACCAAAAAACGTTTGACAATATATGAGGGCCTACTGTATAGAGGCGTTGCTGTTCTAGACAAGTCTTAGCTGCCGCAGATATACTTGCGCGTGAGAGGCGCTGCGTTACACCCATCGTGTTGTACACAAAGGTGGACGCTGAATGTGAGAAACTGACGACCGACGACCGTCGCCAGTTTATCACACTAAGGCCCCGTCCCAACCAGCAACAATGTCGAAGCAACATTCGACACTGTCGAAAGAATCGTTCAACTTGTAGCGTTGGACAATGTGGCTTCGACATTGTTGCTAGTATGGACGGGGCTTTAGTCGACTGTCGACTTGCGACGGTCGACATGCAGTTGCGAAATTTTGTCTTCTAAGTTCAGAGTTTGGGAAAACGTTCCAGAGGGAAGTACCCTTATTTTTGGAGATGACCGAATTCCCTTCCAATACATTTTAGGATAAGCCGAGGGTAGCATCTACTTCAAAACGAGGTCGATCTCCCTTTTAGCCGTTTCGATACAATACCGGCTCGTCCGTTTGTGACAGACAAACAGACAGACGGACGGACAAACAGATACAATGCTGTAGCTAATACAGAAATACCGTACCGCGCCAGCACGGCGTCGTGCAGGTAGAAAGTCTCAGGGAGAAACGATGCGGTTAATAGCCGATTGAGCAGGCAAGAGCGCGTGTCGATGACAGCTGTAAGCCGCCAAGCTGCTCAGCTGCACTCAGAGTGTTGGTTGTGACCGGACACGCCCACCCGAACTGACCCGCGGCAGTCGTCATCAGTCCGTTGAGCGAGCGTTAAGTGATCCACGCCAGTCTAACACGCCAAGCGCGGCTGCCGCTGTCCTGCGCACGCATCAGCTGTCAGTCAAGATTTATCAGATGTAAAGGTATAAAGACTAGTGCGACGCCAAACCTACGGTTACCTTCCCAGCCAGAGTCCACTGCCAATGCCACTTAGCCGGTACTCAAAAGATACAAACGAAAATCCAAAACGTAACTAGACGGGTTGCAGTGTATCTGGAGACACTGCAGTCTGCAGTGTGTCTCCAGATACACTGCAACCAGTCTAGTTACGTAGTCTGCAGTATAGGCTCGAAGAGGGCGTTTCCCACCGGCGTACTCGACAGGTGACACAACTGTTTACTTATTTACTGACGCAACGTCGCACAGCTGCCACGCCCACATCGGTTTGTTTACGTTTGCATTATGACTCAGCAAGACGTCCACGGTGACCGTCAACGATTGCCGAAAATTTGGGTAGGTACCTTTCTAGTGCGCAGCGTACCCCTCCGGGGAAAGACTCTGGATTGATTGGTAAAAACGGAAACTAGACATCCCGTAGAGGGACCATTTGGCCGTGAATTTCCGGCGATCTGTAATCATTGCGGAGTTATGACGGCCTAAAGTCACAAGACGTGGAAAGTTTGTGAACATTTTTTGCGTTTCTTTCGAAAAACGATCTCTCTCAAACTGTCGCTATACTGCGCAGAACAGACCGTTTTTGCCCCGTAGAGTATTTACAATATTGGCTCTTCGAGCCTATAAAAATAGTGGTCATTTGGAGCAATGTCACCATTCGATAGAATGCGTGTAACGTCCGGTTTACATTTCATAGAAACAATGGATTAATCTATGGATTAGTATGTTTTTTTGCTACGAAATGCCGATTTTATATTTCTTGATTGCGCAGTTGTACGTTTCTTTGTGAAATTGTTTAATTTTATACGAACATTTATGTTGTTAATAACTGTTGGTGGCACTTGATTTCCAATTACTCTGAGGTGTTGTTAAAAAATTGTAAAATTCGAGATGAAATTTGCGGATCGTAAAAACCTGCATTGTTACTTTGTTTTTATAGTTTTCTTCGACGTAGCGACCGGGTTGGTTTCTATTCGTCTGATTTACCAAGTTTTGACGACCTATGCACCCAAGCTGATCAAAATTTATCTAATAAAGTTTTACATAACCCAGACAGTGTTCTGCATTGCCTCCTGCTGCCCGTCCTTCATACCTCACATAATTACTGACTTAGACCACGCGCACACGATAGATCACTGCCCGAACAACAGTCACATTTAACAGACTGTAACTTCATTATCCATATGTCATTTTGTCAAGTTTATTGACACTTTTACGCCTGTATTTCGTTGTCTCTCAATTGCGTTTTGACAGTTGTGAAATACACGGATATGTTATGTTATCTGTGCAGTTTAATTTAACCAAAGTAGATTTTGTTCAGATTGTAATGAGCTATTGTGCATTGTTTGTTATTTGTGCAGGATTTTTACTTAACTAAGCTAACGTTTTCTTTTTGATTTGTTGCTTCCGGATTTTTCCTGGTGAATAAAGATATTCAACGCGTCCATCTGGTACCATTTTCGAGATGCAACGAGTTATTTGTCGAAGGTCACAAATGTTTCATTTTCGACGTGTGTTTGGCGCCACCCTTGGTGTGACCCCATTGGAATTTCATCATTGTCATAAAACGCAAATCCTAGGCTGTCTGCGGCGTTGTTTGCGTCATCCTACGTGTAGCCACTTTGATAGAACTCCGGCCTGTGAATGACAGACGGACAGGTGGACAGACTGACATAGGGGACCATAGCACATACCGCGCTAGCCTAGTGTCGCGCAGTAGTAAACAGAAAAAGGACCGTAAGGCAACTAATTAATCAAAACGAGAGATAAAATAAAGTATATAATTAAAAATGAAGCTATTAAAAACATGACTTAACTAAACTTTATTTTTATACCACAGCCAACGTTATTACAACAGACAAACAATATTCATACTCGTTAATAGCATTACTGGCAAACGTACTGCATACAGGATTATCGGAACCACTATAATATTTACACAAAATGTGTTTCCTTACTGACTGTTTGCAACAATAAAATGTTTTTTTTTAAATTTCAGTGAGACAAAATATCGGAGCGACTAAAGTTAATTCGTTATACGGGTGACGCGTGCTGAAACTCACAGGCTTTACGGCTCTGTTGCTAGCTATTCGGTGGTCGATACATCGTTTCGCTTGTTCGTCGACAGACAACGTGGCGCAGTGCGCTCGTCGGTCAGTTGTAGCGCCTGCATCGCGCTAATTAGAACAACTTCGTCATAACGCCGCAGCAGCAGCCGCAGCAGCGCTCGTCAGACGCCGCGAGAAGAGTCTCGACTCCGCCGCGCGGAATCGCCTCAAGACACGCCGCATTCCTAAAGCGAAAGTTGATGTCTTCGATAATGATTTATTGAAGTTACGCGCCGCCGGAGGCGTGAGGACGAACAGACAACGATTGGCGCTGCCGCGGCTGCAGCATCCGCAGCTAACGTCGTTGTTATTGGCAGGCGCTCTGTGTCGATTCTATAACCGAACAATACACACAGCAGGTGACAGACAGACAGACAGACAGACAGACGGAGAATAAGAAACGAAATAACACAAGCCACCATTGAAATAGCACATATAGATTCACGCAACGATACAACGGACAGCATTGTCTTTGTTTTGTTTTGCTAGGTGTCTGAAACCAAAATACGGCAGCAGAAATATTCTATGTTTTATAACAGGTAAAGATTTTAGGACAAAATTTTCAGATTTTAAGAAGGAACGATTTGTCAACATTTCGTAAAAATTCCATTTGGATATCTTGTTCACTTCAAAATGTATTACGTTTTATTTTAAACTACTGGGCCATTTTTTTCAAGTTTGCGCACCCGCACGGCTGCACATGTGATACATGACATCGCCGTCAACTTCACCGAATTCATAGCAAAGTGAGTGAGCATCAAATTCTCCTGATCTCAATCTATACAGGAGAGCTAGACAGCAGAGTTGTAATACCGGTACTTCGTACTTGTACTTGTACTTGAGTTGTACTTAAGTACAAATTTCACGTACTTGTATTTGTACTTTTATTTGGTGCCACATGTAGTTTACCGCCATGGTAGATTTCTATATTTAATTTTTGTTTGAAAAGTTATGTATTAATCGTTGGATATTGATTCTGTTATACAAGTAATCCAGTGCTTTGACGACAAATGAAGAAACCCCAGCAGTGTCATGTTTCGGATCAACACGTATTGTGATACGGCTAAGGATGAAGATGATTACGATGACGGTGATTAATGCGTGTGGCGGCACCGGAGGTAAAGTCTGCCGTCTCGACTACATTATTGTTGCGCTTGTCGACAAGACCCAAGCACATTTAATTGCACATGTACAACGTACTTACAGACCGCATGATGTGCTCTAAAAAAATTCGCTTACGGTATACTTTAAAATAAGCGTTTAGAATAATAAAACTGTAAAAGTAATAAATGCAAATAAATGCACGCAGTATAAGCATAACTAGCAACAAATTCTGGCAGTTTGGTTAGCTCAGTAGATCTCACCGTAGGAGTTTGCTTGAAGTTGTCTAGCTGCATTCATTTGATGACAGGCGTATTGCCGCAGGACGTGAAATCGCAGACGCAGGTCGTCAATAATTAGCAACGGCAGATTTTTCTTTTTGCTGAACAAAGATCTGACGCAGTTGATTATCGAAATGGTAAAGCAACAGAACAGAAACACTCTTCACGGTGTTTTTGATTTTCGGTAAAGCCGCTACGGGCCTTAATCAGAGAGATGAGAATGTCAACAGTAAGATTATAAGACGCCCGCCAGGCCGACAATATCATTAGTTGTGGTTACGTCCAAGCCCCTCCTCTGCACTGTCAAGTCACTCTGACGCAGTAATAGCCTGATTGCCAATTTATTACTGGCCCGCCTACACATAGTGTAGGGGGCATACTAGTAACGGTCGCTGGCGTCTGTCGTCGTCTGTCGTCGTCTGTAACACTCCACGGCTGGCCTGCAGGCGGCTTTACCCGCGCAGGCCAGGCGATGACGTCATGCCGCCTCCAGTATTATTATAGCTCTACGGCTGCACGGCAGGCCAGTAGTGTTACGTTTCGTTAGGGAGACGTCTTGTTGAATTAAACGCTGCTTTGTCAGTTGAAACTTGCGGAACGCAGAAACTTAGAAGAAAATGGACAAAAGTATTGAGGCCACATAACATACGGGAGTCGATGATAAAATGTGGATGTGTAATGGTTGGTTTTACTGAAGTCGAGTCATCAGACAGATAAATGTGATCGCTTAAATCTAAACGCTACTGTCGACTCATAAGTCACTTCTTGATAACGAAGATTAATGATATAGACTGCAATTAAGTTAACAGCTATTTGTTACGATGCACAGCAAAACTGTAGGCCCTAAGTCTGAGGTTAGACTGTTTGAATTGCTACGCATTCTAACGCCTCGTAAAGAAAATTTTCTTGGATAAGTTAATTGGTATAATCAAGCTAGGCTGTCCACAACTTTGACCGTCAAGTTAAGCTAACTTATCAAAATGTTGGATTTATCAATCCATCCATCCATCATTTACTGTAGACAATAAAACAGATGTCAGTACTTTGATGTAAGTAACTTGATTGTGAATAAGGTTAAGTCTTATAAATTAGTATGAAAATGTAACGACAAAATTAAAGGGAAAGCTATAACCCTTCAATCGCGCTGATATTGTTTACACTAGAACACTTGGTAACAATATCATGACTTAAACTCAGTATCATTCATTATTTCTCACAAACAAACCCCCGCCCCTGAGTGTGGGAGATCTCCCACCTGATCTTCGCCAACTGCCACATGGAACAAAATGCAATCAGAGACGGCAGACTTCGCCCCCGGTGTTGCCACCTGGCGATCTCTGCCAAACAACGTTGTCTTACGTCCTAATAGTGCCGCCACCCAGCGAACTGACGAAACATAAGCGTCGTCTTTGATTCAGGCCATTCCGTCCATTATATAAAACATGACGTCATCCATAAAACCGGAAGTACATAACGTATTGCAGTTTGCCGTCAGATGAGGATTAAGGACCAAGCCAAGCCACGACCATAGGTAACATTTACAGAAAATGTAGTGAAATTTGGAATGTGGTTTTGATATATGAGAGCGAACAGACAAAAAAACGAACAAAAAGAAAGACAAACATACGGACAGACATAAACCTACAGACACGCTGATCACAATGCTTTGAAGTAAAATGTCTTCCAAACTAGAAATCCACAAAGGCTAGGTAATTGCAATAAACGAATGATGGGAAAACTGACTTAGGTTTTTGTTTTTCTCTTATTTTTAGCCTCTGTGTTGTGCGCTAGATTAGGCTGGCCATCTCGTCAGCTTTTGAGTGCACGTAAATATACTGTGTCGTATCGTATCGTATCGTGACTGTCAACCTGTTCTAGCTGAACTCGACTCCCACACGAAACGAGAATCCTACAAAAGCCACTGCTCATAAAGCAGCATCAAAATGGCATGCAAATCGCGTTATTATCAGATTACAGTTTAACAAATAAAGCTTTTGACAACGTTGATAGGCTTGTTTGCTAATAAGTAATAAGGATGCTTATCTGAACAGAATACGTTCACTTGCCCGAAACTCATCAGAAAGTAGCCATTATGTGTTTTCGCAATCATGTATTGGTAAAAATAAAATTAATATAAAATACCGGTAGCTGAGTCTTTTATGCGTCACAACGCTATATTGTCTGCCTGTGTTAAACTACATAGTGGCCTCGCAAACGGGGCCACCGTGTTTGACTGACCACAGCTATAATGTGGGAATCAATTTGCACTATTTTTGAAAACGTCAACGCCGGTTTTTCCACAACGCATCGATTAACGCTGTTTTCATGAAAGTGGCGCCTCCTGGCAAAATTCAACAACACATATTTCGCTTTCGACGACTGCTGCTGGAATTTCATCTTAAGACTTGGAGCAGAACCGGTATGTAAAGGTTGCTAGAGAAAATCGACGAACACAAGAAGACATTGAGACCGTCAATGGGCTGCTGGAACGGCGGCAAACACTGCTTGACTTGCTGGAGATTTGACCTGCTGCGAGGAGTGGCCAAAACTCTCGCAGGCGTTCATTACTACGCCACCGGCAGGTGGGCCAAATATTGTGATCAGCATGCATGTATGTCTGTCTGTGTGTCTGTGCGCTCGCATGTCTCAAAAACTGCACGTCCAAATTTCACGAAATTTCTTGCACCTGTAGCAGTGGCTCGGTCTTTTTCTGACGATAATGCAATACGTTATGTACTTTCGGTTTTGTAGATGACGTCATGTTTTCCGATGATGAGGCCAGTGTGTCAGAATCAAGCACGAAGTTATGTTTCGTCGAGTTCGCCAGGTGGCGGCACCAGTCGGAC
>Ga0209780_1003757_pt1 | contig 11461 bp, 9 predicted proteins | sample WorMetexBAHAMAS2_FD_187384 | JGI IMG/M metagenome (GOLD analysis project Ga0209780, IMG submission 187384) | Marine gutless worms symbiont microbial communities from Max Planck institute for Marine Microbiology, Germany - Inanidrilus exumae... | ecosystem: Host-associated > Annelida > Digestive...
GAACAACCTAGTGACTTTTCAGTATTCACTTAATATTTTAAAGCAATACATGTACATCACAACATCAACAGAAAAGAGGATACGGTATTCTGTTACTATGCGCACAATTCAATATGGACTTGTGAACTCGGCTATGGGGCAGATACCATGTTCCACAGAACGTATTTCTTGTTTTATATATCTCCCTACCAACAGTGTCGACGCACTGAAGGGCAGCTCAGTGTAAACAATTGAACACGTACTGGTATGTAAAACACTAGACTCAAAACAGTGATGTCCTTTGCACTACTTAGTACTTACTAGGTGTTTCATGCTGCGTGATCGTAAACTGTGTTCGTAAACCTCTAGCATGGGCCTAATGGATAATCATAAAGCGAGTGGCTCGGTAGTCCAGTGGTTAGGGCATTGGACTTACTTGTGACTCAATGGTCATGAGTTGGATCCCCGGTCACCGCACTATCAGTCGGATGGTATTGGGATGGGTGACCGTCTTCGGCCAGGCATACAACTCAGCTTCCTCCTCTGTTGGACGGGAAATGAGTAACGGCCAAAGTGCGGTGATGCGCTGCGGCTGGGGATCAAATCATCAAAGGTAGTATGGTTCTTTCCATTCGTAGATAAGCGTGTGGGTGGCAGGTAGCCTGTGTGACCCCTAGTTAACACGTGCCATTCAGAGCGCTTTAAAATGAGTAAACTCATGAAATGGCTTAATCTTAAGCCCGGTCCACACCAACAACAATGTCGAAGCAACAGGCAACAAAGTTGCCTGTTGCTTCGACAATGTTGCTTCGACATTGTTGCTAGTGTGGACCAGGCTTAAATCAGGATGGTCGCAACCCGAGACTGGAAAAACGGGAACAGCACGAACGTTTGTCCCTGTTTACAGGTGACGTTAAGCGAAAGAGGAAGTTGAGGGAGAAGAATTTGAAGACAGGACATTTTGTATAGCGCCTTTTCGTGGTAACTCACCTCTATAGCGCTCACAATGGCACGTGTTTTACCTGCCACCCACACGTTTTTCCACAAATGGAATGAGCCATCATGCCTTTACTTCCCAGCCGCAGCGCATCACATCACTTTTCGCCGGTACTCATTTTTTGTCCCGCAGAAGGTAGGATCGAGGCTGAGTTGGCCTAGGTCACTGGTTACATAGCGACATGGTGTGCCCGGCCGAAAACGGTCACCCATCCCAGTACCAACCGAGCGACAATGCGGCAGACGGGGATCGAACACACAACCGTTGAGTCGCAAGTCCGACGCCCTAACCACTAGACTACCGAGCCAGCTGAAGTGATGGCTGAGACCTGCGTCGTCATTCCCGTGGATTCGACGATGCCCTCCAGTATGGCGATGATCTCGAAGTGCTTGTGGCCGGCCGTGAGGTCGTCGGCATTCACGTCCCACAGTGGACTTGCTTCGGTGATGCAGTGTCGGACGATGACCGGCCACACGAGGAACAGTCGTCCTTCGTGGTCGCCCTCCTCATGGCTGTCGCCGAGCGTCAGTTCACGCTGGTAGACCGGCAACACCTCGCCCTCGCGAGTCACTCGCTTGCTTACTAACAGAACTCGCACCTGCAACGTTCAGCCCGTCTGCATCAAGTCCTTGAGCTTCACCTGCCAATAATAATGTTATTATTAGGCTGCATCGCAGCGTTAGCTAGCCATAGCAACCTATTGCTACACACGCAGTAGCGTGGTCGGTTTGTCGGTCTGTTGGTAACGTTCGTGAACCCTGCAGAAACAGCTGAACCGATCGAAATGCCGTTTGGGGGATGATTCGGGTGGGCCCGAGATACCATGCATTAGATGGGGTGCAGATCCAAAGGGGAAGAGGAAAAGTGGCGGCCCATTGTTAAATATAGGAATACTCTACCGTGATCTGTGCAATAACAGCTGAACCTATCGACAATGACGTTTGGGACAAAGATCTGGATGGGGCCAAAGAACCATGTATTAAAAGGGCTCCAGATCCCCATGGGAAGGGGCACTTTTGAAGGGTGTCCGTCCCGTGTGCGGGGGTGATGCGGCTTTTCCTCGAATATTTTTACCATTTTTGTAATTATTACTGATAGCGCAGTGGTGTTCGTTAGCGTAAAATACCGTGATAAAGGTGGTCAATGTGAGTTGAAACATGCCGCAAATAAACTCGACGTACAGAGTTGCCACGCATGGACGCTAGGGGTGGGTGCGGGGCCTTTCTGAAACAGGAAAACATGACAAAGTGGGCAAGGTGGGACGCAGCAAAAAGTTATATCATTCTTCCCGTTTCTGATTTTTTTAACATTTTGCACCGTTTGTTAACAGCTATATCGGTCTTCCTTATTGTCGAGCAGGAATGTCTCTGGCCCAGTCGCATGCTGCCCCCTGGTAAGTCACGGTGAGTATGCCGAGGGGGCAGACAGACAGACGGACGGACGGGCACCAAATTAAGACGCAATCAGCGTAATAGCCGCTCGCCGTCGCCGCTGCACATGGAGTATAGGACTAATTTTACTGTTTAGTAAATGTGCCAAAACAGCGATGGTAACTGGTTAGCCGACTACTTCCTACTCCCGTCTGTTTACCACAGTTTAGTGGTGATGGTCACCTGGGCCTCGACGATGTGCGACTTCCGCAAGTCTCCGACGCGGAACAGCAGGTAGAGTTGTCCGTCGCGTGGACAGATGACTGCGCGCTTGCTGAACATGAGTGTCTGCGCGCGTTTCTTGGGCCGCGACAGCTTGGCGAAGACGAGCCCGGTCATGAGAGTCTGCGTGATGATACCGAAGCACGACTGGAACATGACGAGCGCGATGGCGTGCGGACACTCCGGGTTCATGTACCGGTAGCCGTAGCCGATCGTCTGCTGTGTCTCGATCGAGAACAACAGAGCCGTCGGGAAGTCGTACACCTGCCATGACAGCAACAACACGTGAAAAAAGTAATTTAGCAAAAGGCCGCATCGCAGAGGGCGGATTTTTCACGGGCGAAAAGTTAATGTGACATCTGCCAGTCGGGAGGAATGCAGTCGGCTGCGGCATTCGCGACAATGCCGTTATTGATTTTTTTGCTGCGTACACCGCAGCAGTGACTCGCAATGCTGTTCTGTGGACCGGACAAGCTAAAAAAACTGACCATTCCCTTTGTGAATCTGGACTCCCATCTAATACATGATTTCTTGGGCTCACCCGAGTCACCCACCCAAACGGCATCTCGATCGGTTCAGCCTTTTCTGCAGGGCTCACGAACGTGACCAACAGACACACAGACAGACCGCGTTACTCAGTCTGTAGCAGTAGGCCGCATCTAGCTATTGCAGCGATGTAGCCTAATAATAATAATGCCATTCTGTAGCGCTTCGTGACTGTTTGGGCCGCAAGAACGCGCGATGTAAGTACCTCATACTTTACTTTACTTTACTTCAAAATTTATTTTTCGGACACACAGAATATCTGACCGATATTGCTTTACGTAGACCATTTAAGTGGTGGACAGCAAGGTCAGAGACAGCATTGGCACCTACATGTTCCACGCACGGCTTCCAGCCCGGCTGTTGATAGTTCTCCAGGTCGCGGTGAGAGAAGGCGACGAGCCACCATGCCAGGGCGAATATGACCCAGCTGACGGTGAAGGCCATGGTGAAGAGCAGCAGGTTCCATCGCCACTTGATGTCGACCATCGTCGTGAAGATGTCGGCCAGGAAGCGTCGACCTCGCCTGTCGATGTTCACTCGCGAGATGTTACACTCGCCGTTCTTGCAGACCAGACGACGCTCGGACATTCGCGGCAGCAGCCACCGGAAACTATCCTTGTGCAGCACGGACGGCATCTTCGCGCCTGCGCAGTCGTTCGATCGGTTCGCTTTCATAAATCTCCGACACGAAAATAAGCGGATTCCGGGCCAGGTTAAAGTTGGCTTAAAGCCCACCTGTTTCGCAAATCCTTCCCAACGTTGTTTCACTTCTCCTGTCCGCACTGCCTGCACGGGCTGTTACTCGGACCGTTTTTTCTAAGCAACCCGTTTTTTAATCGGCTCAAAGCTAGGCTTAGCTTTAGCTGAATATTGGATTCACTTTACGGCGCGTTTTAGCGTTTTTAGACTTCCGGCTGCCATAACTCCGCAGTGATTACAAATCTCCGGAAATTCACTACAAATGATTCACCTACGGGATGTCTGGTTTCCATTTTACCGTTGGAATCAATTCAAAGTCATTCCCCTGGCCGGTTATACTTCGTACAAGAAACCTCCCCAACTTTTCTGAGACGTCCGCAACGCACGATTTCACCGATTTTCCGTTGGCCAAATTTCACGAAATTTGAACACAACACTATCCCTGTTAGCGCATTAGGCGTTCTTGACGATAATTGCACTATATAAAGCTACTTACTTACTTTAGTCCTTTTGGTGTAGCCAAGATTGGCCTAAGTGGCTGGGCAGTCCGTCCAGTCCGTCTCCTAACTGTAACAAGATCACGCGCCGGCATCAATCACAGGCCAGCTGCATGGCGGTGGGCGCATTAACAAAGTTGCTCTACGCTGAGCCCGGTTAATACTGAGATGGGTGACCGTATTCGGTACCGTATGTAACCAGCCGTACAGGCGAACTCAGCCTCCTACTGTCAGCGGGACGGGAAATGAGTACCGGCCAAAGTGCGGTAAAGCTCTGTGGCTACGGAGTGAAAGCAGATATGCCAATGATTCCACTATGGATAAAACGTGTGGGTGGCAGGTAAAACTGTGCATGATCCCTCATTGACATGTGTTATTGCTGAGCGCCGGCTTTGGAGAAAAGAAGCGCTATACAAATCTACAGTTTACTTTACTGTACTGCAGTGTATAACATCCTCAACCACCACCACCACCACTAGTACTACTACTGATACTACTTTGTTTAACGACTGTTTATTTCCAGACGAAACTGGGCCAGCAGGATCCCCCTATAGGCTACATGATATCCTCCTCCTCTACCTGTTCTGGACGGAAACCTCTTGGTGTTAGCGCGACGGGCTTTTTACAGACCGGCTGTCTTTCCCGCCACCCACCCATCAGCGTCGCAGGAAGAACGGGAATATAATGCATTAATCCTAACCAGTTGCTTGGTCTCGTACTGTCTTCATCCAGCAACTCCTGACAGAAGGGTATTGTTCCCTTACGCCGACTCTACCGTCTTCAACTTCAATTTAATTCGATATATGAGACTACAATTGCCGTGAAACTGAGAGTCAGTGTTAGTACAAAATTGTTAATTGAAGTGCAAAGCAGGTAATAATGACTGAACGCTTGCCTGGAGCAGTCCTAGTACCGCCGACCAGCAGGCGATTAGCGAGGAAGCGTTGCTGGCTGGAGACGGGAGCTCCAAGGCGATCGTAGCTCTCAGGACGACGAAGATACGACGGACTTAACATGGATGATCCATCCATCGGTGATGTCGCATAGCATCCTACGCACGCAACAGATCAGAAGCAGTAGGCCTAGTTATAGAGACCGCAAGAACGAGCATTCGCCAGTAAGCAGCGCTGCAGTTATATTTGTAGGGCCCATACACGCGGCGAAACAATGTCCGGAAAAATCAACTATCGCACTTCCGGACGATAAAGGCGCACGCAGTTGACCACTGTGTGGAAATCAACACCATAACGTGGCGTAGTGTACGGTAGCAGTCATGCACCGTGAGGCGGTGTGGACGTACGGGGTGGCTATCGTGCTGCACAGAGCAATGGTGCCAGCGTCAACACACGGCGAACTCGTGCGCAACGATGAATAATATTGTAGTCATCAGCCCGTATACATATCACCGTCGAGCCAGTCTCCGTAAGCTGCATGTACTTGAACTCATAGGCTGATAACAGATAAGTTGTGCCACAAATATCTCTATAGTGTAGGCGAAGACATTGCTTTTGCAAGCTGTTCGTTGATACGTCCGTCCGTTCGTTCGTCCAAACAGATCTTGTTAATAGGATATCTCATAAACGGCTTGAGCAGTCTCGATGAAACGTGCAGGGAATATTCAATGACCCCTATTGACGACCTGGTTAAATTTTGGAAGTCAAAGGTCAAGGTCACAGCAGGCCGTCGACGTGACGAGGACATCCACGTTGTCGCTGAGGCGTCGAAGTCCATCTTCTACTAGTTTACTTCTATGTTCTGTCAGGCCTCCTATAGTAATGTTTCAGAGCAAGAGAATTAAGATCGACGTCGTCTATACCGGAGGATTCAAGCGACACGCAAAACGCTTAGCGCTCCGTCAGCCTTTAAGCGCGAACGTAAATATATCGTATCGTATCGTATCGTGTGAAAATGTCAGAAGAATGACGCAGTTAAAGGGTATGGGCGCAATTTTGAACAAGTGTCATATTTCTACTTCCGGTATATAGAATATCTGACGCCAGAATAAAGTCATAAGCACAATTTGAAGTGATACGAGCACGAAGACAAATATATTAGGCCTATACTTACTGCCAGTGGTAAGTTCTAATCCAGACAACAAGCCTTGCATTTGAATTGTAGTGTGGAGTAAATATAGGCCTAAACCAGTACGTCAGTGGGGACTGACCTATATCCACACATGCCGATCCTACGACCACACGCCACGCGATTTCACGAACGGCGCATCTCTAGCGTGACGTTTACGTCGGCGCATCTCTACGGTAATGTTTACATGCGGGTGGGCGTGGCCCGCGCGCTGGCCGATTCGTCCGATTTTGGGCTTCTGGGCGAGCAAAGTTCAGCAAAATTGTGATTGCCTGCCTTGGACACCGACGAACCGCCGTGCAAAATTTGACGAGGCTCGATTTATCCTCGGCGAAGAAATCCGTAACCGTACAAACACACACACACACACACACACACACACACAAACTTACAAACAAACAAACAAACAAACAGTAAACTATATATCCACACTTTGCCTATCGTCATGTGTGGATAACAAAGGCAACTCTATTGCATCATTGCCATATTTACCGTATATTCAAGTCGTTCCAAGCGTTCAAACTGCCGCCGCTCACATGCAGAGACATATGGATAAACCGACAATAATTTAGTAAGGACGAACCGATGTAAGCATGTACAAGACGAATAGGCCTACGTCTTACCTGCGTGCATGGAAGAGCAACGGTGATTAGCTCATCGGGGCGTATATACTATACGCGAGAAGACGCTATAGAGCATCATCAGCAACATCTGCTTCATCAGCAGTCGGTCGACCAACCAGCCAGGTGTGTTGCTCAGCAAGCAGCTGTCTCGGTTTACTGGGACGCTATTACCGACTAACGTATATAGCGCCGCACCCAACGACGACCAGTTTACCAATGTCAACAGCTGCTGCTGTGCTCATGACATCGAGCCTATTGCGTCAATGACCACCAAGCGTCGAACTGCAGTCTTTTGATTTGTTTCTACCCGATTTCCTGTAATTCCGTGCCTTCAGCCACTGTCAAACAAATTTCTTGGGGGATTGGACTTCATAGTCAAGCGTTGCATGATAGCTCTAGCGACATAGGCCTAGACTCGTCGTGAAACCGACTGTTCTGTCAGCCTCTGCAGCCTCGTTCACGTCGTTGTCAGAAAAGCGGTAGGTAGCCAACGCCCACTCTACGTGCTGTACATCTCTCTGCATCGTTCGCATCTTCTGCATGTCCGCCTCTGACGTCGCAGTATACTCCGTCACCTCAGAGAGACTCGGATCATTGGATTTCTTAAACGTCTAACACAAATTGGCCTATACTGAAAAATCAGCTTCTCGTTCACTTTTGGCATGCTTCGCGTTGTAATAGCTATACATTTAAGTGACTTTTATGGAAAGGTATACATAAGTAAAATAATAATATTAAAATATTTTTTGTGTTCGCGCAGTTTTCTACATTCTTATTGATATGATGTTTTTAAGTTAAGCGAATAGTCCTAGAGCGTCTGAGACAGTTACGGACTCTTCGTCGCAACATTTCAAACTTCGCGTATTTACACCCTAAAGATCTATATAATTACCTCAACATTTACTTATTTGCATTGTTTTCGACATCATTTGGCCTATTCGATGTTTTCGACTTCAAATACATGTACACACTCTGTATTAATCGCTGATCAGTCGGATTAACAAAATAGTTTTTAACATTCCAAGTTACGATGATTACGTAATAGGATCATTTACGAACACCTAAAAATCTTACTGCATGAAACCAAATAAAATTTAGTATATGTAGAAAGCGCCCTCTCGAGGTTGCACCGACCATTTTAACAGCCAGTTAAGAGCAAAAATACTCTGCTAAGTGGCTGTTACCATACTTTGCGTTGAAATAGTCAAACAACTTTAAAACAACACGCAGTAGGAAACAGCAGACTTCGTCCCGGTGCCGCCACCTAGCCAACTGGACGAAACATAATATGCGTCGCTTTTGATTCTAGCCCATTCGCTCCATTATGTGAAAACGTAACATCATCCACAGAACTGAAGTAGGCCTACACAACGTGTTCTATTGCTTCAGAGAAAGACGAGCCACGTCCACAGGTAACATGCATAGAAAATTCGGTAAATTAGAATGTGTGGTTTTTAAGATATACCAGCGGACAAACAAACAGACAGACAAACGGACACGCTGATCATAATACTTCGCACTGCTACACAGGCCCATCGGGCAACGTAATGAAGAAGAAAATCCGATAATCGTGAAAAATGTAGGTGAGAAGTCAGAAAGTTGGACAACGAAGCGACCTGAGTAACGCGCAACTGGCTGCAGTAGTAATCCGGAAACACACGGTGGCGTGTTTCGATCAGATGTGAGGAGCCGAAGCTCAAAAATAAACTCGTCAGAGCTCAGAGGCCGAGAACACGCCCGCCGGATGATGTATGGCCTGTTGGGCCTACACTGTTGCCGGCGTGATGCTGCGCGCCGCCACAAGCGCCCAGTGCCTAGTGCCGCACGATAATACGCCCTTAGAAGCCTTCGCAGTCGTTGCATGGAGACCATTCTGATTTTTTAGCATCACACTTGGGCCCTAACAGTCTTAACAACAGTGAGAATTACAGTTTCTGTTTTTTTGTAATGAACAGAGCCATAATTTTGTCAGTATTTCAACGAGAAATAAGATTTATTTGTGCAATTGCCGTGTGGTACACAGTTTTCGTTTGACTGGCCTTTTATCGATCACTTTAGTAGTCCACACAGATCTATCGGTCCTGTGTGTATGTGTCCGGACAATAGCTTTTGAAAGAATGACTTTTGACCTACATATTAAAATTTTGACTTCGTGCGATATCTAAGTCATTATATAGGTCAGATTCGAAGGTCAAGACTCATGATCATAAAAGGTCAAAGTTTCACGATCACATGAAGAAAAATCCTTATCGGCTACGGATGCAGTCGATTAATTGAAAAGTGAAAGTGAAGTTGGGAAAACCAGTTACAGCACAGTGCCGGAAAATGCAGACAGTAACGAAACTGCTGATTTCAGTGTGGCGTAGCGGAGGTAAATTACGTGTTGACCCTGACCACGCCGGAACGCCCTATACATTAGGGAGCAGTTTCACAGTTTGTTATCCCAAGGCTTACACTTGGTATAGCCGACCTATGTACACAGTTTGACGACTGTATATAGCTTCAGCCGTTCCAGTGATATGATCTGGGCCCAAAAGTTGAAAATGTCACGTGACCCTGAGCACGTCAATTTCAGGGGTGTTTTGTCATGTGTTTGCTGGGACTTGACAGGGCCCCTTCTGACATGCCGTAGGGTCACAAGATATGCTTATAATGCTACCTTCTTTTTCGAGATCCTCAAGGGACGTTGCTATGGTAACCGATTTTGGCGCGAATTGGCGAAAATTGGCAACTTTGGTCCAGTAACCCTTGAGTTTTGCAGGCGAATTTGCATCGGGCGGGCTTACACGCTGGACTTTTACCACGCATTTCTAGTTTTCAAATTTAATTACTTCACTGCCAGTAGGATGCGATATATTGTGATCAGCTTATTTGTTTGTTTGTTTGTCTGTCCGCTGTCAAATACCACGGTCCGAATTTCACCAAATTTTCTGACCGTGGCTCGGTTCTCCTTTGACGACGTTATATATACTTCCGGTATTGTGGATGATGTCATGTTTCATATAATGGAGGGAATAGGCCCGAATTAAAGACGACATGTATCTTTCGTCCAGTTCGCCAGATGGCGGCACCAGTTGGACGTCGACTGCAGACAACGTTGCTTGGTTGAGATCGCCAGATGGCGGCACCGGGGCGAAGTCTGCCATCTCCGACTGCATCTTGTTCTTCGCTGAATTATCAGCGACTACGTCGTTATTATGGCCACTGCCGACAATGCAGTGCCATAGCTAGTGATCTAGGCCCGTTGGCGTGCATAAAATCGAAAAGAAATTTAACAGAACGACCCATCTCCTTCACCTTGTTGCGTCCGTAACATTTTCAGCGGCGAGCGGGATGCAGCCGAGACCAATCTGTTCACCTCTAAAGCACCACCTGTGTTCACCAGACCAACGATGACCGATGTTCTGTCAGCCACAATTATGATAAGCGTTGTAACATATCTCCGACTGTTTGCACTGTTCCTAATTCGCCGACAAGCAATCACTCTTCTTCTGACCCAACACATTTCGCAAATGGCAGATTAGTGAGATTACCATTTTCTGTATCATCGTCACACCACCAATCACTATTTAGCCCGCACGGCATGCCTGCCCCGCGGACTATGTTTTGCTTGCGCGCTAATTTCTTTCCTTATTCGGCTGGGAGATAGGCTTCAGCCGAATATTGCTTTCACTTTACGACGCGTTTTGCGGTGTTCACGCGGTCGGCTATAACTCCGCCGAAAGTGAACCGATTGGACGGAATCTAGAGCACTCTGAGTACATTGTCGGGGGCTGGCCCTTGGGGACGATTCGCGCAGTAGCGACAGCTGGAGATCCAGACGAAATTTTGATTTTTTGTCGGGTAAGCAATGCACGATTTCCCCGATTTCCCGTCGGCCAAATTTCACGAAATTTGAACACAACACGTGGTTAAGTGTCGCGATAAAACTTTTGAAACAGAATTTTGCAAATTTTACCGTATTATGGGCACTGGCGGATCCAAGGGGAGGCCGGGAGGGGCCATGCCCCCCCTCGCCGCGTGGACAAGTACCCAGAATGCACTAAAAGTCGCCATTTTCAGGCTCAAAATCGAAAACATTTTCTGGGGAGGGGGCAATGCCCCCTCCCCAGACCCCAGCTTGTTTTCCTTTGCATAAATTTAACCACAACGTAGTTTCCAACACGCTTGTTTTGTCGCCTAGAGCTATCTGCATACACACAACAGCAAGTTTTCCAACAAGCAACGGTTTCTGGCGTCTAAACCGCTTTAAACAGTCCATGGAGGAATGAACAATGAACTGTAAGAATAGCGCCAGAATGCACTAAAAGTCGCCATTTTCAGACTGAAAATCGAAAAATTTTCTGGGGAGGGGGCCATGCCCCCTCTCCAGACCCCACCCCATTG
>Ga0209780_1003758_pt1 | contig 11461 bp, 8 predicted proteins | sample WorMetexBAHAMAS2_FD_187384 | JGI IMG/M metagenome (GOLD analysis project Ga0209780, IMG submission 187384) | Marine gutless worms symbiont microbial communities from Max Planck institute for Marine Microbiology, Germany - Inanidrilus exumae... | ecosystem: Host-associated > Annelida > Digestive...
ATCGACGAAGAAATGCGACCGTGAGAGTGTCCACAGACGGACAGACACACACACGCACGCACGGACAGACGCAAAACGATTTTATTATCTGTCCCATGCTATATGCTATAGCTATGGGGCAGATAATCATTTAAACGTCACTAAGAATTTGAACCAGGTAGGCCTAATATAGATAACGCGGTTTTAAGAAGTCAGTTTCCATATGGGATAGTACATGTAAGTTAGTAACAATTTTGTGGTGACATGTTGCGCTGATGTAAAGTTGTACATAGGATCACGCAAACAACGTCATAACATAGCCCCGTATTATAGTTAGTTAGGGGACGATTTTGAGGTTTTTCGCATTGCAGTGAAGGTCGAGATAATTGCAAAGTGATATAAACAAAGTAAAGGACTGGGCCAATGAATGGTTACTTAGGTTAAATGTAGAAAAATGTTGCAGTATGTCATTCACTGCAAATATTAACAAGGTGTCGCCTTAACGGGACGTAACCGTACTGGCCCACCGTGCAGTGTTACCGTGGAGCTATAATTAGACGGGAGGCGGCATGATGTCATCGCCTGGCCTGCGCGGCTGAAGTCGCCTGCAGGCCGGCGCCGGCCGTAGAGTGTTAGACCCCAACAGACGACGACAGACGCCAGCGAGCAAAACAATACTGGCCAATTAGGCTGGCCAGTAATAATGAATGCGCCACAAAATATTGCATTGCAGATTCCACTGTACAACACGAACTTTAAAAACTAGATTCTGTTTGTGATTTCGGTGTCAGACTCAGATTTGAGCCTAAAGTATCGTGTTCGGAACATGTATATGCAACTTTATTCGCCCTACATCAACAGCAGCAAAAAAATATGAAAATGATAGAGACAGAGAAGAATAAACAAAAAACAAACATAAGTAAAAAACAACATTCTAACTACACAAGTAATGCAGACGCTAGTTGCGACGAAACGATCACAAAAACGTCATTTATACATTGTTATAGACTTTAAAAAACTAACTACGAATTTGCTTAATTATTTTCGATGCAGAACTGCCGCTTGGCAAGTTATACGCAGTGTAAAGATTTCTTAACTGCCTGTCAGCTTCTTGCCCAAAAAGGCTACATATTCTGTTTAAACGCAAAAAATAAACGAAATTTTATATGTATGTACAAAGACACATTTTACTGTATAAAGCTATGGTTATACCGAATGTAGAATATGCAAATTCTGTATGGTGTCCATACAGAAAGGGAGACATTGAAGGCATTGAAAAAGTACAAAAAGAGCCACAAAGATAGTTAAACTGTCTACATTGAAATATATACTTTTGCCAAGCAACATGATAGTAGTTTTTAAAATAGTACATAATTGTTATGACTCACGTGCTGTGGTAAAACTTAATTTTCACTCCTTTAGTACAACTAGAGGCAATAAATTTAAATTACAAAAAATTCAATTGTTACTACAGTATTAGAAAATATTTATTTGATTCCCGAGTTGTTAATACCGGTATCTGGAATAGCTTACCAGATTACGTTGTGGGGGCTGACTCTGTTAATGCGTTCAAGAATCGTCTTGATTAATAGGCCTACTGGACTAATCAAAATCATGATGTTTATGACTACAAATCAGGCGCGCGCAACAAATCAGTAACGCTTTCTCTTCTTTACTTAGACATTCGCCAAGTACACACCATTACTGCGCTTGGAGTCGTGCTTAACGACAAGCTGACTGCTACAGACCACGTCAGTTCACTAACGTCATGTTCGAGTTCGCTGTACGCAATGCGAGTCCTCCGTGACCACGGACTGCCGGCCAGCTCACTCCAGGATGTGGTTCGAGCAACCGCACCGTCATCACAAAACTTATCTACGGTGCTCCGGCGTGGTCGGGCCTTTGCTCGGCGAACGACCGTACGCTACTGGACGCATTGCTATGGCGCACCAAGCGATACGGATACTGTTCTGGAGACATTGCAACTTGTTTTCTGCAGCAGATGAATCTCTGTTCAAGCGTGTCCTCCAAAACGAACTACACGTACTACAGCCATTACTACCTGCTAAAACCAGTTACAGTTACAACCTACGTCCTCGTTACCATAACAGACAATTAACTAGAACATCTGCTCTGCTCACGTCAATGACTCATGTTTTATTACTAGAATGCTCCACTCTAACTCATAGGCCTATTAACTGTTATTATTCACTCATTTACTTTTATTGTTTTGTTGCATTGTGTGATGTTGCGATTTGTCAACTGTTTTATACGAATATACATACACACATCTAACAGGTCTACCTACCTGTTTGTGCTTATTGTTATGTCATTTGAGATGCGGGCAGTGAGGATTTCCTGCACCCGTCACATCACATTGGATTGGATTTTGCAGCGTTGGGGGTTAAATTTATCGTGGAGGAGTCGACTCTTCCACACCAAATTTACCCCATTAGTCGAGGGATAGGGCTTTGGCCCCAAAACTGAAAATGTTACGCTATTTCGGACAGTCTCGTATTTAACGGGACCATTCGGCGATGCACCTCGGACGTCGACCATGCATTTTTGTGATTTTTGCAATTTTTGCAAATTTTGCTATTTCTGTGACGTCAGAAGGCACAAAATATGCTACTGCTTCTGGTGGACTTCATCTCCACCACACTCTCTACCGGGGCTTCGCCCCTGGACTCCGCTTTGGGACTTCCGTCTCCCAGACCCCCTGACCTTGGCCCCTTTCCTAAATTTTAAATACGCCACTGATTTCGGAATATAGACGCCCGGCCACGCCACACAATGAACCGCAACGCATCCCGTTTGGTATGAACAGAGTTACAAACTTTAACAGTCCCTTAGCCCAGACCAAACATTTAACATCTTAGTACCACCCACGGTGACCAAGTCTAATTGCTATTTTGTAACTTGCGATAAGTTTCTAGTTCGTGCTTTGGCCCTTAATTGCGGATTGGTAGCTTAATGATTTACGAGTTAGCCGAATTTTGGGGGGCTTGGAACAAAATAGCTCGCTCTGCAGACCCCACTCTTCCAGATCGCAGCTTGACATGCAGTTTTTACGGAGGGCGTGCGTGAACAAAACCGACGGCATTAGAAGACAGCTGACTTGACTCCGCTTATGCACAGAACAGCTGGCATTGAAGATTGTTTACTTTAGTCGTCTGGGAAGAAGGCGTAAAGGTAGATGGCAAGTGATCTTCTATATCTTAAAGATTACTGTTTTTCATGCTACGGATGTCGCACGTAGCGTGGTCTATATGTATGTGTGTTGAGCACACGGGTAAGCTATACAGAAACGGCTGAACTGATCGAGATGCCGTTTGGAAAGCTGATTCATGTGGGCCCAACGAACCTTGTTTTAGATGGGGGCCAGATCCTACTGCGGGAAATTGCAGTTTTGTGGGACATGTGCCGACCCATTATAACGCAACAACATGAGTTCGCATGCCGCCGCGAGGCGCGACAAGACGGACAGCGATGCGGTTTTTTGCCTAATTACTTTGGACATTTGTTTTAATTTTGCGCAGTACAAATGTGTGCTTTTCTATAGTTTTTGCGATTATTATTGTGCCGTAAGCGATACGTTACGTTTTCATCAGGCAGCGACGTGGACGAAAATGCCAGGGCGAAGATACGTGAGTGGTTGGTCGTGTCGCTTGGACAGCGGTCGTGCTGTCCGACGACCAACGATACGCGACAGCGGCTATGGCTCGGCACGAACGATCACCTACCGCCGGTCTGCCGACAACGAAGACCAGTCGTACGAGGCGATTAAGGCTGGCTGCCTCGACTCAGGCAGTCTCTGGGAAGACCCCGACTTTCCACCAGCCAGAGAGTCTCTGTTCTACCACACAGCGCCATCGGCGTGGCCCGACATCGACTGGAAACGACCTCATGTACGTTCTTTAGTGGTCCACGTCGAGCGATTGGTCCGATGTATGTCTGTGTATCCGAACAGCAACTTTTGAACTAAGTAATCTTTGACGTAGATAAATGTAAAAAACTGTCGTTTTGTAACAACGTGTAAGGCCCACAACTGACACATATAAACAGCAAAAATTCTTCTTGGCACGTCAAGGGCCATGGATATAATACACAGTTCTTATTATATCAACGGCACTTGACGTGCCAAAAAGAATTTTTGCTGTTTTATATGTGTCAATTATGGGCCCCACACGTTGTTATAAAACGACAGTTTCTTACATTTATATTTGCAGTTTTCTACTAAATTTATTTTACAGATGCATATTATTGTACAAGCCTATTTACGGTGTTGCGGTGTTGCAAAAACGAACGGAAGCCATACTGGAATACTACTTGAAGTTTCAATTTGGTAATCCTCGTCATTAACACGTCGTTCGCTGACGCAAAGTAACTACTTTTTCTTACATACATACATACATACATACATACATACATACATACAAATTTATATAGCGCCAAAATCGTGGAAACGAATCAGAGGCGCTGGCGCAGGGTGACTAGTCACTAACAGTAAAAGCAGACTGGAAGAAATGTGACTTTAGTTGACGCTTGAGCGTTCAGAGTCTGTCTACAGAGCGAATATGTTGAGGTAGAGAGTTCCAGGTTGACGGTTGAGCGTGAGGAGAAGTGACTTGTAACACCCATTGGTATTGATAGAAGATACGTGTTGGAGGAACGTAGAGTTCGCGCTGGAACGTAAGGATAGATTAGCTCAGACATGTAGGATGGTTCAGCAATATACAGTGCTTTCCGGGTAAGCAGGCTAAGTTTATAGCTAATACGATGGTTAATAGGTAGCCAATGTAGGTCAAGACGAATGTGTGCTGAACGTGTCCCATCCCACTGGAAAATTGCATCGGAATTCACCAGAAAGATTATGGAGCAAATTCTCACTGTACAATATACTGCATAGTCATACAGCTTAAATGAACAAGTAACACACTTGTGTGACATTTGTGGCTCGGAAGTCTAGTGGTTAGGGCGTTGGACTTACAATTAATTGAGTTCGAATCCCTGCAGTATGGCGATTTTTCGATTTTTGAAGATGGCGGCCGCCGCCATCTTGGATTTTGAAAATTTTACACTTTGAACAGTCGGAACGGTCAAGTGTGCAGAACAACGTCATTATGACAACTTATGTCGAAATAGCTCGAACCGCGGTCGAGATATCACAATTTTAGGATTTGTCAAAATGGCGGCCGCCGGTATCGCGTGGATTTTAAAAATTTTAAATTTTTAGCTGTCAGACATGCCAAGAAGGTCGAACTGTGTCATTGGGCCGAATTCCGTCGAAATCGCTTGAACTGCGGCCGAGATATGGTGATTTTTCGATTTTTCAAGATGGCGGCCGCCTCCATCTTGGATTTTCGACATTTCAAATTTTTAACGGTCCGAACGGTCAAGAGGGTCAACTGCACCGTTTTGCCAAATTTTGTCGAAATCGCTCGAACCGCGGCTGAGATATGTGAGTTTCAATATTACGTTATAGTTTGGCTTGAATATGCCTATTCATTCACGCCCCTTTTGGGGGGTTTTGGGGCACATTCCCCCAAATGATGTCACTTATTGTCGTAAACCCAAAAAGGACCGTCCTCGGGCTGAATCACGTTATTTGAGCCATAAAACGAGAATAATCGGTCGCGCGGTTCGAGCTGGGCGTTGGAACGTGAAAAAAGGACAGGACAGGAAAAAGTCACAAAAGGGTTATATTTCACTTATTTGTGGAGAAGCCCCCACTGAAGCGATGTATATGAAAAAAAATTTGTTTCGTAGGTGATGTTCTTGACGTAATCACATGTGCAAGTTTCAAAATGAAATTTTTTCAGGGGTTACGATTTTACAGGGGGTCGAATTTTTTATTTTCCTATTGATTTTTGAATGGACCTTACAACAGTGCAGCGCTACTGCGCTGCCTGTGATATTTAGCACGCTGGTTCACATTGATACTTAGTGTCCAAGGTCAACGTTAAGGTCAAAGGTCAAAATTCACGGTCACAGTATGAAAAGTGGTCGTTGTGACGTCGTGTTGCAGTCCGTGGTCCAATGACTTTTGCTGAGGTGCCGAGTCTCTCCGCTCATCTCCTCCGTCGCTTCGCCCCTCCCTTCCACTGCGACGCATCCTGTTGACCATGGACATCTACATACTAGCAATTGCTATTATCTAGAACTCCATGTGTTGACAAGCAGCCAGTGGTCTGATCTGAGTGAGCGTTGTGAGCTCGCTGAGTACGGCACAATGTCCCGTGATTGATTTTGACGCATTTTGGGCCACGAAAACGCTTCCGATGTCAAGTAGTCCTACATTGTCTAGGTGCCGGCTCACATCAATGCAGGAGGTACGGGATTCCAGAGTGGAGCGGAGGTCTGGGCTTGAGATTCGGTGCACCTCCGTGTAGCCCGTTGACAAACCAGAGAACTATAGGAAAATGAAAACAGCAAAAATCGACAGACATCAGTATCGTTGTTGAGATCTATTAGAATGATGTCATAAGCTAACTGTTGAGAGATTAGCAGAACTTTGTGCAAGTTAACAGACCAAGAGGTTGCAAGAGGTTATTTACTCACTTATAACACGTTAATCACGCATTGTTTTACGTGCATGGGTTGTAACATGGAGCTGTCAGTGTCGTTTTAGCATTGCTTTATTCTAGGGATGTTATCTTAATATATGGATACCAGTGCTGAGATAAGAATGACGCTGATTCTGAAGCTAGGCCTTATCGCAGGATAGAAATGTTATGCATTTTATCATAATTTGTGTTATTTTCTGGGATAATTGTCGCACTACACTAACGTTGTATGCATCTGTTGCATTAACAGGAAATTTGTGATGACCCTCAGATGTTCGTTGGCTCTGCATCTCGAACAGATGTGAATCAAGGCATACTAGGTAAAAGTCGTTGATGCAATTAAGTATAGTCAACTGCATATCTACTACTGCAAAGATATTGTTCTTTTGTGCTGAAATAAATTTTGTGCTGCTTGTTCTGAAATAATTACAAATGCGAAGTGCATAGTTTTTTGTTTCTTCTAGTCTGTCAACTCATCACACACATTTGCACACTGCAGTTCATTGGATTAAAAAAGAAAAACAGAATTTGACACGCAAGTTAATGAAGTCCTACAGTATAGTACAAGCAACTAAGCTGCCGCTGACGAACCCGCGCGACGCGCTGCATCACGGCAAACGTGCAAAATTTTAAAACAGTCACTTGACCATAATCATTTATGGGGTGATATGTCGTTCTTTTGGTAACATTAGACATAGCCTACCTGGGTAAGAAATTTGACGATTAGACTGTGGACTTCAGTTATTCCTGAGGAATGTTTAGGGCCTTGAAATTTAAAGTGGATCACGTGACGTGACCTCGCCCCTTTCAGGACAGTTTGTCTTCCGTAGGCTGGGACTTGTTATGATCAATCTCCGTACCAAATTTGAAGTGTCTATGATTACATGCAACGAAGATATAAAAGGCAACACCAAAATGTAAAAATTTTCGTTTTGAGCAATTCTTTGGGGGACTTAGGGTAACGCACAGGGTTGTTTCATCTATGACTTGATGGAAAGCGCATTGTCGACTTGCTATCAGTGATAATTGAACGTTTTTCGCTAGCTCTCATGGCTGAGGCACTATTAAGCGAAATCTGTCGCTATCGGCGTTTTCTGAAGGGGTGGGTTACTTTGAGCACAAATGTTAGGTAGCTGTGGACGTTGCCCGCCAACCTTCTATGGACCGTTAGATAGAGGAATGATGTAGCTACAACCTTGCATCTGGAAGGTTTTACACAAAGAAACTTTGCGTCAGACTTCTTTTGACAGAAGTTGAATTTTACTGGCAAAAACAGCAAAATCGCATTTTGTGCCAACCTTTGGAGACTTAGGGGTAACGTACACGGTTCATCTATGGCTCGCTGAAAAGCGCGTGGTCGACTTCCTATTAGTGCTAATTGAACATTTTTGCTAGCTCTCACGGTTGAGGCACTATGAGCGGATATTTGTCGTAATCGTTGTGTTCGAAGGGGTGGGTCACTTTGAGCGCAAATGTCAGGGGAAATGGGGCTGCTGGCGTCAGAAAACTAGTCTGGGCTATCACGTAGCGTTGTTTGCATTTTGACACAATACCGGCGTGTGACAGACTGTCAGACAAACAGACAGACACACGACGACGGCTAATACTGCGCTAGTTAGCGTCGCGCGGTTGAAAAGTGTTACTCTCACCAGTGGCAGATCCAGAGGGTGAGGGGGACTGCGAGGCCCGAAGGACCTAAGCTTGAGGCCCAAAAGGCCGAAGCGGGGGTTGGCCACCCCGGGAAGCAGAGGTGGGCACCCCCAGTTTGCTCCTTCGCCCTCATGGCTCTCACTCGCTGTTTGAAGGCCACAAACTAAAATATGACTTGTTAGTTATGCTGTATAATTTTCGTCGAGACGTAAAATTGTTCTTGCTAAAATTGAAATGACGTTATTGCCATGCAAATTCTATTTTTGTTATGCTGTATTACGTGGCATTAGTACATAACAGCGGCCGCCGTGTTAAAGGCCGATTCCCAGGTTAGCGCGTGTTTAGTTTCAGTTTCTTCCTTGAGAACCATTGGAGATAAGTGACTCAGAACTTTATGGGCCGAAAAACCGACCGAAAACCCTTACCATCCAACAGGCATTATAGGAAACTCATGCATTGACCCTCCAGTCAATGGCCTGGCCTGACCTCATCCTGTCTTCGTCTGCCACTGGACTCTGAAGACAGGGTCGTCATTCCCTGTACGCTGGCTGTCTGACGTCAGTGCCGTGACATAATGTGTGGCCAACAGCATGGAGACGTAAATGATTAGTGACTGCTAGTCATTGACTGTCATCTGGTCGCTGTGGGTGGTATGTTCACGCACACGTTCCTGTCACCAATTTGATACTGGAGGTTGACGTCATTGACTTTTGACGTTCCCATTCCCTCACATTCCCATTTCCAAGTTTGAACTTTATTCCCATTCTCATATTATTCCCATGGGGCTGTTCCTATTCCCTCCCATTCCCACACACCATATTGGAGTGACTTACATGTAGTTTACTGATCTGGTATTATTTTTTAATATATTGTGTAGGCCTACTATTACACTTTGTTATCATTTTTACTTTTATTGTCGTATAATTTCTATTACTTTTTCTTCAGCATTGCCAGCAATTCGTATACATAAACAGAAAATTTATGAACTTTGGACGTGTTGTTTTTGAGATGCGAGCAGAGAGACAGACAAACAGGCACACAGACACTCTGATCACAATACTTTGCACCTCTACTGGGAGCGAAATAACAAAATCAATAGGCTGTGCAGCGTCTCTGAACCACTTAGTAAATTGCGACGCTATATACAGTAGGGTTGTATGAACAGTGTACGATCGCCAGGACTTCAGACGTTTAAATGTTTAGTAAATTGTATTTCAGTCAAATTGTTCTAGCCTGTATAAGTCCTCACAATCTCTTCCTTACCAGGACCTGTGTCAGAAATGGTAAGAACTGGCCAGTTTACAACCAGGTGTAAGGTCGACAGAGTCATAGTTCTAAAACGGCAAAAATCACTTTGGTAGGACTCCGCCTATAACGTTAAGCACGCCATTACCAGCGAAGTCATGTGGCACTGTTGATGGTTCTGTTCCCTACTGGTAGGCCTATTGCTAGGATGGTCATTTATTCCGTGCTGCAGTCACATTCACAGCAAGTATGATTTTTTCATGACTTCGCTGGTAAGGGCGTGCTTAACGTATAGGTAAAGTCTTACCAAAGTCAGTTCTGCCGTTTTAGAGCTATAACTTTGTTGCCCTTACACTTGGTTGTAAACTGGCCAATTTTTACCATATATATTTACGGTTTTATCAGTAAGATATAATGTCAAATGTCTGTTCAAAAGATTTTTAAACTTTGACGTGGGCATTGCAGAGTTATGCGATTTTTGAATTTAAACTTAACGGCCGTCGCCATCTTGAATTTCTAAACACTCAAAATTTTAACCGCCGATAGGATTAATACGGTCAACGTGTATCATCATACACGGCGACAGCTCGAACCGTTGCTGAGGTATAGCAATTTAACTTATTAAAATGGCGGCTGTCTGCCGTCTTGAATTGTTAGGAATTCAAATTAACTGCCTATACGGTTCTCAGAGTAAATCGTATGTATCAGAATGCCATATTTGGCACAGATCGGTCAAGCCATTTCTGAGATATGACGGTTCTTTGATTTTTTAAGATGGCGGTCGTCCGCCATGTTGGATTTGTTAAAGTTCGAAATTTTAAATATCCGTAAAGTTCGGAGGACCAGTGTGCATCACAGTGTCAAATTTTGCGACAGTCGATCAAATCATTGCGTAGATATGGCCATTTTTGCAATTTTTCTAGATGGCGACCGTCGGCCATTTTTGATTTTTAAAAGTTGAAATTTTAACTGCCCGTACGTAAGTAATGGCAGCCTACCGCCGGGTGGATGACTTACCTGCAGGCTGACTGCCTGTACACTGGGATTAGCTCCGAGCCCAACGCTCGGTAACGAGTATGGGAAGCCTTTACCTTTTACCTTTTTATCGTTCATTTTATTTATATCAGACACGAAGTCCATAGACAAAAACCGATAAAAGTAATGATCTAACAAACTAATAAACTAGTAGTAGTACTAAAACGAGAAATAATAAAAAATTAGCCCCATACGGGACTGACGGTCGACTCCTACTGACTACCAACTTCAAAGTCACGTGACGCAAAAAAACTAGGACAAAAGTCAAAAATTCGGCCCGATAAGCTTTAGGTATTGTGCCCTAATTTAAGAATCCGTGGTCATTTGCCAGCCGCCATTATAAATGGGGGAGGAGATAGCCTTCGTAAATGGTCAATTTTCGACTTTCAAGGGCACGTGACCTTGACCTTGACCTTGGATCGGGTCATGCTGCATACCATCATGCATCACTCATCGACCTCTACCTACGTACCAAATTTCATTGAGATGCGGAAGCAAATTTTTTTTCGAGAATTACAACTGTCGTTTCTGTCAAATTTAAAGTCACGTGACACAAAAAAACTAAAACAAAAATAAAAAAATCCGGCCCCTTTAAGCTTTAGGTATTGTGCCCTTATTTAAGAATCCGTGGTCATTTGCCAGCCGCCATTATAAATGGGGGAGGAGATAGCGTTCGAAAATGGTCGAATTTCCGACTTTCACGGGCTCATGACCTTGACTTTGACCTTGGATCGGGTCATACTGCATACCTTTATGCATCACTAATCGATCTCTACCTACATACCAAATTTTGTTGAGATCCGAAGAAACTTTTTGTGGACGGACGGACGGACGGACGGGCGGACGGACATATGTGACCCACTTTACTAGGTCTACTCGGAGGAGTCGACCTAATTACAATGAAAATGAATGTGTTGTAAACTGGCACCATCGCCTTCTGGTCAGTATATGAAATTGATACTGACCAGAAGGCGATGGTGCCAGTT
>Ga0209780_1003759_pt1 | contig 11455 bp, 7 predicted proteins | sample WorMetexBAHAMAS2_FD_187384 | JGI IMG/M metagenome (GOLD analysis project Ga0209780, IMG submission 187384) | Marine gutless worms symbiont microbial communities from Max Planck institute for Marine Microbiology, Germany - Inanidrilus exumae... | ecosystem: Host-associated > Annelida > Digestive...
GTCTGGGGTGGATGTCCGGGGGGTGATTGTCCTGACACCGTGTGAACATCGGGATTGCAATTTGCAGCATCGTACGTACTTTTTCTGCAGACTACATATAGGATTGCAGTTTTACATATCTAGCTGTAGGTGGTGACGTCAAATCCATAAGCCAACTGCAAACGGGCTGAGCTGCTATAGTAGGCCTTCGTGGTGTCCCAGTCAAATTCCTGAACTGCATGGGCCCCACAACAGAACGCTTCGCCACTGCTGTAAAACTACACCGCCGCTGAGTCACTAGAATTGGAAGCTGCTGTTTTAGACCCAGGTTGTATTAACTTGTGGCGACGATTTTGCTCTCAGCTTCTATCGTGACCGACGCTGTTTTAACCGTAAGAAGAATGAACACTCGTTCATATTTGTGTAAAAGCTATAGCGTAATCCGACGCATAGTAAATGTCTGCACATGACGCATCTTTACTCACTGTGAGTTAGACTATACTTGCATACAAGACCAACATCAATCAATTAGTTTTATATTAATAAATGTTAAAAAATGGCCAGTTTACAACCAAGTGTAAGGGCGACAGAGCCATAGCTCTAAACCTCTGAAACGCTAAATCTCACTTTGGTAGAACTCAACCTAGAACGTTAAGCACGCCCTTACCAGCGAAGTCATGTGGCAGTTGATGGTTTTGTGCTCTACCGGTATTGCTAGAATGACCATTTATTCCGTGCTACAGTCACATTAACAGCAAGTATGATTTTTGGCATTACTTTTCTGGTAAGGGCGTGCTTACTTAAAGTGAGTTTTACCGTTTTAGAGGTTTAGAGCTACGACTCTGTCGACCTTACACATGGTTGTAATTTTTTTGTAAACTGGCCAGTTTTTACCATTTATATTAGCTGTTTTTACTTAGATATAATTTAAAATGTTCCGGCAATATCGCACTATGTCTAAGTTTGAAGTTTTAAAAAGTTTCATGAAAAAAACGAAGGTTCGCGAAGGGATGGAACGCTATGTTCGGACACATCGCGATGGTCCCACTTTACGCCAAGTTGGATGACGCTATCTCTCGGCGAGACCACCTGATCCCACTTGGAAGCGCCTCCCGGTCGACCCGCTCCCACTCCCAGTGAGTGGACCAGCTCTGCCGCGACAATGATACTCCGTGGCGAATCTCTGGAGACAAGCTACTAGTGGAGGTAATTTCAGAGACAGACTCCACGGTCCAAGATGACTTCGCGTCAACTACGACGACGACGACGACGATTTTCGTGCATCTCACGTGCGGCCTGGCACGGGTTGGGGAGCCGAACACCTGAACCACTCGTCAGTTTCACTTTGTTTCGTCGTGTGTTCATCCGTCGCATCCCAGACGGAGTAAGAAGACGAATAACATTTTATAGGCGGCGACCCGTAGAGAAAGTCGATGTGGCCGCTGGCTGCTTAATGACGCCGCATTGCAGCAGCTGCGGCGCCAGTGTCAGTAACAATATCAGCAGGATGCCGCCGACACAGCAAATGCTGCCAGTCGCTGTTTCCGCTCGACTGGCGCAACAGTCAATCTGCTCTACGATTCAGCCGCAGGTCGGTGACTTGAAACTCGCTATTTTCTTGGTATACTCCGTGATTGTAATCTTTGTCACGGGGCATGTTTTTGTGTTTTGATGCCTTATACTGTGAGTATTTTGCCTTTAAAATGTAAGTATAAAATGATATTTCTTCCCATTGAAAAGCGTTAAAAGATTTTTCCGTGCGACGCTATGCTAGTGCGGTATATGCTTTGGCACGATGTCCGTCCGTCTGTCTCTCCGTCCGTCTAACCTCTCCGTCCGTCTAACATAACCGGTGTTCTATCAAAACGGCTAAACGATCATCACGCGGTGAAAACTTTCGGAACAAAATTTTGACAATTTTACCGCAAGAGGTCGTTTTTCTGAAAAGACGCAAAAATTCCTCAACAAATTTCCAGGTCTTGCGACTTCAAGCCGCCATAACTCCGCAATGATTACAGATCACCCGAGACTCACTACCAAAATAGCCCTCTACTGGATGTCTAGTTTCCATTTTTACTGTTAGAATCAATTCCCTTAATATGTACGCCGCGTACAAGAACGGTATCTGCACAAATTTTCGGCTACGATATTGCGCAAACCAATATGCCGCTGTGCGGCCTGGCGGACCGATATCGAAGAAAAGCAGATCTGAATTTTAAACTGAAAATAAGTAACACGGCAGATAACGCTGACATCACTCAGTCGCAGGCACGTGACACTAGGCATCGTCGAATGTAGGAAGTAAACAGCTTGTGCACAGACAGCAGACCGCTTCGAGCCGAATACTGTATTGTGGCATTCCAGACAATACAGCCATCTACTTCACTTTTTCAATACGTCAGAAACCAGGCACTTTTTAAAGGCACTTAAAAATGCGTGAAAAATTGCCGGGTCAGAATTGTACAGGTGAAGGGGAACGTGGCGATCAAACCAGTGATGAAATGAACGCGAACTGTTAAATGTCGCGTGCGAGTCAAGTCTTGCTGAGCGTTTAACATCAGTTAAATATATTTAATATGTTTTTGAATATCATGTATTACCTTCAGTATATGTTTGCATAATATATGACTTCTGTTGGTTAGTTTGGCTTATTTTATAACGACGGCAGCATTATTGTGCATTATAACTACTTTTAAAAAGATTGGTTTCTGATCTGCTGAAAAAGCGAATAATTATGTATAATAGTAGTCAGTTAACTGCATAAATATTATAACTACATGTCTTTCATTTTCAAGTTTTGCAGTCACATTTTCTGCATTTTTCATGTCCGTTACGAAAATACTACGCTGAGATATTGGGTCAGTTTCCATACGGTGATTGAAGATAACATGATGCTTTGTTTATAGGTATGAAAACAGCGATGAAGAGCTTTCGCGCTTTGTGCCTGGTAGCACTCTTATCGCTGACATCAGGCTACTTTCCGAAGGTATAATCGCTCACCACTACACGTGAATATGATAATCTTATTTTGTCTCTTATTTCATGACCTACTTTTGTTGCCCATGTCTCACCACAGTGTCTGGAGTGTTAAGCCCCGTCCATACTAGCAACAATGTCGAAGCTACATTGTCGAACGCTACAAGTTGAACGATTGTTTCGACAATGTCGAATGTTGCTTCGACATTGTTGCCGTTTTTGGCAACAATGTTGCCTGTTTCGGCAACAATGTCGAACGAAATTTCATCCTTTCGACAAAGTCGAAACAAATTGAACATGTTGAATTTGTTTCGACATTGTCTAAAGGACGAAATTTTACAATAGAATCGTTCGACATTGTTGCCGTTTGTGGCAACAAAGTCGAATGTTGCTTCGACAATGTTGCTGGTGTGGACGGGGCCTTATAACCGCCCATGATCTCACTCCAGACAAGCGTGGCATGATCCACGCTGGACTGGAGCCAAAGAAGCCAAAAGTATCCTATCGCAACCGACTTTTGCTATTTTGGTTGCCAACTTATTTAGGTATTCGCTACTTTACTGCATAGCGTTTTCGTTACATTACGTTACATACATAGCCATAAATATCGAACTGTATGCCGATTTTAGATAGCTTAGCTCAGGCTGCTGTAAACTAGGCCTACCTAATTACATACACTTTATGGAAAATTAATGCACTGCAGGGTTGGCGTTTCGGCACAATCATGGTGGTATATGTAACCGAACCGTTGGCGTCAGATCCGCGTGGCGATTTTTAAAAGTGGGGCACTTTATTGCTTCTGCCTCTGGACGCCGAAAATCCTAGTTACGCCACTGAACGCAACTAATATATGCTATAATACATCGCAAGTATTTTGTTTTCTTATACCGCGAAGGAGGCTATAATTTGGTATCAGTGCAAAATGTATGCTCTGCAACAGTCGTTGCAGGTCACATTGGGTGTGACTAGAGAGGAGACAATAGAGCAACGGCAATGGAAAATCGCTGTCAATTCCCAGAAGGGAACGCGACATCGGTTTTCCATCGCAGTTTCTTGTACAAAACAAGAACTCATCCACAAATGAGATAAGCGAACATGAACCTTTTTTCGACGATATTGCACACGCACTTCAAAGTACCCAACAAAGAATCCCACCTATGGGATTCGAACACGAGATCATTGCGGAACACTACTAAAGCATGCGGCCGCCTTACCGTATACGACCACTGCACATTCGATTAAATCAGTTCATATACGCTTATTATAGTTCCAATATACAAATTGTAGATTCCTGTTGTAGCTCATTTTGCGACTAACGTCGCTATAGTTACTCACAATATAAAAGTATAAAATCGTGCAAAATTACACGCTACAATCAAGAATTCATGTAGATAAATCGTTAACATACGTACGGCAGCTATCGCCGCCTAACGAACACCCAGAACAAACATCAGTAAGTGGAAATATTGATGGAAATTCGAGCGACACTACTATGATTCTAAACTGTCGACAGCATGTATAAATAAACACTTACTTACTTACTTACTATATCGTATCATAGTAAGTGATATATCGCTAAAACAAGATGCTTTGAGCTAAATTTCTGTCGCACAAAGTTCGGGTATTATATCTTCAACCGCTTTTACGTAATGCGCACGGAAAGCTGCCGAGTTCGGTGATATAACTTAAATAAGGGCCATTTCGCCGTTCAAGGTCATTCAAGGTCACCGATTTTGGTACCAATCGAAAGCCCATATACGACTTCCTATTACTGATTAATACTAACTTACCTCCTATCTTGCACCGTTTTGGAGTTATAGCATTCCAATTGCCAAAAAATCGCTATATTTGGCTACCCCTCTTGCGTTTAAACCCCCCGTCGGAGGGGTTCCACTGGGACGATCTCCGTAAAATTTTCAGTGAATGTCAACGGATGGCCAACGTACCAAATGGCATTGCCGAAATGGCATTGCCGATATTGCCGAAAATTTCAACCGGCTGAGTAGGGCGCACGAACGTTACAGACGACAGACAGACTGACGGGCAATAGCATATAGCGAACGTGAACGTAAGTTCACGTTCGCTAAAAACTGTCTGATCGTAGCGGTTGTGCGTTAAGCAGCGACAAACGGAACCGAACTCGCATTGTCGGTCTATACACCAGGCAGGATAGCTCATTCCATTCGTGGATAAACGTGTGGATGGCAGGTAAAACCGTTCGTTGATCCCTTTAACACATGCCGTCCTGAGCGTTTTAGGCAGATGAGTGTCATAATTAAGCGCTATACAAATCTACGCCTTACTAGTAAACGACAAGCCATTTCTGCAGTATAGTCGTTTACTTGAAAACAGCAGACTCGTATATAAAACAATACAGTGGAAGAGACGAATAGCTACATTTTATAATTTATGCTAGTATACTGCACGAATAAAAATCAATTAAAATTTAAAAACTAGATGGCTGTATTGTGTGGAATGCCCACAGTACAGTATTCGTCTCGAAGCGCTCGGCTATCTGTGCACAAGGTGTTTACTTCCTGCATTCGACGAGGCCTAGTGTCACGTGACACAATAGTCGATGGCGATTGGCTGCCTGCGACTGAGTAATGCCAGCATTATCTGTAGTGCTGCCAACCCGCGTCGGACATCGCAGAAACTTTGGGGAGGTTTCTTGTAAGGAGCGTACAGGCCAGGGGAATGACTTTGAATTGATTCCAATCTTAGAAATGGAAACTAGAAATCCCGCTGATTGATCGTTTTTGCGAGAAGTAAATTCGGTTTAAAATGAAAGCCACTTACACTTTTCGTTGGACGTATAATGCAGCGGTGCAGTTTGCGTCATTTATGTACTCAAATAGAAAATAAGTCTGCAATTGTAGACAGCAACTTCACGGCCTTCACGCCACCTAGCGAACTGGACGAAACATAACGTTGTCTTTGATTCTGGCCCATCGATTCCATCACGTGAAAACATGACATCATCCACAAAGCCGGAAGTACTAATATGTATTGCACTGTTGTCAGAGGATGACTGAGCTACGGCCAGTGTTAACATGTAGGCCTACAGAAGATTTCGTGAAGTATGGACTTGTGGATTTTGAGAAATGCGAGCGGACAGACAGTCATACAAATGCGCTGTCGAAATACTTCGCACCCCCACCAGGGGTGAAGTAGAAAAGTACAATATTTTGTCCACTGCGTTGTCTGTTGGATTTGTTTTTTTTTGTGATGCCAAGGTCGATCAGAAGCGCTTGTTTGATCAGATCGGTCAGTCTTCAGCTTTCGGCGGTCTACAAAAACGCGCAATCGCCTACAGATCGTTGTTTCGTAGGCTGAATAACCCGTTCGACGAGATGTCACGCAGCAGCCTCTACCGGCACGCTTTCCATTCAGCGTACCCGTGGTCCAGAGGTCTCCGAAAGAAAGCCATCGACTCTATCGACCATTCAAGCGTATTTGGCGGACTCCATAAGAAAGCGGTCGACGCAGTATATGGAACGTCTGCCGGCGATGGACTGTGGAAAAAAGCTTTCGATTCCATTGCTCATGACAGCTCCTTTGATGAATTGGATAATAAATCTTTTGACCACACTAACGACGCCAGCGCATATGGAGGTCTGAGGAAGAAGTCATTCGACAGAATTGGAGGCAGTGGTGCATTCGGGAGAATTGACAAGAAGGCTTTTGACTCTATAGATCACCCGAGCACTTTTGGCGAGTTAAATAAGAAATCGTTCGACTCGATTGATCATTCCGGTGCTTTCGGCGGGCTAGACAAAAAAGGACTTTGATTCATTCGGTAAAAGCACGAGGCGTGATAGGGACAAGTCTACGAAAATATTAGGTGAGGACGAGGATGACACGCCTACGTATTTTGCAACAGAAAAAGGTAGAAACTTCTAATGTGTTCTAAAAAGTAAAATGTGAACTTATGTAATTTTGACATAGGTCAATATGTTATCTCATGCGGTTGTAAGTTTGTCAAGCCAAATTTTGTCCGAATTCCAACTATTCCAAGCGAATCGACATTATTCGAGTTTTCTAGATACGAAAAGTAATTGTTTCATGTTTCTGCTTTCGATATATTCAGTCGCCAATAGCGTTCACTCTCTAGAGATCATGACTGTGCTGTGCAATATACAGCCTTCGCAATAACTTATACTTTTTACAAGTATATGCGAATATAACGCATGTTTTATGTCTGTCGAATTGTAACAGAGTTAAGACGAAAGTCTTGAGTCGAATCTAGAATCGAAAATTTGTTCTGGGCCATGAACACTGGATATAATTGAGATATGACTGCTGTGCTTCATAAGAACCTTGCATGTGAACATTAGTTTCTAATGCTAATACTCTAGTTGTAATGCATAAAACGGCAAATTTTAAAATTTAATGTTTGAAGACAGCTGGGCAGTGTTTATTCTAGCACCGCAAGATCCGGGGGAACAAAACATCCGGGGGAGATCAGTCAGGGGACTGGGGGACGGAAGTCTCCCAGCGGGGTCCAGGGTGGAGCCTCAGTAGAGAGTCTGGGGAAGTCCCCCAGAAGCTGAAGCTTTTCTGCATATATGAATTTTGCCACCACGTGGAAGGACATGGCACCACTGAAGTAATTTCAGTTTGGAGAGTTGAAAGCAGCTGTTTATGCTTTTCAGGAGGTCTATAGCTATATACCCTTACCCTTAGGCTAGAAAGTTAGAACTGTATTTTGACATTTACTGCTGCCAGCAGTAAATGTGACTTAGCTATGTGTGGAATGTAAACGGTTATGAAAATGAACGGCAACATTTGGCTACCACCTTTGAGAAGGGCTTTCATGGACAAGGTTCATGTCTTATATCTGGCACCGCTGAACTATGGAGTCAGCTGGGCCAGCCAGCAGCCAAGCTGGTTTGGCCTGTGGACCAAATCATTCTGATGCCAGTATCCGTAAAAAGAAGCACAAAGTTTTAACATCTTCAACAAAACATCTTTTATATAGACCACCTTGATTTATTATTTTTGAATTAGACAACCCCCTATACAGTTAAAGTGATCAGATTTCCGTCATTTACAGAAGACATTGCCTTACGGCTGAAGCACACATTAATTCCTGACCGTAGCAGAGCAACACGCATACCAATCCTGGTATATATGGACATGGGAGCTATTGGCCATTAGGTACTATAAGCCCATCCACGATCCACCATTGGTCTCTGGTTCGTGAAGGTGAAGGCATGGCCGGTAAATAGGCCTCCGATACTGACAGGGACTCAAAACAACAATCAAGGTGATGATCTGGTACGCGGTTCAATGAGTTCAACCCGTACTAACAGTGTATAAATCACGTCCCTTCCCAGAAAGTTTGAGTTTTCACTTTAAAACGCTGTAAATCATTGAATCACACAGGCTTGCGGCTTCACCACCACCCCGGAAACATGCATAGAATAATCACTGCAGATGGGAATAGTGGCAAGATACACAGCAACACGAATATACGCATTTTTCTTACAATTTATACAAATTAATTTTAACTAGACATGCAGATAGGCACTTTAGCATAGTAACATTGTGATAACATTAATGACAACAATAATGCCTTAATCTCTGCGCTAAATTGTTAAGAAGTCACAAAGCTTAAGCAGCACGTTTTAGCAAAAAAAACTAGAACATCGTCGCAATGTAGTGAAATGCCGGAATTCTAATAAGAACTAGGAAGTAACGATCCAACATCTAAAGCCGTTCAGAGATATAATACTGTAGACCGGGGAGCCATGGCCCATTCAGAGCGTATTTGATTTCTCAATCGGGACTTTATCAGATGCAGCATACAAAATCGAAAATTTTAAAAATACGGGAAAATCGTTGGGCAGCCGAAGCATAGCCTAGGACCCCACAGCCCGTACCCTTCTGGGGATACAAGAATGCTCCAGATATCCCAGCTGGTGGGGAGAAGGCTCTTCCCAAAAACCTACTTTCGCTCTCGATCATTCAGACCTTGAACTCCAGTCCTTTAAGCCTTGTAATCTACTCGATGCAGACCCTACGTGTACAGAAAGGGACATCATGCCGAAAGGAGAATTGACGTGACTCGGCGACGAACATCAAGGCGCAGGAAGCAGCGGAACGTCGAACGAGTAGGTGGGGGGTCGGTCAAGCGCGGCCGACAACAGCGTGGCTTCGTCGACGACGGCGCGACATTCCGGCTTCTCCAGCCAGTGCGCGACGATCTCCTCATCCGCCGGACACGTCTTGAAGAACAAGTCCGACTGGTAGGCGGCCTCCAGGTAGCGCCACAGTCCGCGAAGATCGGCCGGGATCTGGAAGTGCCGCAGCGCGCCGGCAGCGACGCGAATGTGCTGCAGCTTCGGAAGCATGATGCAGTCGAGATGGGTCGGACGATCGTCGCTGCACAGGTAACGTCGATCGCTGGAGACCAGGTAGTCGTCGAGGCGGCGCAGCTCCGTCATCAGAGACGCCGGCGTGTGCGACACGTCCTTGATGAAGTACGAAAATCTAAGACGTCACATCGATCGTATCGTCTTCGCATTTTACATATCACGCTTTAAAGTATACGGCCGTCCTCGTAATACGCGGACGGAAATGTACGCTGGCCGCGTCGCATACTGTCACTCTGGTGAGTCCCGTTGAGTATGCGCCAACGGGACAGACAGACGGACGGACGCCAGACCGTTACATTAGCCTTTTCCGCTAGACGCGGCCAGCGTAATAATGTTGTGTGCAGCCTGCCATATAGAGCGCCCAAAAGTTTGTAAAACATTTATCGACGTATTTATTGACCTATTTAGGGGGGTCCAGGTAGAGCAATGTGTCTGGTGGGTCTGTCTGTATTAACTTTGAACTAAATGACTTCTGACCTAGGCATTTGGCATCCTGGTTCATTTGACACTACCTCTAGGTCAAGTCTAAAGGTCAATTCAAGGACTTAGGTCAAAACTCATGGTCACATTAAGGATATTCTAGTGATTTACTTGATTAAACTTATAGACTTAACAAGCAAAATGTACGTTCAGAAGCAAGCAACTGAGTTGATATACAAATCTAAATCATACAACCACGAACTGAACTGAATATGTTTTGATGGTGACGGAATGCACGTTCATCAGACGGTTTGAACCGTTGTCGGTATACATCTACACCTACACTAGGCAAATAAGCGTTAAGTGAGCTATTATGAAGAAAAAAGTCGCAGAGTATGATGGAAATGCAACCATAGCATCTCGTTTGCCTAACGGATTGCTTTATAAGTATTAAGTAGCGTTCTCACTGCGGCCGCCGTCGACGGCGGTTGACAGCGATCGAACGTGTGCGAACGTGGGGGCGGTCTCAGAAATCTAGCACTTAAGGCGTGCTACGGCCGTCGACGGCGTGCACACGCTAGATTTTTAAGACCGTACCCTGCGTTCGCACACATTCGATTGCAGTCTAATACATGCTTCCTTAGGCCTATATTAGTCAGCCCCAAACGGCATCTCGATCGGTTCAGCTGTTTTTGCGTACACCGCTGCAAAGGCTCCCAGTGCTTTTCAACTGGGCGGACAACCCCCAGAATTGCCCCTTCCCCTTGGGGTCGGGCCCCATCTAAAACATGGTTCCTTCGGCCCATCCGAATCAGCATCACAAACGGCATCTCGATAGGTTCAGCTTTTTTGCAGGGCTCACGAACGTGACCAACATACTCGGATAGTAACACTTCGGAAGCAGGATCTTGTTTCACCAACAGACATGCACACGCAGACAGACACACAGACCGACCACGCTATCACTGCGATGCGGTCTAATAACGCGGTTATCAAAGCAGTAAAAAGGTCAAAAATCGAATACTTCAATATATTTGATGTGTACTCTTATCACACCCAGGAACAGACAGACAGACGGAAGCTAAGTACCTCGAGAAAATATCCTGACAAGCCTCGGTGGCAGCGTGACAGTCGTAGCTCAGCGACGGCTGCGGAAACAGTTTGTCGATGTATTGGAGCATCTCGTCGACGTCGGTCAGCGTCTCGCCGTCGTGTCTGATCGCCGGCAGCCGGCTGAACGCACCTTGCAACTCGCTGGGTGGCTTGGCCGGGTTGACCGTCGTCACGCTCAGCGTCAGCGGCCCGTACTCGGACTTGACGGCCAGCGCGAGGAACACACGCTGACACTGCGGACAACCGCCGAGCATCTTGTTGTCTCGGCCGGCTCTCACGAACAGCTCGACGGGCGAGGACGACATCGCCGCCACCTAACAACTACAGTCCCTCAGCGAACCAAGTCGACTATAGCAACCGCCTAAAGTAGCGTTCTCACTGCGGCCGTCGACAGCACTTTACGCCCGTAACGTGCTGTCGATCGACGGTGGTCGACCGCGATCGAACGTGTGCGAACGCGGGGGGAGGTCTCAAAATCTAGCATTTTATTAAGGCGTGCTACGGTCGTCGATGGGGTGCTCAATGCTAGATTTTTGAGACCGTCCCCCGCGCTCGGACACGTTCGATCGCGGTCGACCGCGATCGAA
>Ga0209780_1003760_pt1 | contig 11454 bp, 7 predicted proteins | sample WorMetexBAHAMAS2_FD_187384 | JGI IMG/M metagenome (GOLD analysis project Ga0209780, IMG submission 187384) | Marine gutless worms symbiont microbial communities from Max Planck institute for Marine Microbiology, Germany - Inanidrilus exumae... | ecosystem: Host-associated > Annelida > Digestive...
CCTAAAAATTAATGATAGCTTGATTACAAATTCTAATTTCACGTTATTTGACTAACTGTTGTGATTATTAGATCCGGAGCAATCTGTCATTTTCTGTAGACTACGACCCTGTTCAAGGTTTATCAGACTGTAAAACTCAGACCAGAACATACATACACTGGTCAACTCGACAAAAGCTGGGCTCTTCTGTCGACACCGGCGAATTGCAGTCACTGCTTTCTGATAGTTGTTGACATACTGAAGTGATATTTCTGCTTCCTGATATGCCTTCACACGAAACAAACACTACGCCGATTTGACTCTCTACAAACGTCAAACATCAACCAAACACACAAACTGTCACCGACATCTTCTTCACTTCACGCTGTTACAAAGTCAAGTCAACTTTGTGTTCCACGCGCTCACAGCAGTTTTGGTGACAGAAGTTTCTCTGCTGTTGGTCCTCGTGTGCAGAACGCCTTGCTTACATACCTACGATAGGATATGAACTACAAACATTTCACGGAATCACTGAAAGAACATATGTTCAGGCTGTAGATGACCACAGCACATTGTGACTACAGTTGTTTTCATGTACATTAGAAGCTTACTTACTTACTTACATGGCCTCTCAGCTGTGACATCCATCCCATTCATGTTATTTCTACAACTTCTCTACTAATCGTATGTTGGGAGCAGTATCATCAGTGAAAGACTAAAGAGACACAATACATGCAGCAGATAAAGAAGGAAAACAACTCTCAGTATTTCATCAGAGACGTTCATCAGACTCAGAATTGATCAAATGTTAAAACAGGTAAAGGCTTCCCATACTCGGTACCAAGCATTCGGCACGGAGCTGATCCCGGTGTACACGCAGTCAGCCCGCTGGTGACTATAAGTCATCCACCCGGCAGTAGGCTGCCACTACTTTCCGCCAAGCCTGTGGTTACCTTCCCAGCCGCAGAGCATCACAGCCCCGTGGCTGGTACCAAGTTATACTTCTTGGTGGCAGAGGCACATAGGTGTGAACAACTTGCCCAAAGTTGTTACACAGCTTTGTCTAGAGTAAGTCCAACGCTCTACCCATTGCGCTACCTGATCTGATGTTAGGGAACTGCAACTCGGCGTAATGTGAGCTGTTCAGGCAACAGGCTCCGCTATCGCCGAGCGACCTGCATGTCAGTTGAAATGATGATACTGTTGTACGAATAATGCAAACACATGGCGTGTCAGCCAGAGGAGCACTTTCAGCATTTGCCACTTTTTTGCAACCTACATAGTTTTGTACATACGTCGTTGCAACAGGCTCAACGAGCGCACAACAAGCATGTGTTGCTCCATGTCACGTACACGTAACACTGAAGTAAGCCATATGTGTCATAAACAAACTTCCAGACGACCAACGTTGTTGATGACACTGCATATTCCTCCGCCAGCGCACCATCGTGGACACAGACCACCGTGGCGGGCGGACGTAAATTATCAGTGGTAAGGCATCTGAGTCGGAAACTTCTTGACCGGTCAAAAAAAGCAATTTCTACCTACCCCACCTGCATTTGGTGACCCGACCCCACTGGGGTTGATCCCGTCAGAATATTGTTGAGACCATATGCATCATAAAACTTGTGTCCCTGGGCTATTGTGTGGCATTGTTTTTGAGATCCTACACTTAGCCTTTTTGATACAATAATTGGCGTGTGACTGACAGACGGACACATGACGACAGCACCATGCTAACATAGCATCACACAGCTGAAACTGACAGTGAACCTAAAGCGAGGCAGCCCAACAAAAGTTGAACAAGTTCCTACCATCGTCTCCCTCCTAAAACGTCTACTTACAGTTCTTACAAGACTCGTAAGAGGCAACATCCACATTTCCTTCACACTGTTCAATATTCGCAGTTAATTGTTATACCAGTCGTTGTTTATGTAAGTATGTATATTACCTTCCATTAGTCACGTCACGCTGTGTCAGCTTAGTTTTTAGTTAGTTTTTGTTTTAGCCTGCTATATCAGTTCATACTGCACACGCTTTATGCTTTGAGTTTTATATTTCACTTATATTTTATTCCCACTCTTCGCTGTAACAGTGTCCGAATGTCATACTGCAATAAAAGGCTACTTACTTACTTACTTACGTTGGACAAGTTATCAGTCATTAGAATAGCGACAGACTCACAAGTTTCTGAAACGCCGATCCAACGACAATGTCACACGTGGCGTGCTCATCACTCAATGCTGACTGCAGATCACACGCAAACTCCTTGTGCATCAGATAGAGATTAGTGACCTTGAAGAACATCGTATTGACATCCTCCGATGACAGCGCATGCTGCGCAGTCTGCGCCAGAGAACGCAACTTCTCAATAAACTGTAACATCATCACACAGCAAGCGATTTTTCATTTTTTCACATTCAAAACTACAACATAAAATTAGCCCCATACTGGACTGACAGTCGACTCCTACTTACTGCCAACTTCAAAGTCACGTGACACAAAAAACTAGGACAAAAATCAAAAATCCGGCCCAGATAAGCTTTAGGTATTGTGCCCTAATTTAAGAATCCGTAGTCATTTGCCAGCCCCCATTATAAATGGGACAGGAGATAAAAATGGCCAAATTTCCAACTTTCAAGGGCTTGTGACCCTGACCTTGACCTTGGATTGGGTCATACTGCATACCGTCATGCATCGGACGGACTGACAAACAGGCGGACGGACATTTGAGACCGGCTTTATTAGGTCGACTCGGAGGATTCAACCTAAAAATTACACACATGAAGCAAGTCAACACATTACGCTGCATGTCGCAGCTATATCAGTGCAGCCTCAATTTAGACTAAAGATAAACATCACAGCAGTCTCAATAAACTAAGTATACAAAATGTGAACATCAACCACAACAAACTATGTTATCTCTACAACTACAGGCATCCAATACAGACACTGATTATTGTACTCAAAGCAAAATGTGACAAGAAACAATAAAATAAGTCTATCATCTCTGGTACCACATTTTCTAGTAGTATTCAGTCGTATCTCGTTCAATCTCCTGCAGTTTTCCCTACTGCCATACAGTTGTACAATGAAACCTAGTTAATGAAGTCCTAAGCGCATTATGTGAGATGAACAGGACAATAAAAACTGTTAAACTATGCTATCATTTCAAGTCAATACTACAGTACATACATAATAACACACACTCACTCAATCCTGGAGCAGTTTGTGACAACAACGTCAAACCATTTGAACCTGGAAAACTAGCCCCACTTGTTCCATTCCTTCTCGGCCTGCTAACTAGTTTAGGTTTGCAAAACCTCAGTGAGGTTCCAGTAACCTTGTAAAGGTAAAGTAAGGCCTCATCGTTCCGGGAGACCATTGGGAAAGGGATGTTGCATTCTTTACACCAGCTTTCTGACGTCAGTATCGGCGTCAGTAGTACAGCAAAGAAAACGTGAAACGTGACCTGGACCAATGAGTTGAGCAGCGCGACATAAGCACATTCACCGTACAGAAAACTGCGGACTATCTCTCGACGAACGCGTTGCTTGTCATCTTCTTCACTCGTTGCAAGATGCACGTCAAACTAGAGCACATCAACGTCACATGAACATTCACTTACTTACTTACTTACTTACTCTGTCATATCTCTGATTCACTAAGATATGTGACACTGTCTGTCTGGAAGCATCTGTGTTCACATTCAAAGAAAAAGGCTCCAGAAGACTTCATAACAATGGTGTCATACATGTTTGTCGTTAAATTCCCAACTTCGCCAGAGGTCCACACAGCATATAATTCCAGTTCTGAAGTAAACTAAAGTAAACTAAACAAGACGTTTGTATTCAGCTTTATAATGAACTCTTCTCTAAAGCACTCAGGTATGGCACAGTTTTACCTGCCACCCACACGTTTATCAACTAATACAGTTGCTAACGCTATACCTGTCTGAACAACCCAGCGGCAGAGCATGACAGCACTTCTGGCCGTTACTCATTTTCCGTTCCACTGAGGATAGGAGGCTGAGTTGGCCTGGGTGACCTACCTGGAAATGCTCATCCATTTCTGTACTAAACCTAGAAAAACCCCAAATAATCTTTAAAATAACTCGATTTACCAATTCAATATCACACAAAGAGGAGAAAAACACCTAGTGAAGACATAAAGGTTGACAGAGTAAGCCAGTGCTTCAAAACAACAACAGACAGGGAGCTGTGAACAATGTATGAAGATGTCATGACTAGAAGTTGGAAATAAAATTTTTTAAGTGACAGCTTTATCACTCTGTCAGATTCAACTGTTCTGTCATTAATACATGGTTCGATGATATATACTAGTAATTATCGAAATTAAGTAGAAAATAAACGTTGTAGTCTTCAGAGTAGAGTTATTCAACAGCAATTAAATAAATAAATTTTATTAACAAATACTTAATAAGTTATGTGCTACTTATAAACACTCCAGGGTGTACTGTTGCCTGTTAAATAGACTTTGAGAAGGAGGCCTTCATTAAGAAGATTTAGATGCAATAAGCTACTAATGAAACAAGCATGTCCGTCCTTCTAATACTCGGACGGAAATGTATGCTGGCCGCGTCGCGTGCTGCCCCCTGGTAAGTGAAGCTGAGTATGCACAACGCGCCCTATTAAGGTTAGAAAAAAGACAGGACAGATAGACGGACGGACGGACGCCAGACCGTTATATTAACGCCTACCGCTGGACGCGGCCATCGTAATGAAGATCAAGCGAATTAAGTAAGTAAGCAGAAAGGAGGAGTACGCACGTCGTCCGAGTCTGGGCGCAGGCTTGCACTGTCAATCGCCCGCGGCATGCTGTCTCGACTGTGACGCATTTGTACATAGACAGATGACGTCGCTGACTCTGTCTCCGTGACACCGTCTGCCACCGTGTTGTCAGCACCGACACCGACAATGTCTGACTGGCTGTCAGCGGCGTTCTCTGCATCCGAGCTACCTGCATCTGGTAATGACGTAACTGCACTTGACACACCTGGACACATCACCACCACCACCATCATTATCACGAGCGATTGATTGAGTTAAGGTTTTACGTCCCACCCGACACAAAGTAGGTCACTTCGGAGACGTTCTTCCCAGCCAATCTCTTGGCTAAGTACTGAAAAACTAAAACAAACAGAACAAAGCAAACATGATCCATGACAAAATATACTACAACTTAAAATTAACCCCAAAAAAACTACAGCCAGGTTGGGTCGTCCCCCACGACCTCTGGCCTGGAAACAGCGCTTAAACTTCAAAAATTTGTCACTTACTTACTTAGACATTTTCTCACTTACTTACAGCCCCGGGACCCACACGGGGCTCATAACGAGCGACTGAACAGCGTTCGACGTCTCACTCCACACATAATACAACAGAACAACTGTTTTCAGTCATGTCAACCAGACGCAAAGAAACCAAGAACAGCACAAAAACACAAAACATATACATGTAAGGACAGACAAGCAAAAACTAATCCTAGCACAACTCAACTGGTCCTTGTTCAGAAAAAGATGCAAAACTAGAAGAAGTACTTCGACAACCCGATGTGACCTTGACCTTTAACCCCCAGAATCTAATCATGTCATCAGTAGGGGGCTAGTGGTGCCTATAAGTTCCACTGAGATTGCTCAAGCCGTTCATGAGATATCGTGGTAACAAGATCTGTCCGTCCGGATAAAGAACGGAGGAACGAGGCAGACGAACAGCCCCAAAACATAATGCCTTCGTCGACAAAGGCAAAAGTATAATGATTGACAGAAAGCTAAGAGCAAACCAACAGTTGCCTGTTAGAACGGCTCACGTGTAAACTGCGGTGCACATCACAACACAGAACAGTTCTAACGAGCTTCGTTCTTATCATCCAGAGATAATCTCCATAGCTTACAAGTGGTCCACTGGAGGTAAGAGGTCATCGCACCGTTATTATCAGCAGTAGTACAGACAGAAACCAAGAACAGCACAAAAAACACAAAACACATACATGCAATACAGGCAGAAAGGTATAAGATTCAATAAGAAAATCACAGGACAAGAAAGATCACTAAACCACAAACACCTGCCTTTCAAGACAACTAAACACACAGACGCATAATAATATATTCAAGAAGAAACACACACAACTAAATGGCTGTATTGTGTGGAATGCCCACAATACAGTATTTGGCTCAAAGTGCTGGGCTATCTGTGCACGTGCCGTTTACTTCCTGCATTCGACGAGGCCTAGTGTCACGTGACTCAATATTCGATGGTGATTGGCTGCCGCGACTGAGTGATGTCAGCGTTATCTGCCGTGCGGGCAACCCATGTCGGACATCTCAGAGAGGAGAGGAGAGGAAAGGTTTCTTGTACGGAGTGTACAGGCCACAGGAATGACGTTGAATTAATTACAACAGTAAAAATGGCAATTAGAAATCCCGTATAGGATTTTTTTGGTAGTGAATTTCCGGCGATTTGTAATCATTGCGGAGCTATAACAGCCTGAAGTCGCAAGACGTTAAAAATGTTTGGAAAAATTTTGCATTATTTTGGAAAAAACGACCCCTTACGGTAAAATTTTCAAAATTCTGTTCTAAAAGTTTTCATCGCGACGTCGATCGGCTTGTTGTGTTCAAATTTCGTGAAATTTGTCCGACGGCGAATCAATGAAATCGTGCGTTGCTTACCTGACAAAAGAAACAAAATTTCGCATGGCTCTTTAGCTGTCACTACTACGCGAATCGCGCCCAAAATCTTCCAGGGCCAGCCCCATACAATGTACTCAGGGTGCTCCAGATTTCATCCAAATTGGTTCACTTTTGGCAGAGTTATAGCCGAACGCGTAAACACCGCAAAGACGCGCCACAAAGTGAATCTAGCTTCGAGCCGAATAATAATCTCTAAAAGCATTCACATTTCATAGTAAAAGCACCAAACAAATTACAAGATGAGCATTCTTGACATTATACCAACTAGAAGACGGACTTCGACGCCCCAGCGTCGACGTGGATCCCTTCGCCACCTCAATAGCTTGCTGTGACCTTGACCTTTGACCTCCAAAATCTAACCAGATCATCTGTAGGGGCTAATGGTTATTTGCTGTAAGTTTCATCGAGATTGCTCAAGCCGTTCATCAGATTTCGTGGTAACAATATCGTCTGTATGGACGAAGACCGAGCGAGCGCGGCGGACGGACAACAGGAAACGTAATGCTTTCGACGACAGTGACGGGTGGCGAAGACATGAGGAGAACATGTGGCTGGCTAAGACATTTGTTACACCATGACGGTTTGTTAATGACAATTTTAGAAGGAAGAATGAAATAAACCAACAAGAGGTAGAAAAAGACTGTACATGACGAGCGATAGTATGGAAAAATATTAAACGGACAAAAAACAGGCTGAAGATAGGAAAAATCGGCTAATAAATTAAACAGGGAGTCAACAGCAGAAGACTACGTACAATAATAATAAATTAGCCTCGTACGGGACTGACGGTCGACTCCTCACAAGTGACGTTTCTGCCAACTTCAAAGTCACATGACACAAAAAACTAGGCCATATATCAAAATTCGGCCCCGATAAGCTTTAGGTATTGTGCCCTAATTTTGAAAATGGCCGAATTTCCGACTTTCAAGTGCTCGTGACCTTGAACTTAAATCGGGTCATACTGCACACCGTCATGCATCAGTCGTCGACGTTCAACGTCTACCTACACACCAAACATCGAAGAAACTTTTCGTGGACGGACGGATAGTTAAGACCCACTTTATTAGGTCGACTCCTCCGAGTCGACCTAATAATAAGAAGAACAGGATCTGTCTCTCGAGCTATAAATGTTCTCAGTATCAAATATGCCTACACAACACAATGTGATAGTCAATCGCCGTCGTTAAAATGCATCTCTCTCCTTTCCAGCTAGCCATACTTTTCAGCATTTCTTAGAAATAATTATTGCAACAACCGACAAAATTCACAAAGTAGTAGTTTCACAGATGTTGTCAATGAAGTTTCCAACACAGCAGTATTCTACTGAGAACAGTGATGCTGCATTCAAGTTCGTGTCGATGAGAACGACTGGCGTAACAGAGAACTGAATTGCTGCCAGCGTTTTGAGATAAAAGAAAGCCTTTAGCGCAAAAGTAATTCTAAGCCGCGTCAAGCAGCGGTCGCCCTCATAACAACCGGTGCGTCAAATTGACGCAACGTGCTACGTATACAGCACAGGAAAAGAACAACACTGATGCGCAAGCACACTGCTCACTGAGCCCACACATGTCGCAGTATCGACCTCTTAAAACTTCCTCAGATCTCGGGGAAACGCATCTGGAACTGACACACGGTAATAAGAAGCTCAGCTATCGCAAACGGACCGCGCCATGAACTACTTCAGTTACAATCTTGTCAACTACAGCACAACTGTATGAAAAATCCCATTTGAAAATGCTTGCAATAGGTGAATGACCTTGAAGATCACCCAAAGTCATCGGATATGTGAGAAGCCATATATCACTTCCTATTAGTGGTCTGCAACAGCATCTCTATATTGCAGTTTTCGAGATATTACCACTTCTACAGCGTACGTGTCTGGCTCTGACCTTGAAAAGTCCTTACTTTCGACACGACAGTCGGAATTATATGCCATTTATGCTTAACACTTCATGGTAAAATTTTCAAAATTCTGTTTCAAAGGTTAACACCGCCTTCAAACTGTCACCACTGCGCGGATCGCGCCCAAAATCTGCCAGGAACAGCTCCCAACATCTGGCTCATACTGTTCCAGATTTCATCCAAATCGGTTCACTTTCGGCAGAGTTATAGCCGAACGCGTGGAGACCGTTTTTGCCTCACAGAGTATTTCATGAAAGGCTTGTCGAGCCTATAATAAAAGCGACAGTAACGTACCAGTCCATCGTTCGACATCGGCTAGCTGTTACTTTACTGGCCCTTTAATTACAGCGTTACGCCCATGGCTACGCCTATACTGTACTTGTTTTAGACTGGTTCTGTCACAGGGACGCGCAGAGGCTGCCATGTACACTAAACAGTCGACGGCCGTCCATCTTGCTTTGGCTGTTTGATAGCAGTGTTTTTACAGCGCGACGCTATGCTAGCGCGGTACATGCTGTAGTCGTGTCTCTCCGACTGGCTGTCACAAGCCGGCACTGTACCAAAACGGTTAAACGTAGGATCACGCAAACAACGCAGCACTATAGCACAGGGACTCTAGCTTTCTTATGCCAAAGATCTCGGCGAAATTCCATCGGGTTCACCTCTATGTGGGCACTAAATAGAGGTGAGGTAGGTTATAATCGGCGATTTTCGACCAATATCTCGCCATATCTCAGAAACTGTGCAAGATAGGGACATGATTACTATGGAACGCTAATAGGAGCTAGTATGCGCTCTATTGAATGGCACTATTTCCAGTGACTTGGACTGGCCCTAACTAACCCCAAAACACCCCCATTTTCGTCACAAGCCAGCACTGCACGAAAACGGCTGAACAAGTCGAGCTCGTTTTTGGCACAAAGGCTTCCCTCGGCTTATCCTACACTGTGTTGGAAGGAAAATCGGGTACCTCCAGAAACGATAGTACTTCTATAACTTTCACCAGAAAATTTCGCAACTGCACGTCGATCGTCTCAGGTGCTATTAACTTAGGTGGACGGTCAGTGGGATAAACTGGTGACGGTCGTCGGTCACCAGTTTATCGCCTTGACCGTCGACACATGCAGCACGGTGGGCTTGAGACACCGCGTCACGCGGATCTGTCAGCGGCTGCGTAAGTGTTGTAACCACGGTCTAACTGTGCGAGTTATGCTGTTCACAAACAGACAAACAAACGCAGTCGAAACAGAACCTCTCCCAAAGAGGCGGTAATGACGAGTAATTTGCCTCGACCGTTTCTCCTGAGCTACTCGATTTGTGTTTTTATTTCTTCCTCATTTTTTCGTTTCTGTGCCGTGCGCTAGATTAAGCTGCCCATCTCGTCAGCTTTTGAGCGCACGTTAATCTACCGTATCGTACAGTATTGTTGTGAGTGAAACAAGCCATGCATAACCACCACAACACATGCCTGTGAACGACTGAAAGCCGTATAGCTCGGCTGCTTGCTGCCCACGCGTCAGGTCACGACTTAACTGACAATACGTAGGCCTATAATGCACTTAAATACTTAGACGGTTGACAGCAAACGATCCATTATATACTGACAAAAGTTACCACGCACACACACCCCGACCAGTTAATATCAACCCCACACATTCGCACGACGTGTTGCAAGGAGGACCATAAAAGTCAAAGGGGAAGAAAGGGACGGGCCAAAATTTGACCCATAAGAGCCCCAAATCCCTAAACCGATCGGCACGCACTAGTCTATGTACTCATCAGTATCAATCTACACACCAAATTTCAAGTGCCTAGCATCACTGTTCCACAGAAGGTACGATTGGGCACCAAAATTAATAATTGATCACGTGACCCTGACCACGTCACTTGCACGCGTGTTGTCATTCGTGCGATGGGGCTTGCTATACCAACCTTACTATCAAATTTGAACTCTCTACCTCCAACGCTTACGAAAATACACAAGGCGAAGCAATAGCAAAAATATAGAACATTGGGTGGTTTCGGGTAGTTAGGGGCCATTCAGGGTTATTCAATAGAGCGCCTACGAGTTACGAGTTCCTTCCACAGTAACTATGTTTGTACACTAGACTGCTACATAGTTTCTACTATATACTATATTGCACCATTTCTGAAATATAACGACATACTGGTCGAAAATCACTATTTTAACCCACCGCACCTCTATTTGGCGCTTCCGTTAGGGGTGACCCAGCTGGAATTTTGGCTGTGAAAAACTAGAGTCCCTGTACTATCGTACGGTGTTGTTTGCGTGATTTTAAGTTTAGCCGTTCTGATGGTTCCCCATGGGACGAACACCCTCAAAAGTGCCCCTACCCGTGCGGAAACTCGACCCCCTGCTAACACATGGTTCCTTGGACCCACCTATTCAGCCCCAAACGGCATCTAGATCGGTTAAGCCGTTCTGTAAGGCTCATGAACGTGACTAACAGATTGACAGACCGACCATGTTATTCTGTGTGTAGCAATAGGCTGCTATCGCTCAGTGATGCCATAAGTACTCTCCAAAGGTACTTAAGTACAAGCACTGTTCGAATTACATGTAAGCCAGAGTATGCCGGGCCCCCTCACTTGTTTTGACGGCCCCCTTACTTTTCAAAAATCGGGGGTACAGAAGGGGCTGCCCTAGGCCCACTCACTTCTAGCCATTGTCACATAGGACATAGCTGTATAGGCCTACAAATAGCTATGGATGGACATCGACTGGAACAGTCTCGTTCGACAACAGACTGACAGTCAGCACGGCCGCCCGTCTCCTGTGTCTCCGGCATACTAGTAGTGTCTAGAAAGGAAAACATCATCTCCACACTCACCCCCTTCTC
>Ga0209780_1003761_pt1 | contig 11453 bp, 10 predicted proteins | sample WorMetexBAHAMAS2_FD_187384 | JGI IMG/M metagenome (GOLD analysis project Ga0209780, IMG submission 187384) | Marine gutless worms symbiont microbial communities from Max Planck institute for Marine Microbiology, Germany - Inanidrilus exumae... | ecosystem: Host-associated > Annelida > Digestive...
CGATACACGTGCGTACAAAAACCTGACGGGTAGCGAGGTCAACACAAATCAAGCACGTGCCATAGTTGGATAGCCACGCAAGAGTTTATCGAAGGTTTATGGCGTCTGGGCATGAATCGTTTTGGTATCCCGCCCATATTTTACCACATGAAACGGTAACTAAAACAGTAACGGAAGAGAACTAAAATAAAAAAGCGCTGAGCCTAGAAGATCCCGTCCGAATCCTAGTCATTTCTTCCATGAAGGCAGTCCTGGGGGAAGAAACCAGTTCAGTCGTTAATTATGTCCCCTGCACGTGACTTTGAGTATGAATTTATCAGTTTCTCAGTTAATACTTTTTCAAGTGGGTCTTTTCCTTATAGATGCCTGTGGTTGTGTTGTATTCTGCATGGAACGGAATCAGCAATATTTGCCGGCACTGTTCTGTTCAGCGCCGGATGTAGAAATGTGGGGGCCCTGTTCGATACGAATGTGGAGCTGGTACCATGACCCTCATTTCTTTTTTATTTCACTTTCCACTTTGTAGCTATGCCATTCTGTGGGTGTAGAGACTGGCAGTGAATCAGAAAAAATGTCTATTAAAGTAACCAGAAAAAATGTATTTTTTTTCAGAATGTGGGGCGCCTAAGTTTGTGGGGGCGGTCTTCGGCCGCTCAGAATACTCGTAGATCGGACCGTGGCAGTGTTTCCTATCTCCCACAAAGTCACGCAGGTGCCGTGCTGCCGTGCGTGATAAACTACTTGTGCTGTTGCTGCTGATGCTGCGAGACGATGTGGCTGTGTAAGTTACGCAGATAACGTGTCCGACGCGTGTGGTCTCATCATGATGGCGATAGCAGAGCCAAATTACTCACTGCTTCCTAGTTGCGATAGATCTACTTTCAGCCTACCGGCGATAATTTTAGCGTCTGCTGTGCTCGCAAATGGTCAATTTACGCTTGCTGTTAATCCCAGTCGCCGGTGGCACGTTTCATATAATTATCTCTCTTTGGGGATTTTTAACGCGTATTTCTATGCACAAACTGTGGAGTTTACAATGCATTGTAGTTGTTGGCAAAAATATGCGCAGATTTCAGACTTAAGTAAACCTAAGTAGTTCAAACACAATGAGTTTCGCCTGTAAGAAATGAATGTGAGACGCGCGCCTTGTTCTTGCCGATTGCCAATAAATGTCCTTTAAACGAAATGAACTTTGACCTAGCAGTTTGGCACGCCGATTCACCTTGACACTATAAGTCACATCCGAAGGTCAAGGTCATAGGAAGGTCGCGGTCGCAGGAGGGAAGTGTTGCTAAGTGGTGACTGCGACCTCAAGCGACAGCTTTCTAGCTGTGTTTTGTTGTATTGGTCACGAGGCTTACTGCATTATCAAAGTGCATGGTTCTGACACCGGTCGCCATGTGCAGAAGTTGGTTTGCACAAAGGCAGTTATCACGTTGTCGTCGCACGTCAGCTACTGTGCGTGTGTGTGTGTGCGTGACTCATGTACGCCGCTAACCTTCCGTTCATACCTCCATATTACTGCTTCTGCACGTCGTCTGCCTTCTGTTTGCACTCGTCTAGTCGTTTCGTGTATCGAATTTTGGCGTCCTGTCGTCTGACCGAGATTATAGCACGTGTAAGCATCCGCCTTTCGGGCTGGCTTTTGTGTGGGAACGAGAGAGGAGGGAGGGAGTGGACGGGCTGCTGCTGCTGGCAGCGCGTGGGCGTGGTGACATTTCCCTTTCATCTGGCCGCCAGTCCTTGCAGTCGCTTACTCCTGGCACCAAGCAGTTATTCCTCGGACAGCGTGGGGCGGGGAGATGAAAATAAATTCGAAAATCACGATTTCCAGTCGTCACAAGGGAATACACGATAAGGATGCGCCTATCGTTTAATTTAGTAAACGTGTACACGAAACTTTAAACGTTTGCCAGACGTTTACACGCAGTATGGCGGCCAGCAACACAATAAGCTCAGCTACCGCCGACGGACTGCGCGACAACTCTGTTACTACACTACTCAGGGTGACCACTTGTTTAGAAAATCTGGAAAACGCGAAATGTCAGAGAATTGACCAGAAGTCGGGGAAATGTCCGGGGAGTGTCGGAAAAGAAATCTTTTAAGGGAAAACTGCCTTAACATTTGAGGCTAAGACCAGTGTTAACTGTAGTAAACAGTTGCAGGCTGCCGTTTGTCGCGTTTTGTGAGGATTTTGCTCCGTAGTAAATCATTGTGAACATTTTGTAGAATATGGACTAGCATTTTGTAGCGTACTGGGACTACTGATAGCTAACTGAGTTAAGGTTTTTGCATCCCACTCGATACAGAATAGGTCATTTCGGAGACGTCCTTCTCAGCCAGTCTGTTGGCTTGGTACTGAAGGCGTATACTGGTAGCACTGGCAATACTATAACGCAGCGAAGAGTGTTGGAAATGTCAGGGAATTCCACAGTGCATGAACAGTGGTCAACCTGAAGACGTCGAGTTTGTTCATATTTAATGGAAAGTCTGTCGACTTGCAGATTGCTATAACTTTTTGCGCTGTATCATAGCGTTATTTACACCTGACAGTAGGCCTACAATGCACTGATGTACTCATACAACACTAGGATTAATCGTCGAACTTGAAAATAACTAGAAAGGCCTCAGACGCGGTGACACCGACCAGTATAGCAACATTTTAGCAGACCGTGAATTTTCGGCTGCCTATCACTTATTTGCAGTTTCCATTTCACGTCTGCATTTAACACCCTGTTGGCCGTGACTCGTTTTCAAGTTTCACTTTCGCTTTTAAATCAACAAAGAACATTTTTGATCCCGTGACCGGGAACTTTTGTCTGTGACCTTGATCGCCGAACTTGATCTTGATAAGGTAAACATGGACCACCATGCCAGATACTTGGATCAAACTAGGCCGTCGAACTTGAAAATGACTCCTTCGGACACAGACACACAAACAGAGCTGACCAACTGCTCTACCCGGCCACTACAGTAGTCGGCAATGACAGTTGGAAAAAGTACGGCTATCAATGTAGCACCTTTATCGAATTCACAGTCAGTAGCCATCTAGAAGCGAATCGAATCGGAATTAATCAGAGGAATAAACTGGAATGGCACCGTGCATCTCTAGTGCGAGATGCGGCGTCGCGAATTTTATTCGACTCTGATGACGAGTTGCAGCAGCTGCACCGACTGCACTCGGACAAACGTCCGTCATCTTAGACAGCTGACAAAACGATATTCCGTGCACTGGCTGTCCAGTGCATAATGTGGCGGTCATCGCTCGCGCCAACCTCGCTCTTCCTTGCGACAGAGTCTAGTAATCGACGTCAGATGCAGCGGCCTTTTCTTGTATAATATAGACTGTAGACTTACGACGACAACTATCAATACCTTCAAGTTCATTTTTTCGTTTAACCGGGCTTGTCACTACGTTTCCGGTAGGGGTGCGAACTATTGCGATCAGCGTGTCTGTGTGTCCGTTCACACATCTCAAAAACCACACACCAAATTTTCTGTACATGTTACCTGTGGCCGTGGCTCGGTCCTCCTCTGACGGCAATGCAATACGTTTTATGTATTTCCGGCTATATGGGTGTCATCATTTTTTCAGATAACGGAGTCAGTGGTCCGGAATCAAAGACGACGCGCAAGTTTCGTCCATTTCGCCAGGTGGCAGCACCGGGGGGGGGCGAAGTCTGCCGTCCCACACTGGGTCTTGTTTGAAGTTGCGCCACTTGGATCGGGTCTCTGGAGAGAGCAGGTTATTACAGGTCGGATGTCATTGTCACCTCAACCAACAGAAACGTACGGTGTCGCTACTCCGAAAAGTATGGGTCACGCGTACACTTTGACTTACTACCGTACTACGACTGGCTGCAAGTAATTTCACTGTAGCTGACTATCGTCCTTATTGATATTGTTTCAAGTGTTCTCGCGCTAGTCGAAGCCGCTTTAGATACGACAGTAGCTGATGGTGTTAGCACTGTTAGCTAAGGGGTTGCATAGGACATAACTCTGGTTTTTGTAGTGACGGCCGTACCCGCAGTTTTGAGATATCAGAAACCAATGAATACCAATAAGAACCTTTTATTTTGGACATTTTTGTTACCGACCATGTTAGTGGTCCTGGTGTTGCACTCGGTCGGTTGTGTGTCTGTCTGTCCGAAGTCCGGATGATAACGTTCTGACGAAATGACCTTTGACCTAGCTATTTGGCGCGATGGTTCATCGTGATCCTTGTCTAGGTCAGGTTTATAGGTAATGTTAGTTCAGTGTCACAGGATGAAACAACACCAACAGCCATACTGGCGCAATCTCGGTGAATGTGTACACTGTACACTGCAGGGACCTCTGGCGAATGAGAAAGAACTACGACAGAAATGTGCTTTGAATAACTGTTACGTGGCTATAGTGGACGATGCGACCTCGAGTGAGGAATTGTCTAGTTCTTTTTGCATGTTCAGTGGCCCAAACGTCAACCATCAAGCGTTTTGATATTTTCACCGTCTTTGGTAGATGCTGTCTGACATGGTAACGGAATGGTAACACAGGAAGCAGACTCGGTGCATCTGCTTAACGATCTGTTGACCGAAGGTTACATCCTGTTATGTCGACATGTGCGTGTAAGCGTGTGGGTGTGTCTCCGAACTTTGTCGTTTATCGATCGTTTTGACGTCTGTCTTTGCCGCCGGTGTGTGCATCTGTATGCCAACATTCAGTGCTTACCCGCACGACTTTGCGTTGCCTTATCGCCCTCCACTTATGTCAAGCCGATCAGCTGTAGTGTCCTTGTAACTTGTTACTCTTTATCGCACCATCTTTGCTCTTTTTCCTGCGTGCAACGTAACCCAATGACAGCGGGTTTCCTCTTATGCCCCCACCTCTCTTCCTTCCCCTCCCCCGGCTGCTTCGCGCTTTCATCAGTCACCTTTGTCTTTCGTGCTAGATCCACACGCCGTAGAAGACAAAGGTAGTCGCCGAAATGTCAGTGCTGTGCCTCGCATGACGACGTAGTTATCTTAGGAGCTGGGCTGAAAAAACTAATGTTGATAGATTTACGGGGCAGGGAATCAACTCGATTGATGCTGGTATAGTCACGCAAGGGTTTCTGGCGTCTGTGTATGAATCTTTCTAGTATCCCGTCCTTATTTTTTTCAAGATCAAGACCCGCCTGCATTTTGTAAGTTGCCTACTTAGCATAAAGGCATGATAGGTAGTGACGTCAGCGAAGGCGGACGTATAGCGTTATCTGCTGGTTGGTTGGTGTAGGACTGTTTGCGTCAGTGTCAAGAACAGATCGAGGAATCGCTGCGGAACAGTCTGACGAGTTCGACGTCATCCACATCTTCGACGTCCGACCAGCAGGCGGCGGCGAAGCATCGCTCAGAGGTATCAGTCGCAGCTCAGCCGTTGACGCCGACCGACGTCAGGGACGTGATGGTCGACGGCCAGTGAACACAGCCCGTCACTGACGTCAGCGCGTCACTGACATCCGGGAACATTCCCTGTTAGCTGTCTCAGCGGATTCGGGCGGAATCCGGCCGCCATTCGTTTTTGATGCATCGTGTAGCCCCAAAACCGTCATTCCTGCGTAAAAGAGAAAAAAGCAGGTGTTGACGAATGTTAGGAATAGTCACCAACATTTTGGGGGCAGTGATGAAGGGAGATTTTCCTGTGGGTGTACGCCCAGGTAATATATTAGGGATGGCTCCCTCTGTCCCCGCAGAGTTGATGGCCACGAGTCACTTGACTACCTCTTCATGCTCACGACATGCCGTCAAAGAGACGACGTCTTGGAAGAATGCTTGATTAATACGGCCGATTGTAATTTGTTATGTGGTATGTGGCTCTTTAAGAAGAGATGTATTTATCTACATACATTCGTATATTTGAAAAGTAGCAGCGCAAGTCCAGGAAGAAAACTATATTTTGCATTTATTTCAGAAAAGAAACAAACGGCTGTAGCCAAAATTGTCCATTCGTTTATTGTAGAGCACATCAAACATATATGCACGGTTAAAAGCCGAAAGTGAAATAAGCAATTATACACATGAATAGAAATAGAAGCATAAATCGCAAAACAGAAAATAAAATTAAAAAGACAACGTGGCACTAACGACTGGTGATGTTGTTTACGAGTGATCACTGAGAGCTGATAGTTGTGACCTCTTGGTATGAGGGACATATCAGTATCTTTGCTGGGTGGTAGGAGATAGCGAAGAGGCCTTTTTATGCAGTCAAAGAAAGCATTGAAATAAATAATAACATTTGCATCCTTTTAACTAAAACAAATAAAATTTCACTTTTCTCCATATTTGTTGTTAAACTGCCATGATATGGTGACTCTATTCTGTGTGCAGTACACGTGGCCTAATGCTGCACAGCTTGTGATTGGTTTTCTACTTGGCTCATGTCCTGTTGCGATTTCTGTTTGTCTCTTTTACTGTTATCCGTTTTCGTCTACTGTTATAATGCTGTACAGTCCAGTCAATAAATAGCTGCATTTATATAGATCGTATTATATACGTTGCGTTCAGGAGGACTTAATGAATAATTTAATGAATGAATGAATGAATTTATTTGCTTGACATATACGTATTGCTCATTTATCGTGCATTTTATCGTTCTATTCACGAGTCCCGTCACTGGAGAACAACAACTGATGTGGATTACGATCTAAAAATTTGCATGATCTATGTGCCGTGCGATAATTTTATAAGAGTATCGGGACCGTTGTTTGACCGGTACGCATATAGATCGCGTGTTGCTATCGTTGACGATGGCTATAGGCCTAAAACAAGTAGCTCAGCTGTCGCTGACAAACCCGCGCGACGCGCTGCATCACGGCAAACGGACAAATTTTAAAAAACAGTCACGTGACCATAACCACGCCCATTTAGGGGGTGGGTGATATGTCGTTCTTTTGGCAACATTAAAGAAATTTGTAAAGAAATTTCACGATTCTAGCATCATTTATTCCTGAGGTATGTTTAGGGCCTTGAAATTTAAAGTGGATCACATGAAGTGACCACGCCCATTTCAGGGACAATTTGTTGTGCGTAGGCTGGGACTTGCTATATGTTCAACCCACATACCAAATTTGAAATGCTTACGATTACCAAGCAACGAACAAATGAAGGCAACGCAAAAATATGTAATAAGATATTCTCGTTTTGAGCCACCCTTTGGGGGACTTAGGGGTAACGCACAGGTTCATCGATGGCTCGATGGAAAACTCATTGTCGAATTGCTATTAGTGATAATTGAACTTTTTTCGCTAGCTCTCACGGCTGAGGCACTATTAAGCGAAACCTGTCGAAATTGACGTTTTCTGAAGGGGTGGCTTGCTATGAGCGCAAATTTTAGGTATATGGGGACGTCGCCCGCAATCTATTTATGGACCACTAGATAAGGAATGATGTAGCTACAACTTTGCTGCTGGGAGTTTTCACACAAAGAAACTGTAGCAGACTTTTTTTCGACAGATGTTGAATTTTACTGGCAAAAACAGCAAAATCGCGTTTTTGCCACCGTTTTGGGGACTTAGGTGTAACGTACACGGTTCATCTATGGCTAGTTGGAAAGCGCGTAGTCAACTTCCTATTAGTGCTAATTGAGGCACTATGAGCGGATATTGGTCGAAATCATTGTTTTTGAACGGGGGTGGGTTACTTTGAGCGCAAATTTCAAGACGACTGTTGGCATTACTAAGCTAGAGTCCCTGAGCTATCACGTGACGTTGTTTGCGTGATCCTACGTTTAGCCGTTTTGGTACAATACCGGCGTGTGACAGACGGACGGACAGACTGACGGACACAATAATTATCATAGCGTCGCGCGGGTAATGATGGCGGTGTAGTAAAATAAAGTACACGAACGACAACAGTGTCAACTGCAGATGTGACGTATGTAAGCTTGTCGAATCGCGGATAGAATTAGGTAATCTCTCTCCTCGCTTTTTGTGCATTTTATGCACGGCTGCGATCTTTAATTATTTGATTAGTCGTTTAAAATTTTAATCTGTTAAACTTTTTGTGGGTTTAAAATTGTGATTTGTCCATATCTATTTTAACACGTTACTACAGCACAAACATATGCTGTAGAAACGGTATACGCTATAGTCTTTGAATTTCTGGCATTAGTCGATTTTAGTTCGATTAATTAGCAATTAAATACTTTCAATATTGAATTACAAATTTCAAATACCAGCCAAAGTCAGTGGCGTATGCAGGATTTAACGAGGGGTATGCCAGAAGTGATTGAGACCCATAATCAAGCAAGCGATAAAAATTGACGTTATATGTAGAAATAAGGATTTATTGACTTTTGAAGTACTTTTACTTGCAGCGTTTATCTGTTGATTTTCATAATAAAAGAAGTTGACTCCGTGGGTGATACTCAAAGGGTGATACCGTGGCCTTCTGGTATCCTCTCCGAGTACTCCACTAATACCTAATATTATGACATGGCTGTAGCCAAAGCATTGCATAGTAGCTTTGAACGACATCGAGAGAAACTACAGCTATACGGTACATAGATTGACAGTGACGTAATTTCTTCAATTTTATCCATGCCAGCTGTTCTGTCCGCCATGATGTAGCCTGTAGGGTATGGAAATGTAGGCCTAAACATTTTGTAGCACTTACAGTCAGATCGCCAAAATGGCGCTAGCACTATGCTTTTCTTAAACATCGATTAGGTTTTGTTTAAATAACAGCACAAATCTTCGCCAGTTAACTTCTCACTCAAAGTACGACAACTTGTCATACAATACAGTATAGAGATCGCAGATTACTGTGACATCATTTCATCCTATCTGTTGCCGTTAAGTACAGACATAAACCTAGTTTTAAAGTATTCTTCAGTATTACTTCGAATCAGCCATCGTGATGAAGTGATTTAAACTGTGCAACGTGCAGGCATTTCAGGACAACCGACGAGATAATTATATGATGTTTGCCGATTGATTTATTTCGCTGCTCATGTGAAATCTCAAGTGTGTGTGTGCGTGTTGTCTTTGATCTTAGCCTTTGTCGACCGGCCGTGCGTGGCGCTATTTTCACTTACGATTCAAGAATACACACTTGATGTTCCATTCGTCAAATTCTGAATATAGTTTTATTTCGCAATGTTTGGCGATACTGGCCCGGGTTGCAAGTAATAGAACTAGAAGAAGCCAGCACTCACAAGAGTGCAAAAACCCAGCCGGCACTGTTCGTTTTGCGCCTCGTGACCTTGACCTTTGACCGTTTGACCCAAAAATAAATGGGTTTCCAGGACTCATGGTGGAACATTTCTGTGTCAAGTCTTTCTGCACAGTTTGCATCGTAACATTATTTAGTTATATGTAGCGAATTCGCCATTTGCCAAAACGTTTTCTGTACGGGTTTCTTTCTCCTGGTCCTATTGCATTTAATGGACAGAATATTGACAGAAAATTTTGAGTTTTGTTAAAGTTTGAATCGTAGTTTGAGTTTCATTTTCTGTATTGAACACTGTGCATGCTGTAAGTATTAGATAGTCAGTGGCTGCAACATACACATCTCTGATCACCGGTGATATTTCATCTTTTGTACGTCAGTTTGATTTTGGTGCAATTAGGGTTGCAGTCAATATATCGTTGGCAATATTGCGGCTTAACGTTAATTTTTAGGCTGCATCGCCTGCACGCAGTGCGTAAAATGCGGCCTATTGCTACAGATGTCGCACGTAGCGTGGTCTGTGTATCTGTGTGTTGGCCATAGGGGTGAGCTGTGTAAAAAGCGGGTGAACTGATCGAGATTTATTTGGGGTTGACTCATGTGATACAAGGAACCAATTAGAGGGGAAAGATCGGACGAATCCATCCGCGCGGGTGACAGATCGGCGATGCGGCCTTTTGCCAAATTACTTTTACTTGGAGTGCATCTTAGTGATCATACATATATACTGTGATTAGCGACTCATAGCCATGTAGATTAGCACACGTGCGACAGAATATAAATCTGTGTTTAGTAACTCATTTAGACGGGCTATTTAGGTGCGTGGCATAAACTAACGTTGCTGCGGTTTTTGCAAAAACATAACTGTGATATTCTGGCAATCACCGTATGTACGTGTACTGCCAGCGTACGAATACGTAACGAGATATGTTTATAAGAACTGAAGACTATGGTACAAGAAGTTACTAACTGGAGTTAGCAGATTACTGCTAATTCATCAACTGAGGTCGTTGCTCAGCAGCTGCTCGTAGTATGGTTTACACTTTCTGCCATCGTTGTGTCAACTCACATTAGCACGTTTTTTCGAAAATTAGCCTTATAAGGGATGTGAAGAAAGCGAAAAGAGCAAAAATGTGCTAACTTTAGTTATTACCTTCTTCCACCAAGGTCTTCATTTCTTTTGCGTAGTTGGGTTATGTCTACAAATAAAGATAGCTTTGTCTGAAAATGCAAGCATTTGTAACATTGTGCCAGATAATAATTAATTGTATGCATAGCTACAGTTTGTCAATCTATTTACATAAATTAACGGTTATTGCATAATATTTAGCATGAAGTAGCAGTACATTATCAGAGCAGTGTGATGGATTCGAAGGCTGCCTTAACGTCGTTTTGTATGCTATAGTTATTTTGTTGCATAATGTACATACTTGGTGCCGACTGGCGTTGACTTTTGCCTTCGTCTTCAGTGTTCTTTTGTTGCTGTACATAGAACCTTTGATTGCATGTTTTACCTAACACAGAATGTTTGCGATGATTGTAGTGTAACGACGACACTTGCTATCACATTTCACTTCGCCCCCGCTAGCTGGGCGAAGTATTGCAATCAGCATGTCTGTGTGTATGCCTGTATGTCCGTTCGTATATCGATATCGCAAAAACCGCATGTCCAGTTCACCAAATTTCTGTACATGTTACCAGTGTCCGTTGACGTTATGTATTTCCGGTTTTATGAATGATGTCATGTTTTCATTTTCACATACTGGAGCAAATGGACCAGAATCAAACACGACACGTATGTTTCGTCGAGTTCGCCAGATGACGCCACCGGGGCGGAGTTGCTATCTGCGTTTGCAGGCTTGTGTTAGCAGAGAGTTTTCTGGACGTTTCTCAGACTGGGCGTCACAAGACCTCAAAAAGGGGACTCGAGAGTAGGCGATGTCGAGGGGTGGGTACGAGGACAGTTTCAGGTAGTAGGGGGGATGCCTCCTGTCCACTAAGGGCTGATCTAGAAAGAGGCTGTAACCAAAACTAAATTGCCTTTTTGAAATGGTTCGTTTTGGCGCATTCTCGGTGATATTATCCGTACACTTGAAATGTAAATCTGTTAAGAGCCACTTTAAATAACTGTAGCCAATTCCGGCCAGTCGCTCACTAGATGGCCACTTTCGAATAACTGTTGGCAAGCGTCTGCTTCGTGTGTGATCAACCCGCTGTTATATACTCTTGTAGACTCGTCCAATTAGTACGACGGATCTGCGTCAATCG
>Ga0209780_1003762_pt1 | contig 11453 bp, 5 predicted proteins | sample WorMetexBAHAMAS2_FD_187384 | JGI IMG/M metagenome (GOLD analysis project Ga0209780, IMG submission 187384) | Marine gutless worms symbiont microbial communities from Max Planck institute for Marine Microbiology, Germany - Inanidrilus exumae... | ecosystem: Host-associated > Annelida > Digestive...
GTCGTAAAACGTTCACGTTCGCTATCTCATCTCCTGATGAGTTCTTGTTAGTATTTTGAAGTACGTACGTGCCATATCGTCGTAAAAAGTTGACGTTTGCTATCTCATCTCCTGATGAGTTCTTGTCATAACTTCATAACGGGTGGAGATAGAGACTTCGAATTTGGTATTGTATAGGCTTAGTATGTTGGTCCATAGGAAGTCCTAGCCCAGGGATGACAAACAACCCTTAAATTTTTGCGGACCCCAATCATGTCTCTGGAATGGCTGAAGCTAGAGTCGTCAAATCTTGTATACATTTAATTAGAATATGTCAAATGTTAGCCTTGGGATGACATACTACCCTCTAATGGGTGTGCAGATCCTGGTCACGTCATCTATTTTTTTACCCGCGCGGCGCTATGCTAGCGCGGGTATTAGCCGTCATCGTGTGTCCGTCCGTCTGTTAATCTGTCCGTCTGTCTGTCACACCCCGGTATTGTGTCAAAACGGCTAAACATAGGATCACGCAAACAACGCCACGTCATATCCCTGGGACTCTAGTTTTCTGACGCCAACAGTCGTTGGTGGGCGACCCCCACCCACTGGCGACAATAGTTCAATTAACATTAATAGGAAGTCGACCACGCGCTTTCCAATGAACCATAGATGAACAGTGTACGTTACCCCTAAGTCTCCCAAAGGGTGGCATAAAACGCGATTTTGCTGTGTTTTCCAGTAAAATTCAACTTCTGTCGAAAGAAGTCTGCTGCAATTGACTCACACTATTCCAGATTTCATCCAAATCGGTTCACTTTCGGCGGAGTTATAGCCGACCGCGTGAAGGCCGTTCTTTGGGCCCATTGCGTAAATCCATGATTCGCCCGAAGCAAAGCATCGCTTCGGGCGAATAATGAAACAATGTAACAATTCTAGGCTAAGACCTTGACGCCTCAAAGCCTTAAGTATATGATGTCTATAACACAGTATATCTGTGAGATACATACCATATTTATTTCCACGAGAATCCACTAAGCCTAATGGTACCAGTACCTTAATCAAAATACATACAGCCTGAAATGAAGTGTATTTTGCAAGGCGTCATGCACAATATACCCACATTTAATTTTTATTGTGCAGAACGCGGGGCCCCACAGACCGCGGGGCCCTAGGCCTGTGCCTACCGCGCCTACCCCTTCCGCCGGCCCTGCCAGTGTACAATTACTTTATAAGCTACAGCGCGCAGGAGCCGCAAATTAGGCCTATCACAAGCCATTGTAAAAGTTCTACTTCTTCAGTCTTATTTGAAGATAGCAAAACTCACGTATAACAGTTATCAACTGTTAACCGCACTCAGTTGGGATATAGTTTTTTGTTTCTTAAACCAAATTATGCATACAAAGTTCACAATGAAGTATGTTCAAATCAACACTGCAGACTACAGACTCAGATGAAAACACCTGGTGCAACAACAAGACGTTTGACAATAAAAAACATAGGTGACCGTGAATAATGAACCGTGCATCAGTCACTAACTAAATTCAGAACTACAATCATACATGCTATACAGCAATTCAAATTTAAAGTTACAATTTACTTAATTTACACAGTTAGCTATCTATCTCAACTCAAGAAAACTATTTATCGAATTAAATTACTTGATCGCTGTTTTAATTAAAGTAAATGCAATAAAATTCAGTATACCAATGCACTTAAGAGTCCTCCCTTAAAACACACAAATAACTATTTAAATTACGTCTGACTTGCTCATCTCAGTAACTTTCAGCTAGTTTTCGTTAAAACGAACTGCCATTTCCCTTTAGTTATAGCTAACTAGCGGTAATTATTTTTTCGCTCATGACCAAAATGTTGTGTTTATTCTTTAATAAAATGATTACACGGAGAACAAACCTAATCTACATGTTGCAGGCCTAAAGTTTTAAAAATATTAATATTTGTTAAAATATTAACAATGCAGCTCTCATACTTCTCCATTTGTGTTTTAGATGGCTAAAATATGTGAATTATCAGTACTGTATAACATAAAACAGTGTGTTTGTCAAAACGATTTGACACTAAAACCATTAATTATTTCGCACAGATATGCAATAATTCCAGTCAAATTAAAATAAACTCGTACAGCTTTAACACATCACCAAGACACCAACACTAAAAGTTAAACAGAAGCATATAACTTGGATGCAAGTTTTCAACTTTTCAGTGCATGTAAGTCACATATACTTACACGTCACGCCTACAGACCGAAAATTAACAGATACAACTAATAAACAGTGCAAAGAAATCGAAATAAAAGACTGTCAAAACACGTCTCCTCAACCTGATATTTGTGGAGATTTCGGTCTCCTATTTCCAGCCAACCATTGGGGGCCATTCATTAATTACGTCATGCTTGAGGGAGGGGGCAGGGGGCCCGCCTAGCGTGACAGTGTGTGAAAGGGAGGAGAGGGGCTGGTCGATGCGTATGTACACATGGTTAAAATTTGTAAGCACAGTTTTATTAGCTTTAGTCGGATTGCACCATCATACGTAATTACAGTAGTGCTGAAGTCTGCATGCATTTAAGTGCCAATTTAAGGAGTTCTAAAGTTAAGTAATGGAATGAATGGTGCAACGGGCCCTTAAAGTCCTCCTTCGATCACAAACTTTGGACGTCGCAAATATTTAGGTAGCACAAAAAGCAAACCGGCTGTTTGACATTGTGTAATCGTTTCTTTGTATAACGTTTCTTCGGGAGGGGGTGGACAGGTGTGACATAATAGGTGGGTGGGGGAACTTGGTGTGACACTTTGTGACAGGGAGGGTGGCAGGATGTAAAAAGTGCTGAAAAAGTGTGACATAATTAATGAATGGCCCCTTGGCTACATTATTAACATACCAAAACCACAACAATCCAGACAAACACCCAAAACCTAATCAACTAAAAAACATAGGCAGTCGTATCGACATGCAGACCCACGCCGGCAACGGCCGCAGATAGCACAGCAGCGTATGGGGATGCGGAATACGGGTCATGGTCACTATAGCAACCGTGCGCCGTAACGTTTTCGTAACCGTGTGACCTTGACCTTTGACCTTTTGATCTGTGAGTCAATGCATGCCAAGCGACTGCAATAGAGTATACGTGTACCAAGTTTGGTGTTGATAGCTCAGCCGTTTTCCTGTTAGAGCGAGGACAGACAGACACACAGACAGACGCGACTGAACGCAATACCCACGTCGGCGGCTATGCCGGCGTGGGAAACTAAATGTAAAAAACAAAACGCCTTAGTCACCTTCTGCCTTTTACGACATCCGGTTACGAGAAATTGGATTTGTTCTAACAAAGAGCTGCACAGCGCCCGCTTGGGGGCAATCTGGATGCAAATAACACAATTAAAATTTCAACAAAGATATCCTATTCATTAATATACAATGGCACAATTCAGTGAACACCCATTCAGTGTTGGCATTCTGGGCTCATGACAGTGCTAAACTAGAAGAGGTCAGCACTACAAGAACGCCATGATCCACGCTGACAATGTTTTGTGCATTGTGACCTTGACCTTTGACCCTCTGACCCCAAAATAAATGAGTTTCCAGGACTCATGGTGGACCATGTCTGTGTCAAGTTTGGTGATACTAGCTGCATAAGTTTTTGAGATATCGTGTAGAAAACAGACAAACACACGAACACCGCCAAACAAACGTCGGCGTGAGTAATGTAATTATTATGATAAGAAAATAACTTAAACAACAATTACGACATTATAACAAAAAACGAATCAAGCAACAACTACCAGTAATATACATAATCTGAATAATGACAAGAAAATTATAACAACTGGAAGATGAACTTTGACACCTGAGCGTCGACGTAGGTGCGTTCGCCACTTTGATGGCCTGCTGTGACCTTGATTTTTGACCTGTGACCTCCAGAATCTAACCAGGTCATCAGTGGGGTAGGGGCTATTGAATATTCCCTGACAGTTTTATCAATATTGTTCATGAGATATTGTGGTAACAATCTGTCTGGACGAACAAACGAATGAACGCGTAGGACGGAGACGTCGGACAGACCGAAAACATAATTCCTTTGTCGACACTGTCGGGTGGCAACGGTATAAAATGAAAACTGGAATGAAAATAGACAGTAATACTGATAACGAAAATGACTTTGTATAACTAAACTATCATTATGTAAAATAATTCACTGCAGGGGCGTCACCAGGTCCAACAAAGTGGGGTGGACAATATGGGGTGGTGGATCGGCAGAGGTGTTCCAGTCGGGGGTTGGGTCTAGGGAGCCTGGGATGGGGTTATGCCCTCTCCCCAGAAAAAAATGAAATTTTCCTTTTGAAAGGCATGTTTTGGCGCATTTTGAGCGAGCTGGTGTGGAGATTGCCTTGAAGTAACAGTTACAGCTCTGGTGTGTTCATGCTGTTACAAACCTATGTTACTACCAAAGCTGGTTAACTACCGTTAACATGTACAGCTATCTGAAATTTTCCAGTCAAGTGTACAACAGGCCTATGCCACACATAAAATATTTATCCATTTCAATGTCACTCGCACTAATAACAAGCTATACTGCAGCCTATTATATGGCCTGTTCTTTGGAATGGATAGACAGTCTAAGGTATACGCTTCATGCCTTAACTATCCCTACACCCCCATGACCACCATCTAAAATCAGCGGATCTGCATCAATCTCAGAAACACCCTATGGGGAAACATGCCCACCCAGTCAACCCCATGGTGACGCGACTGATTCATTGTTAATCACATATTACCAGTAACTGACTGCGTGTGACATAATTAGTACAGACTAGCATCCATGAAAAAATTAGAACAAAAGACTTTATTCAATAAATCACAAATTAACATTCTGACAGCTAACAGCCGTCACTAAACAAATAAATTAGCCCAGTACGGGACTGGCGGTCGACTCCTACTTATTGCCAACTTCAAAGTCACATGACATAAAAAACTAGGACAAAAATAAAAAATCCGGCCCCAATAAACTTTAGGTATTGCCCCTAATTTGAGAACCCGTGGTCATTTGCCCGCCCCCATTGTAAATGGGGGGGGGGAAATAGCCTTTGAAAATGGCCGAATTTCCGACTTTTAAGGGCTCGTGACCTTCACCTTGACCTTCGATCGCGTCATACTGCATACCATCATGCATCACTCATCGACCTCTGCCTACACACCAAATTTCATTGAAATCGAAGAAACTTTTTGTGGACGGATAGACGGACTACGGACGGACGTACGGACTGACATTTGAGACCCACTTTATTAGGTCGACTCGGAGGAGTCGACCTAAAAATAACTTTTAAAATATTTGTAACTGACTACAAGTAACGTTAAACAGCACACACACATATACATATTACATACATAAAATTATTATAGTCTTATTTCCAGAAATATGACCTTCAACTTGTACACATATTTACAGAAGCCTACTGTGTACTGGCCCACACAAGAAACATTGGCAGCCTGGGCGGTGGTGTGGCCAGGATTTTTCCTAATGTATCGCTCGCTATGTGCTCCCTAAAACTCTCTTTGTCATCTATACATGCTAGACTCTGACGCCAGTAGCGATGATCAGACTACGTTATTGAAAGCAATTGCACAGTTTCATATTACAGTGAGAAACACAAAGCGGAAAGCAATAAAAACAGAAAACGTCCTGGAAAAACATAGGTTCCACCCACAGATGGACAACATTCAAATAATGGAGTACATGACGTTAGAAGGCATCTTTAAAAGGCCTCATTACACCTTCACATGTGACTAGTTTTAGAACGTAGCATATTGCACATTAGATATCACAATGTAGATTACATATGTGACACTTTGGATTTTTTGGAATTCCTTCAGGCCTAGAATGGCCACGGCCCTTTGTTTCACAATATGATAAGCAGGCAACATCAAGAGACGTAAGATGGAACACATCAATGTCCTCTGTGAATAGCAATTCTACTTCCAACTTCTTTTTATTGCTCGTGAATAAATCTGCACCTTTGCGGAAAAGAAATGGGTTGTTCCATCTGTCTGTGACGCTCAGTGGTAGCAGTTTTGCACGACAGAAATAATCAGACTCTGAACCTGGTTTTGTCATCACCAGCGTCACCTGGTGAACACTGCCCTGCATGCAGTAAAAATCTGCAAAGTAAAGATTCAGAGCCATATGCAGCAGCTCTTTCGCTGAAACTTTAAGGCGAACAGGTCCAAAGTAGGAATAGCGTGGTGGAATGCCATTCTTGTTCTTAGCCATAAAGAACAGACCGTCAATTTTGCCATTGATGGGCGATAGCGGGTCGCCACTGTTGTCCTTCTTGTGGACCTTCATGATGCCACCACAATTATCTTCGATGTTGCGGAAGTATTCCTGAGACCTGTTGCGGTACATCCAGTTACACACAGCACTGCCAGACTTGCTGCAGTAACTGACGGCAGCAGAATGTAAAGTGTGCAGATCACTCAGTGTTAGCTCTGCATAGATATCATACATCATTTCAACATTAGTTGCAAGAAAGTACACCATACCTTTTAATACAGTGAGTTTTATCACATAATTATGTTAATTTACTTGCAATGTATAAAATGTATTTTGAAATCAACAGACAGCTCTCAATTTCTCAGAAAAAAAGCGTGAAATTTGACTTCAAACAATATCAAAATCCACCAACCTATTTTAACTTTACCTAGGTAATTACACTGATTTTATAACATCTAGTCTCACGCTACACAGACTGCTAACATCGTGATCAGCTGCCATCATTTTTGCCATAACATCCTTGCCAACATCACTGAAATAACAAATAACAGCACTAACATTAGCACGCCATCACAAGCAACATGGCGTGGTCACATACGGCTCTCCAGGCAGTTTAAACACAACAAACTCGTTAGACTTTGCTCCAGCAGGGCTGGGTTTTACGCAATATCGTACAAAACTCAAACTCTGCAACTCTTGAAGTTTGACTGTTCAGTGTTCAAATATCATTACGGCAGGGTTAAAAGGGAATCATCCCACAGTGAATCAGGTTTAAGGCACCGCAGAAAAATGGGTTACTTGATATGCAAATCTTGCCCTAATAATGTCGCGTGTGGCCCTTCACAAGGTGTGTGGCCCCCAACTAAAGATGACGTGGGGCCCCAAACACGGCACTGTGAGGGCGAGTTTAGGGAGTGGAATGGGAGAACACAGAAAAAAGCTAAGAGAAAAAAGGGAATGGGAAGAAAAGAAGGAGGGGCAAAAGCAGTGCTTATACAACGGGACGGGGAAGGGAAGGGAGAGCTTTAATCCTGAAATTTGAAGGCTCTGATGGCACACACTGTTGGCAGCCACTTGTTTTTTGTTTGGGGGGGGAGCAACCTTCATGCCAATTTCTGACGGAATAACAGAATGGACTAATGGATAACCTGCAGTTGGTGTTGTAAACGTGGTTGTACTTCCATCAAGCATCCAGTGACTTGGCGGGTAAAAAGATGACTCGAACAACGGTGAAACAGTGACTATGTACTTGGTACGAGGTTTCAGCTGAACCGGCAGCTTCTGCTTTGATGTTCGACCGTCCAATGTGTAGAAGTGTGCAACATCATCACCGCGAGTCAATGTGATCATCCACTGATCGGGAACAGCATTAACATTCTTCCAACATATTGCAGCTCGAACCGCTGACAAGAACTTAACTGAAACAACAGGCGCTTGCCATGGAAATGAACTGGACAGTCCTACAACAATCACAAAATGTTGACTTACTTGATAATCTGTAATACGAACAACAAAACCACAAAGTTTAGAAAATCTAAACTTACTTATGTATGACAATTTTCCAGTAGGGCCTAATCTAACATGAGCTTAGTTTTATCATTCTGAATGTTTATTCTAGATCTACGAAACGTTGCAAATTTCGGTGACGTTTTGGTGTAGTGGTAACGGCGTTTGGCAGATCAACGAAGTTACTCTACGTCGAGCCCAGTTGGTGCTGGGAAGGTGACCATCTTCGAGGCAGCATATCACGTCGATAAGTAACCAGCCTCCCAGGCTAACTCAGCCTCCTACCCTCAGCTGGATGGGAAATAAGTACTGGTATCGGCCAAAGTGTGGTGATGCACTTGCTCTGCAGCTGGAGAGTAAAGCCAGAATGGTTCATTCCATTCATGGATAAACGTGTCAGTGGCAAATAAATCTGTGCCATACCTCATCACTTTCAGATGAGTATCACACTCATTATAAGGCACTATATAAATGTCTTGTTTACTTATTTATTTGGCAAGTACAATAGATCATAAGCAAAATGCATTATTTTATTCATTTATGTGATATACACAAATAACTCCTGTCATGCCTACAACATTCAGCCATCTCTGGCAATACAAGAGCTCAACTATCGCAGAGGGACCACGTGCATGGTCAGTTGGTAACTGCTGCACTGCACAGCTGTATGAAAAATCACAGGTGAAAAGACTTACACATGGTGAATGATAAATAAACATCGTTGATAATACATGTTATATATTTCCCAAGGTATGGTCATTACAAAGCTTTCGAACAGCAATGAATGACCATCAGGGTCACTCAAGGTGACTGGTATTGATGTAATTCAATGAGCCACATACGATTTCCTGTTAGTCTTCCTCTTCCATTGCAAGTATGACTCTATCTTGCACCGTCCCCAAGAAATTATCAGTTATTGCTTATTGCCCAAAATTTAAATAGTTCACGTGACCATGAATGCATTCCATTTGGGGGTAATCTATCACGCATGCACTACTCCTCGGTGTCATCCACACCACATTTGAAACGCTTAGCTTCACCCATTCCTAAGACATGATTAGGGCAAAAAATAAATCACGTGACACTGACTATGATCATTACCGGGTGGTATGTCATTCACAGGCTAACACTTGAGGTTGCCTACACGTACACCAAATTTGACGACTTTATATAACTTACCTCATGGTGCCATTCCAGAGATATGATTGGAGCCCCAAAATTTAAATGGGTCATGTAATCCTGACCACGCCCCTTTCATGGTTGATTTGTCATCCATGGGCTAGGACTTGCTACGATAAACCTACTGACCAAATTTGTAAAGTCTCTATCTCCACCCAATTCGAAGATATGAAAGGCGATTGATTCAAACCATGGAAAACAGGGTGGTCTGGGGTAGTTAGGGGCACTCAAAGTAACTGGAAATAACATAATTTAATACAGGCCATCTGCTCTGTTCTGTTCTTTAGCCGTCCACGATCTGAGGGTTGGCCACACCATGGACGTACTTTCTCCATTTACCTCTGCCCTCCGTCATTCTGATTGACTCTTCCACGGAGAGTCCTGTCCACGTATTGATGCTGTCCATCCAGGCTGTGCATGGTCTTCGTCGCCTGTGTGCACCTGGCATTGTTCCATGCATTATCTCTTTCTCCAGGCAACTGCCTTGTTTCCTCATGGTGTGACCATAGTATGCTAGCTTCCTCGCTTTGACAGTGTCTAACAGTTCCCTCTTTACTCCGGCTTTGTTAAGAACCCACTCATTTTTCTTTGCTGTTCACGAAACCCACAGGAACTTTCTCAGCCCTTTCATCTCAAAGGCGTCAAGACGCGTTTCTTCATTCTTTCTGAGTGTCCACCTTTCACAGCCGTACGTTGCTACATGCCACACTAGCGCTTTCATTAGTCGTATCTTCGTTGAAATACGTATGCTGTGACTTTTCCATATTTTCTGCAGTGATGCCCCAATTGCCTGCCCGTTTAACCTGGTACGGAATTCCGTCGTCACTCACCACCTTCTGTAATCAGGGACCCAAGGTATGGGAACGTATCTACCTGCTCCAGTTGCTCATTCTGAATGAGTATGCAGCATGCCATGCCGTCGCTCGCCATAACCTTGATCTTGTCGACGTATATGAGTTCCTAGTAGCTTTCCATAGTAACTATATCCCTATCTTGCACCGTTTCAGAGATATAGCAAGATACTGGTAATTCATTCAATGCAAACATTTCTACATCTTATTGTTTTCATGGTTGTAATTAACATTTTTCTAACTCTGTTTTTTAATTAAGTTAAGAAAAACTCAGCAACCTCAGCATTTCTTTGGTGTACTAGACTTCGAACATTAGGCCTACTACTCGGTTTTTATTTTTTATTTCCTTTTCCTTATTTTTCGTTTCTGGGCCATGCGCTAGATTAAGCTGGCCATCTCGTCAGCTTTCAGCTTTTGAGCGCACGTTAATCTACCGTATCATATCGTATCATACTATGTCCTCCATTGATGGAGATTTTTTTGATGCACACAGCATCTGTTTTCATAAATTTGGCTGTCATGTTAAAGTCGTTGTGTACTGTCTTGAGTACTAATTAGGATAGTTCAAATTCATTAACAGTCACAGATGCTGTTTAAATCAGCATTTTCAAATATAGCTGTTTTAGTTTATTGCTTTTTGGAAATTTTTGTCATTCTGTCTTCTCTGCATTCATTGTGAATAAAGTATAAAAACGTAAAATAATGAATTTAAAAATATTAAACACAGCAAAATGGCTAAATAAGAGCACTATAGTCTGATAATTACGAATCACTTGCCGATAAGTTTAGTATCCAGAACAGGCAGCAGTCTGACATCCGCCTTAACAGCTGCCGTTTTAGTCACCTTCCAGCACTTAGGAATTGGAATTAGAAGAGGTAGAAGTCGGCACAGGTAAGCGGAAATTTGTACCCTCGAATAACCCTCGGCATCCCATGGGGAAGTGAAATCAATGACGACAGTCGACGATGCTGATTGGATGGGCACAGAGGACCATTGACACCCACTCGCAACGAATTTCACCATGACAATCAGTGCATATGCATCTTCATCTTCGGACGGAGGTATCCATGACGCTGTCAATACGCCATGGTCCACACGCAACCGCAAACTCGCGTTGGTTGGCCGTGTCTGAGACATGATAATTCAACGATTAATCTAAACTGCATTTACAGCCTTTGTTAGTTTCACGATTCACAACTACCGGCACATGATCGTCCGCCATTAGAAGCTGTTGTCAAAAAATACGCTTTTCCCGGAGCTCAACAGATTTACTTTCGTTTTCGGACAGCAGATTCGTCATTGCTACGACATTAACGTAGGTTATGAGACACAGGGAGACTGACAGCTTCGGAACAGCTAGTAGTAGTAGTAGTAGTAGAACTAATGTTCATTAACGTGACATAAGTGCAAAAATGTACTTCAAGGTCATGGTACAGTTAACTGCAGTCAAGCTGACTGTAGATTTGCCATCGACCCTACGTGCATCGACCACTACATTCGGACAGTTTCAGTGTGGATTAAAGACTATACTGTTTCGTTTGGCCTAAGGGGCAATGGGGGGGGGCATGACTAGGCGCTTTCGTGACTGTTTAGGCCGTTAGATTAGCGCCCTATAAATTCTCTTACTTACTTACTTAGATGTTACGCGTAT
>Ga0209780_1003763_pt1 | contig 11451 bp, 5 predicted proteins | sample WorMetexBAHAMAS2_FD_187384 | JGI IMG/M metagenome (GOLD analysis project Ga0209780, IMG submission 187384) | Marine gutless worms symbiont microbial communities from Max Planck institute for Marine Microbiology, Germany - Inanidrilus exumae... | ecosystem: Host-associated > Annelida > Digestive...
CGACGAAGAAATGCGACCGTGAGAGTGTCCACAGACGGACACACACACGCACGCACGCACGGACAGACGCAAAACGATTTTATTATCTGTCCCATGCTACATGCTATAGCTATGGGGCAGATAATAAGAAATATTTATTGCGGTGTATATTTATTGTTTTATTTATCTCATTTATGTCGTAAAAATTTCACGACGAGGATGGGATTCGAACCCACGCGGGGAGACCCCAATGGATTAGCAGTCCATCGCCTTAACCACTCGGCCACCTCGTCACTTTTTGGCGTTGTCGGACATAGCCTTTTCAATTGTGACATTAATTTCTGCCTCGTGATTGATAGCAAGTATTTATTATTTACTGTTTAAATAACATTTTCTATTAGTACCATAATTTAGTAAAAGTTGCTTGAAATAATTAAAATTCAGATTGTCATCATTTTTACCATATCATGAGTGTGCTAAATATTCTACGTTGTGTTTATAAACAAATCGTGCGTGCAGTGCTGAGATGTTGCTTTGAAAATGACTGCTAATCTGGATGTTTTCGTTGGTAATGATACTCTGATTGATCCTGACATATATCAGCTGTGGCTTAATGGTCATTCAGGTCGGTTATTTTAGTCGTCCACGTAATATGTCACACTTATATGTGAACAATACTGCGGATAGCTAGAGCATACCACCACAGACCATGGACTTAAAGGACCACAGACCAAAGTTTTAGGTCCCAAATGACAGCAGACCAAATGTTACAGGCCTTACGTGACCACAGACCACCACAGACCGTAGGCTGTAGGCCTTATAAGACCACAGACCAGATGATATAGGCCTTAAAGGACCACAGACTAAAATGTTTTAGGCCTCAAATGAATGCAGACCAAATGTTAGGAGCATTAAATGACCACAGACCACCACAAACGCAGCAACTGATTGGCCAACAACGTCCATAAAAATCGTCCGGTTTCCACTAACATAATTCTATTTCTGCGGGTTCGAACGCCGGAATGCCAAACGTAACCAACGCCCAAAACGCCAAACAGGCTTAACCAACATGAACATGCATTCGGAAGCTAAATGCTGGCTCTTACTTTATTCGGTTACAAAATACTATATGATATGAAACATTTAGTTAGACTGAGGTTGCAATCCAGCAGATTTTGAGTGAATGATAAATTGCAGGTCATATTATATTTTATATCAGAATGGCTGGTTTGGCTGATTGCATGTATCATGTGATGTACCAATGAAGAATGTTTTGTTAGTCAGTTGTGTCATGTGGTTTGTGATACAGCACAGGAAGCAGCGTCTTTACAACAGAAACGTGGCAATCTGCAACATTATGGTGCGACATTTGACATGCTACTTAGTGACATACTGGATCATTATCGCACATTTGGCATGTTGGAACGCTACTTGAAGAACCCAAGCAAGATGGCTGGGCAGCTTGAACTGCAGATTGCTTCACACACACAGTCCTTACTCATTGAAAAGTCTGTAACATCTGCATAGCTTATTAATTAATGACTTTTGATTGGAATTAATTACTGGTTACAGTATTCATATGTGATCTTTCATGTTTGAAATTGCATGATAAATATTATGTTAGTATGATTGGATATGCTGCCACAAGCCATTGCTTGAGTAAATACATAGTTGACAAGTCTTGGTTGATGATGTGAATGTATATGTAAGAACTGATTCATGTATTGATGGAGCAGTTGGTAATGTAATACACACAGTTTGATAACTACCTATGTGGCTCAATTATGTTCAATGTAGACAGCAGATTGTTTCATACTGTCTGTAGGTATTACGAGTTTGACTCGGTGATAGTGCGAGAAATACTTGGCAAAAAACTGACGTCGCGGTTTCGCAATTCACTGGATGACATCAGCGAAAAGACTCATGTTCCCCTTCGCAGTTGTCGGCGCCAGGTAAGAGTCTTACCAGTCATGCTACCTTCTATATAGTGTAAATAAATCCGGTGAAGTAACTTCCACTTGCCACATTTATGGTCTTTGATGCTCGTCAGCCTTTTAGACTTGGATTTATGGGTAATGATAGCGTTTGCAGCTGGACATTTTGACATCATTCACAAAATGTCAACCTTTCTGCATGACTCGAAATAAGCAGCCATTACATGACAATAATACTGCTTGGTTGCATTTTTTTCATGACTGTATAGTTACATTAAACATGAGTTATTATTGATATTAAAACTAGATTTTCTTGGCTTGTTGATGCTGTTGTTTATGTTTTCATATAGAATAGGCCTGTATGCACTGTATAGCATAAGAAAATTTGGGTTTTATGTGCTTCCGAAGACTTCTTACATCTGCATTATTTGCTAACGGTGTTGTTATGTGTATGTATCTTTTGAAATAATGATAAGTATAAATAATATTTAGGACATTTTATAATACATGTACAGGATCAATATTGGTGTACACCAAGTCATCTCTTGCACTATTCACCATCCTAGTCTGGCTTCAAGCACAGATTGACAGATTGACAGGCTTATACCGGTAGATGTGCCACTTGTTTGCTGTTGGTTGTTAGTTTGACAACATAAAGCGGGTATACAAGGCCGTGGAAGACATGACTGGTTTGCCGGTCGACAACATTCAGACACACTTCCTGCTTTCACAGTCTCTCGCTCAGTTAGTTTTCAGTCCTGTCTGTCATTGGTCTTGTTGTCTGTCTGTTGTTTACACTGGTCGCTACATTTGTACAGCTGCACGTCAGAAGCATCACCTTGAATGCAATGTGATACCGTTACTGCAAGAAAACACACTTTTCCACCTATACACGTCCAGAAAATCACATACAGGCATGCCAGTCATTGCCAAAAATCTGTTACATGAAATTTGGCACTCTGCAGTAGCGCCACCTGGTGATGCAGGGAAAACAAGCAGTGTACACAACCATAAACCTACAGATGCGCCTGTTTAATGGCCACAAAATAGCTATTTGTGTGATACTGTGGAACACTAATAGGAAGTCGTATGCGATTTATTGAAGTACGTCATCGCCGATGACTTTGATTAATCTTTAAAGGTTGTTTTGCTGCTGGAAACTTCTCAGTGTGTAAAATGCATTAATAATGTGAACCAAAGAGCACTGATGTATTGTAGACAGTATGCGGCCATTGCCTTCATTGAAAACATTCGTTTCGATCTCAGTCGCAAGAAGCTTGCCTACTTGACGTTTGCCGACTTCGTGTATTGTTCCATGCTGATGCTGTCTCACTGGTCACACAGCTCTCTGGGTAAGTCTCATTGCTTTGATCCATGTGTTTATGATCTATGTTAGACGTGTCTGTCTGCAGTGCTGGTCCATCAGTCAGATTGGACGGGTCTTTGCTGAGTTATTGACCAGGATCATGTTGGTCTGCTTCCACACTAACCAAAGCTAGTGTGCAAAAAGTGGAGCCTTTCAATGATTGACGAGTGTCTAAAATGTGTCGCAGTTGACAAACGATGCTGCACATCATCGGCAGGTGCCCTCAGACCATGTGAGAGGGTTATCTGCAGTGGCTTCACGTGGCTGATGATGTTGCTGTTTAGTGGATGATGGCACGTGACACATGAATGCACAGGACAAGTATAAAACATAGGCAGTTGTAGACTGTAAGCCAGTGCCACTACATAACACATACCAAAGTTTGCCTGCTGTCTGTTATATAATGTCCATGCGGTAAGGCTGGCAGTGTCTCCCAGTGTGAAAATTTAGGGGGTGGGCAAAAACTCGCCAACCGTTCTCAGCCGTTTCTGGAACAAAGTTTACCAAACTGGGGGCGTGTAGGTGAGTCCCGGTAGATTAATAAGTTTCTTTCAGATTGTTGATATCAACTAGAAAACATAGGCAATCGTATCAACAACATTTAACCCAGCAACGGCCGTAGCAGCACGCGTCACTAGCAACCGTGCGACCGTGGCGGTTTTCGTAACCATGTGACCTTGAACTTTGACCTCTGGGTCAATGCATGCCGAGGGACTGCTATAGAGTATAGAGTATATGTGTACCAAGTTTGGTGTTGATAGCTCAAGCCGTTTTCTTTTTAGAGCGCAGACAAACAGACAGACACGACTGAATGCCCTACGCACGCCGGTGGCTATACAGCCGGCGTGCGTAACAATGACACTGTTAGGAGTGCCAGCATCAGCAGCGTAGCAGGACAGGGTGGGCGTGGCATGTTGTGGCGTGGGGGACAGAGCGTGTGCTAGATGAAACGTTATGTGCACACATTCGTTGGTTTTGTGCTGCGCAGACCAGGAACGTACTGACGTTGATCTCGACCGCGAGTTCCTGCAAGGCCTTCGTGAACTCAAGTTCTTGTCCGAGAAAGAAATCGTCGACGAACATAAAGCGTACGTACTACGTAGCAACAAACGCTAACAGCGGCTGCTTGCTACGTGTTGCTATTTGTGTCTGTCTGTGTGACAGACGTAACACCTAACATCCAGGAACGTCGTGTGTGAACATGTGGACGATTTTACATTGATTTAACTGCTAACAAGGCGTCGTCCTAATGAGACGTAGCACTACTGGCCCGCCACGTTCTGCCCCTGGTGAGTTACGTTGCATGTGCGAGTGTTACAGATGACGACGACAGAGGACGACAGACGCCATCGACCGTTACTAGTCCCCCCTACACTATGTGTAGGCGTGCCAGTAATAATGTGCATGTGTGACAACTGGATGTTCGCTGATATATTTGAACACTGCTTGTTGCAAGTCTTATGTTGTGTTTGAAATTTGTACATGCCGTGATATTTTTGGCATTTTCGTTGTTTAATATAGAGCTGTTGTAAATAGTTTATTTGTATGACATGTATGCAGTTGTAGCTGTGTACATTATCTGATCATGTGTGTGTGACCGACATGTCAATGGGTGTTAGAGCGGTGACGTTGCTGCTCGAAGGTCGGCTTTCATCTGTTGCTGTTGCCGCTGATATCGACACTAACTTCAAGGTATTCAGTGTCAGCTGTACGTATACAGGTTGGCTCAAAAACTGGGCAGTTGGCTGTTCTTAGTCTAAAAGGCATGGATATTTCACAAGTTAGTGTAGCGACAGGTTTAAGATGTGGTGGTATCTCTGATGAATAATTTACTACGAATTTACTGCGGAATCTGATGGTGAAAGAATATAGAAGATCACTCAGCATTTGATGAAGTTTTGGGCAAGAGTATAATGGCCGCTTTTTCAACTTACAGAGGCTGTTGGCCCAGTTTTTGGCTCCCTGTAGAGCTCATCTGAGCTTTGTCACAGTTTGTTTTGCCAGAAATCTGTAGTCATAAATGCCGTTGTCTTGACACTGCTGGTTGGGCATTATGAAATCTGGCTTCCAGCACTTCCAACTGTTTCCACAGAGCACCTGCAGGCCATAGCCATTATCCAGCCCACCCTGAGTCTGAGTACCAGCCTAATATTTTCCGACTACCGGGAATGTGCTTATTATACAAAACTTAGTTTTTAGGTCGACTCTTCTGAGTCGGCCTAATAAAGTGGGTCTCAAGGCTCCAGTGTCCGTCTGTCCATCCGCCCACAAAACGTTTCTTTGATTTCAATGAAATTTGGCATGTAGGTACTAGGTAGAGGTCGATGAGTGATGCACGACGGTATGCAGTATGACCCGATCCAAGGGGAAGGTCACCAGCCCTTGAAAGTTAGAAATCCTTCCATTTTCAACAGCTGTCTCCTCCGCCATTTACAATGGGAGCTGGCAGCTGACCACGGATTCTTAAACTAAGGCACAGTATCTAAATTGATTGGGCCGAATTTTTGATATTTGCCTATTTGTCCTAGTTTTTTGGGTCACGTGACTTCGAACTTGGCTGAAACGTCAGTTGTGAAGAGTCGACCATTCGAGACTTAAACCAACTTGGGGCAGAACTCTGGAGAAACGTTGACAATAAACGGATGATGTTATACAGTCTGGACGTCTCTGCTGTGTAGCAGTCTGAAATGTTGAAGCAGTGACTGCAAGTTGAATGTTGTGTCTGTTACTCTTACTGCAGATGACCGCTGCATGTGTGTGTTTGTCAGAATCTGTCACGTGGTCTTCTCAGCATAGCATTAGGTCTGAATCACAGCAAGGAACTGCGTGACTTCTTTATCGACCTTCTAGAAACAGTGAGCAAAGCAGCCGTCTGTGCGTTGAGTGCACGTTGTGTGTGTTTGAATATTTGCTGAATGACATGCGTCAGTCACCTCTGTTTCTATTGGCCATTTTCAGCGTGAACGTAGGTTGCCATTAGAGAACCTTTGGGGATGAATGGTGCAGGTTTATAAAGGAAAGGATGAGTATTTATATAGTGCTGTTTATACTACGCAGTCTCAAAGAACTGAGACATGGATCACATAGTTTTACCTGCAAATTACACCATGCCTGCCTTTCCATCGTAAGCATTCACCAGATGGCGCCACTCCTAACTGAGGTAGCAGACATCCAATTGCAGCTTCCTATTCATTTATCGACCCCAAAGGGATAAAAGGCTGAGTTGGTCTACTTGGTTCACCTATAGCAGATTGCTTACCTATATAAGTGGTCACACATCAGCTACGGGTTAAGCACAGGACTTGGTTTTTGTTTTTAGTTTTCCTTACTTTTTCGTTTCTGGGCTGTGTGCTAGATTAAGCTGGCCATCTGATCAGCTTTTGAGCACACGTTAATCTACCATACCGTATTGTAGTGTATCGTAGGACAGGGAAAGTTTGCCGGCCAGTGACTGACGTTCTACCGCTGTGCCTTCCCATCACCCAACCAACACTCTCGAAGCACTGAAAGAAACTCAAACGACTGATCCCAACCGCCGGCCTCATCCTTTTGTTATGCATCACCAACTCCTGAGGGAAGGCCAGAAGGGGGCATCGCTGCCTTTGCACCAGCTCTTTGACCGTGACGCTAGTACGTTATGTTAGGATTACCAGGTTTTAGTCTGTCACTGCAGTAAAGTCTGAATTCAGCTTCATCGTCAGCTCAATGGTCAACTCATCAATGCACAGCAATGTTCATGATAATGATGAAAGATGCTGGATGCTGTCACAGCATTCAGCGTCTTTCATCAGTATCATGAACACAACTGGCTTCAGTTTCTCCTTGTTGTAAAAGCCATGCTTTAAAATGCCAAATACCAAAATCTTATTCACAACTTCAATGCACATATGCTGTACATTTATATCAGCCAGCGGCCTGTGATAAAGCTTGGAAAGTGTGTATTCTATGTGTGTGGTCGATGTATGTGTGTGGTCTGTGCCTGTGCTAAGGTGATTGAGCCATGCCGCAGTGCTGGATGGACCCAGTCGGATGTTCAGGCATTTTTTCAAGCTTACATTGAAGCTGGCTCTCGACCGTCAATGTTATTTGCGCGGTCAGCACACGTCCTTTATTTACTAGAACTTGGAACCATTGGACGTACTTTCTGCATTTATCTCTGTCTTCTCTCATTCTGACTGAATCTTCCATGGGGAGTCCTGTCCACGAATTGATGTTGTCCATCCAGGCCGTGCATGGTGTTCCTCGCCTGCATGCACTTGGCATTGTTCCTTGCATAAATATATCTTTCTCCAGGCAACTCCCTTGTTTCCTCATGATGTGACCATAGTATGCTGGCTTCCTACCTTTGATAGTGTCTAACAGTTACCTCTTTGTTTGTTAAGAACCCATGCATTTGTTTTCTTTGCTGTCCACGAAACCCGCAGAATCTTTCTCAGCCCTTTCATCTCAAAGGCGTCAAGATGTGTTTCTTCATTCTTTCTGAGTATTCAGCTTTCACAGCCGTACGTTGCTACAGGCCATACTAGCGTTTTCATTAGTCGTATCTTCGTTCAAATCGGTATGCTGTGACTTTTGCCCTATTTTCTGCAGTGATGCCCCGCTCGCCTGTCCATCTTTAACCTGGTACGGAATTCCGCCGTACACACACCATTTTCTGTAATCAGCGACCCAAGGTACGGACGGGAACATATCCATCTGCTCCAATTGCTCATTCTGAATGAGTATGTGACACGCCATGCCCGTCGCTTGCCAAATTTTGGTCTTATCGACGTTGATAATTTTCGGCTGACTCGGTCTAGGCGATCCACCAGCTCATGTAGTTCTGCCTCCAAAGTGGCCAACAGGATAATGTCATCAGCATTGTGAAGGTTCGTGACTATTTGCCCAAAAGTAGTCTAACTTATTGTGTCCTCTGAATTCACTGTAATTCGACCCAGTCACCTATGTCAGCACTTGCTGAGTTCTTGTTAGTTATTATTACACCAGCTAGCAACACAACATACCCACCAACATACAACTAGAAGGCTGTATTGTGTGGAATGACACAATACAGTATTTGCCCAAAGCGGTCCGCTATCCGTGCACAAGCTGTTTACTTCCTGCACTCGACGATGCCTAGTGTTACGTGCCTGCGACTGAGTGATGTCAGCGTTATCTGCCGTGTTACTTATTTTCAGTTTCCAATTCAGTTTGCTTTCATCGAAGATAACAGTACATCTGAAAAGTCATTGTACTATCCTGTGTAGCATCTGGCAGCTTTTGAATAACAATGGCAGATGGCCTGCTTTTTCTGTGCCAGCTGGTGTGTGTGTGTGTATGACACACTTGGCGCACTTGACACGGACGGGCAGTGTGCCGAGTAGATGTGTATTTTTAACAGTGCTGTGTGTTGTTGATTGACAGGTTAACTGAGTCTGCCTACTCAGCGTGGCTGAGGTACATGAACACAGCCAGCAGTTGTGTCGTCCAAATGTACCACACGTAACCACACAGCTAGTCATCGTTTGTTGTCCTTATACGCTGCTGTTTCATTACCATCAGCGGCAGCATGTGTGGTCACTATCGTCGTGATTATTGCAGGTGCACTGTGGCCACTAGCGGCTTGGTATACCACATATTGCACTGTGTACACCCATGAATTACCTTAGTAACTAACAGTACTGTAAAATACTATACATTCACTGCATCTTAATTTCGTGATTTTCATGTGTAGGAAATTCAACTGTATTTTAATTTGGTGTATTTTCCAGGCGTTGACATTCCAAGCAGATGGTTATGGGCAAATTCCAGAAATTCGTGTGCATTTAATATTGTGATTCTACTCAAATCGCGAAAATTATGATGCATGCAAAATACTTGTATGGGTGTCTTACAGCAGTGATGGGCCTAAATTGCCAAATCATTTCCAAATGAAAGACTAAAAGAGCTAAGAATGCATGGTATGTTCACATCATATGTAACAAAGACTAATATAAATTAATCATGTCAACAGAAAGTGGCCATAACACTTGAAGATCTGGTTTGTTGGTTGGTTAGAGTTTAACGGCGCTTTCAACACAATGTAGGTCATATCGCGCATTTAAGGTAGAATTATATTATAAATATTAACATTTAATGAGTATTAATTCTTGAGGAAAGATATTTGAAAAAATATAGCAATAGTAGCAGATTTAGACTGAATTGAAATTAGCTAATTATTTTATTTATAAGGTATAACTTGTGTAAGGTCCATTTGCCCATGGCTGTTAATGGCAGCATCAGAGCCATAACACTTGTGTTTAGACGACTTGCTCAAATGACGCCGCTTTTGTCACTGCGCACTGATGCTTGGGGTTGGCACGTCAACAACATGTTGTGATATGAGCAGTTTGGTCCACTGCCAACAACAGCTCACTACTGGCAGAGGACCTAAAATTGGTAATACAGACGATGTATGATGATGATATGTGAACATGATGGAAACTATGGATGAGTTTTGACTGCTGAATATTGAGAGATGTCATTCACATTGTGTATAGAAAAGCTTTTTGTTGTCTTGCATCATTTGTAGAAAAAATTAAGCAATTTAAATGAACATAACTGAAACAAATGCATCTAAATACACGTAACAGTCGACATAAATATCTGCTCAGTTATTACATACTGCAGTATAGAATATCTAGTATTACTACTAATCTAAAAGCAGACCGAAAATTATACAGTACTTCAGAAATACACAAAAAAGTGCAGCACAATATTAATGTAAATACATAGAAATAACTAAGTCGATAATGTGACAAAAAACCTTGAAGAAGGTACTTGTGCTAAATGTTTACACCATCATACATTAATTAGTTGCCTATGACCTTCATGCATTCATCAGCTGCCGTGCAACATCAGAAAGTGTGTACATACACCGTAAATCTGTAAATAGCCGTGTACTGTCATACTGAATAATCATCGTTCAAATTAGTCTAGATTAAAATCAACAATTCTAGATTTCACAATACCTATAGTTAATTACAATATCACACAAAAGCATAAGATAAACAGATTATATAAACAAGCAGGAAAACATGGTGATATTACTAGCACAATATTAGTTTTCTGATATACAGTCTTGCACGCTCTCATTCAAACACTGACAGCACTGGTTAAAAGCAAATTCAATGTATCTGTCAAATAAGTGTCAGAGACTTCTGCATCAGTGTCACTGTTGATCTACCTCAGTTGTGGCGAGTCAAAGTAATTCTTCTTTGCAGATTTCCTGCCCACACCTCCCCTACACATCAACACGCACTGCAATATCAGCTGATGTCACTGTCAACATTTGGACTGGAAACCCTCGATAATTATTGTAAACCCGGATTTGGAAGACTTCATATGCGTGATTTGGGTTGCTGTTGGATCCAGGATTGACAGACATAAACAAATGAAACGTAAGATCATGTTACAATTTTGAGGAGTACAGTTTGGTTGGTTGGGAGATTAACGTCCCCTTTCAGCACAAAAAATAGGCTATATCGGGACAAGGTCTTGGGTGATTTTGTTCAGCCATGTTAAGGATGGCTAACGATATAGACCTCGTTGCCTTTTTGTTCAGCAACGACCCAAAATGGGAAATGATAAGTGAGGCTCATTTAAGTTATTAAGATATTGCCTACAACAGTGTGGAAACTAACCAACCACCACAAGACCTATTTATCAGTTCAATGTGATATCATCCTGTGTAACTGCTGTTCATCAGTTCCTATGACATATCAGTGCCTAACGACTCTCGTTGTATAATATCTTTTCTGTGTTAGTCTGGCTTTGGAATGTTTTTCTTAGGTAAAACCCAAAAGAAGCATCTGGGGGACCTCCCACCCACGGTGGGAAAACATGGTGAGTGGTGAACTGATGAAGTCAGGAAAAGGTTGGGGGAAATCCCGAGGAAGTGTGACTGGAAACTAGGGGTGCACCGGATCCAGATCCAGATCCGGCCGGATATCCGGTGGATTTAGTGGATCCGGGGCAGATCCGGATCCGGATCCAACATCTCAGGATCCGGTGTGGATCCGGATCCGGCCGGATCTGAGGTAGGATCCGGCCGGATCCGAATTTTTGTATTTGCAGGTTTCCAACTTCCAATAATACATTAAACTTCAGAAGACTGTTGCCTGTCAGCATTTAGCTATTGATACGGACATGAAA
>Ga0209780_1003764_pt1 | contig 11450 bp, 4 predicted proteins | sample WorMetexBAHAMAS2_FD_187384 | JGI IMG/M metagenome (GOLD analysis project Ga0209780, IMG submission 187384) | Marine gutless worms symbiont microbial communities from Max Planck institute for Marine Microbiology, Germany - Inanidrilus exumae... | ecosystem: Host-associated > Annelida > Digestive...
GAAGTTGAATTTTACTGGCACAAACAGCGATATCGCGTTTTTGTGCCACTCTTTGGGGGACTTAGGGGTGACGTACACGGTTCATCTATGGCTCGTTGAAAAGCGCGTGGTCGACTTCCTATCGGTGCTAATTGAACTTTTTTCGCTAGCTATCACGGTTGAGGCGCTATGAGCCGATCCAGTCGACCGTGTACGAACTGCTCATTATATACGTGTGCATATGATGTGCACAATAATATGATGCACAACAGCACAGAGCTGGTGAAATAATATTTCCTCTTACCCTCCAGACAATCACCATAGCTCAGATGTTGTTTGTTGGATGGGTAGAGCCCGGCCGCCAAACGTATTTTGGTGCAATTCGCACCCCAAAATTTGCAAATTTGTTAAAAATTTCACCCATGTGCACAAGCCGCCCATGCAACATTTTACGACTTTTTCCAGAATGCATATTCGGTCCGTATTTTAAGCTCCTCCGTTGAGTCAGGCTACTAAATACTTTAGTTGCAAGCCAATTTTTGATAAAATGATGCTATAAAATCAGCCACTGCGGGGCCTGAGGCCTGTGCCTGTCTCATCTACCCCTTCCACCCGCCCTGGATAAATGTGGCGCATAGAACTTTCAAAGCTGCTGCATTTTTGCTTCACGAAAAGCAGCCAGTCGTTAAGTAACGGTAAAAATTTGGGAGATTAAATGCAAAGTTAGTATAGTCAATAAACGCTGATACAGACCTACGAAGCGTCGTGGCGTTTGCCAATAATGTAACCAGGAATCGCGATGTCTCCTGCTTGTTGTTGTTCCGCAATGTCGGACGTTCGCGGACACGCCTTGACTACGCACCTGCCGACGACAGTCGTACGCTCACGTCAAACGTACACACGCCGTTGCTCGTCACGCTTGTCTGAACGCAGCGCTACACCGTGTCACAGAAAAACATTTGGTTTACTATGGGTAGTACTAAAAAGCGAAAAGGAGCGAAAAAGGTTTGGTTACGGTTAGGTTGTTAACGTTAGAGTTAACCCCTAACCCTTATCCACTTTTCGCTGCGTTTAACTCCCTTTCGCTCGTTTTTCACTTTTTTTCGCTTCTTTTCGCTCTTCTTTAACTCATTTCGCTTTTTTCCCTTCGGACTGTTTGATGGCCATAGATAAATTCGACTTAAAGTAAAAGTAAAGTAAAGTATGAGGTACTTATATAGCGCGTTCTTACAGCCTAAACAGTCACGGATTGCTACAGAATGGCACGTGTTAACGGGATCACACAGTTTTTACCTGCCACCCACACGACCATCCTAACTTTACTCCGTAAGCATTCACCAGATGGCACCGCCAGAACGAGGCAGCACACATCCGATATAGCTTACTACTCAATTTATCGACCTCGGAAGGCTGAGTTGGCCTAATTGGCTGACCTATAGCGTACGATTTGCCCATATAAGTGGTCACCAGTCAGTTGCAGATCGAGCGTGAGACTGGGAAAGTTCGCTGGTCAAAGACCAACGTTCTAACCACTGTGCAACGCAACCAACTAATGACTCCGTGATGAGTTGTGCTGTTTCGTACTGCCGCAGTTGAGAAAACATACCAGCGGAATGTGCTGGTATGTTCTCCTATAGATGTAATGTACTGTAGACAAACAAGAAATGTTAGGTAAGAACTAGCATTTTCAGTCAGTATCTAAACTGAACGGCATACCGTGTACAAAAATTACCAAATAAGTTATAGTAAGCCAAAGCAGGCGCATTTTGGAGTGTTCTGGAAACAGTGACGCCTGTAGTTTTTCGGCTGTATTTCTGAAATAAATCGTTCGAAACAAAATTAAAGTTTCAAAGATCAAAAAGTGACTTTCAACGTCACTCAAGGTTATTGATATTGTGTCATTCCATAGGCCACAATATAATTTCCTATTAGACTTCTATTGTAGCTGTCTGTGTCTCTTACCATTTTCGAGATATTATCAGGTATTTTCCAAAATTTAAAAAGTCACTTGACCTGAGCAGATTCCTTTCATACATGTACTAGTAAGTTAAAAGATATAGGCTTCCCATACTCGTTACTGAGTGTTAGTTCCGGAGCTGATCCCGGTGTACAGGCAGTCAGCCCGCTGGTGAGTATAAGTCATCCACCCGGCGGTAGGCTGCCATTATTGTTCACCAGTCCTGCGGTTACCTTCCCAGCCGTAAATCATCACTGCCCCTTGGCCGGTACCACGTTCTTTTCAGAGCTGGCTTGTTTTCTACGTCGAACCTACCAACCAAATTTGAATTCTCTATCTGCAGACTTTACTATGACAGAAATGATGATATAGAATATAGATTAAGGGGTGGTAGAGGTTGTTATGGGCACTCGAGGTCATTGAAAATAGCACCATTCAATAGAGCATGTATGATTTACTGTTAGCCTTCTATTGTAACAATGTAATAATCTTGTACCGTGAGATATAGCGAGATATTGTTTGCAAATTGCCGATTTTAATCTACCCTACCTGCATTTCGCGCCGCCGTTGGAAATAATCCCATTCAAAATTTACCAAGATCTTTGGCGTCGAAAAAATAGAGTCCTTATGTTGTTGTGTGGCATTGTTTTCAGTGTTCCCACGTTTATCGCGCGGTAAGAATACACCTAACGGTTCGTGTTTTCTGAGACACCGCGTAGATCGACCGTCAAGCGGGTATGATTCAACAGATGCAGCGAGCTGTGTCGTGATATGCTGTTAAGGTGAGTTGACTAGGTCTGCTGTAATACGTCAGCAAAAGCTCAGGGCACAGTAATGAGTCATCCAATACGACTGACCGCCTTCTTCGGTCGAGTAACTCGCTGCTTGCGTGCTACTCTCGCTGCCAAGCCTAAGGAGCACAAGGTCCTGGGCGTAGGCCAATCTTGCCAGAAAATTACCGCAAAACTGGAGTTGACGACACTTTATCATGTGCTTTTCGGCAATAACTGTCTTTGTGCTTATAGTTTAGGACCTATCTATGCATAGGCGACGACTTCTGGGACCATTTTGTTTTTATTTTTTCCTTATTTTTATCGTTTCTGTGCCGTGCGCTAGATAAAGCTGCCCATTTCCTGTCAGCTTTTGAGTGCACGTTAATCTACCCTATCGTATCGTACCTTATGTGCACCCAGAGAAACAAGGTGGGTGGGACGCATATCTAGGAGAATTAGCCCCAATAGTAATTATAGCCGTCATTGTAAAAAGAACTCAAATCTGTTGTGATCATTTAACAGATGTCTTGTTAGGGTGAAAACACACATAATTGCACTTTTGTATGGTGTTGGCCCGGGTGCCAGCTGAGAAGCTTACAGCGCTTTTCATACCCCGCAAATGTATTTTAAGGATCACTTTGCGGCAGGAAAGGGGCGTGGAAATAAAAGTGGGAGTAGCAGAGGGAAGGGGTAAAGATGAGGCGATGGACTTGTACCCGGATAAAAAAATTATTAAAACGTCGGCGTCTATGCAGAAATGCGTCGTGGTTGTGAGTCTTGTATTTCGCTTCTAATGCAACCTCGACCCTGCGGACAATGTCTCTGGCTACTCGCGTACAAAAATGAAGAATGGATGGCGACACTGAAAGTGAAAGAACAGAAAATGTAGAACTGGAAATGGCAAGTCTAGAAAGTCGAAAATGCCGCAGTGATGTACTGTATCGGTTGATGTTGGCTACTTAGGCTTCTTGGTAACGGTGACTTAATATCACTGTAGTCCATTGTCCGTATAAAACCAGTCTGCTGGAATATGCATCTCGCTTTCATGTATTTCTCGGTCACTCACGGGACATTATCCTTAACAAAAATGGCTAATCATCGACACCTTGTTTACTACCTTCCATCATTATCCATAGACAGTGCAAGAAAATGTGTAAATGTCAAATACTTAACATTAAAATTAGACTGACACGATAAGTATTTGACAGGTACCAATATATATTAATATTATGCTAATCATTGATCGATAACATAATAAAACACATGGATGAATTATTATTCTTTAATATATAAATAGCTTATATAAATAAGTTGTAAATTAACACATATGAAAATAAAACAATCTATATTGCAACTGTCACTTCAACGCAGTCGATGACCGCTGCTATTAACTACACGTACACTGTACAATCAGCCGAGACCAAATCTTGACTACGTTGACCAAGTTCAAAAATGTCAGCTTATGAAAGAAAATAGCTTCAGCACGTCAACGGATTCTAAAGTTAAGTTATTCTGCTTAATTCTGAACGCTCTGACTGCTATAACTACAGAAAGCAAAACTAGCCAGCCTCACTCGAATTGCACCGACCGCTTTGTCTCGACGATGAAGAAAATATAAATTACTTATTTTAAGTTTTATTATTTTAAGTTTTAAACTCGGATCTGCTTTTGTTTTGCCTCGTAAAACGTGCCTGAGTTGCCTCGAATGTTTATCACCTGTGAAGTATTCCGATCGCAGACCGTGAATCTTAACTTATGACCTTGACCTACGAACTCGCCTTGATATATCAAAGGTCATTTCGATCGAAAATTATAGTCAGAACACACATACACGCGCACACACAGCTGATAGTACAGGGGCGCAGTTCCGATATCTGGAGGGACGTGAGAGCGAAATTATCGTCGAATTCCGAATTAGACGTCACTCATGTCGTCCGTATCAAGCGACGACGTAGAACAGACGTCATCCAGTTCAGTTCTCCACGTCTGGAAGAGTCCTGCGAGTTCTGCAGCAGTCGGTCGGGCCTCGGCGCTGGCGTTCCAGCAGCTTCGGAATACGTTGCGGTAGCGATGGTTAGGGGTGCGGCAGTCGTCGGCAACGGCGGGCGTCGGCCTGCCGACGGTCGAGCGACGGCGGCGCAGCGCCGGCGACGTGTCGGGCCGGTCGTGGTAGGCGACGACGGCGAAGATGACGGCGTGCCAGTCGCGACCGGCGTACGGCGACGACCGACTGCGCAGCTGCCACAACGTCACGCCGAGCGAGTAGACGTCGGCCGCCGGCGTCACCGAGCCGCCGCGGAGCAGCTCCGGTGCCCGGTAGGCGAACGTGCCGTTAAATGTCGGCGAGTCGGGTCGCCGCGGTGGCCGCTGGATCGTCGACCTCGCCGCCTCGTCAGATGGCAGGCGCTGTGAGCAGCCGAAATCTGTTAGTTTACAACGGTCCGAGTCGGTTACGATGACGTTGGCTGGTTTGACGTCTAGATGGACAAGTCGCTGGCGGTGAATGAACGACAGAGCCGACGCCATGTCGCAAGTGTAGCTGTTCACAACAAATCGCACACTGATCAATGTCGAACTTACATACTAATCGGCCTGTAACAGGCTTACATTTATAATATCTGTACATTACATTACTAATTATATGTTTCCTTCACTTCAACTAATACTAGAAAACATTATTCTCCGTTTGTGTTATTGAACCTTGGACCTTAACGCTGATATAATTGATTTTAGTTCCATTAAGCATTTTAATTTAAGAGTCCATAGTTCACTTTAAAAAAATCGATTTCTCTGCATACCGGAAGTTGTCCACCGATTAAAGATTTTATCTAACTTGCTGTCTGTCGTCTGTCTAAGTATCACTTGCGTTTTGTCCTACTGTTTTGGGTTGTATAGATCTCAATTCTTAGCTCCACATATGTATTGTGCTCGTTGTTTACTATAGTTTTGTGGTTTTATTTCAAGTGCCGCTGTGAATGCTTTTCTACGGAGCCTTGCTGTCCTGCTCGCTGTATTTTTTAATGCAAATTTTTCTCTTTTGTCACTATCGAGCAAACAAATAAATAAAATCTGTTGATTATGAACAACTTTATTCACCTCAAGAGGTAGCATACAATAAATAATATAACAACAATATAAACAAAAAAAGACAGAACAGACAGAACAGCAAAGAAACGTTCATTCGTGGTGCCTAAAGTAAAGTTGAACCAGAGGCAATGGTTACATGCTATATGACATAAGACTTCTTTCACGCTGAAATAAAACTCTTTCAGCATCATTTTTCAGCGTGAAAAAAATTATTACACACATGAAACCAGGTCTGAAATAAAACTGAAAGAGTTTTTACGCTCATCGAACATGTTCAAAAATATTCGCTACTTGACAAGAGTATTCCGTCTCTTCAGTCACACAGCGATAAAGGCAAAAACAAGTCAATGACGGACAGGCTCCACCCATTCTCTTTATTCGTTAATCGCTGATTGGCTGAAGAATGTCAGCTCATGAATGTTTTCGAACGTGCTAGAGTCGACCAAAGTTTCTACCGCGCGACGCTATGATAGCGCGGTATATGCTGTGGGCAGTGACCCTGTGTCCGTCCGTCAGCCTGTCCGTCTGTCACAAGTTCTTCCAAAGCGGTATGTTACTTATGATCATGCAAACAACGCCACACAATAGCCTATGACCTCTATAGATTTATGATGCCAAAGATCTTCATGAAATGTCAATGGGGCCCCTAACGGCGGTGCCAGATGGGGTACAGTTTGACATATGGCCTATAAAATAAGAGCCATTTCTGATGACCTTGAGTGACTTTCAAGGTCATTCGCATATGGCAATTTTTATCAAATACAATTTTTGTACAGTTATGCAACAGTTGACCAGATTTCAACTTTAACATTAGCGCGTTGCGCGGTCTCTCTGCGATAGCTGAGTTTTTGTTAAGAAGAAAGCGTTGTTAGTAGCTCCAATACAAAACTGCACACTCAAAACGTCGACTGCCGAAGTCTAAAACATTTCTTTGACTATTTCAAATCAAAGTACATTTCCTGCAACGTTTGTCACCGTCGTAGCATACTTATCACTTGAATTATGTAAGATCGGATTTTGCTGGTCGCAAATTATCGCTAAAATTAACACGATTTATTTACTAAACTAGACGGAAAGTACTCTGAGAGAGTACAAATCCCCGCGAAAGCGTTTTTGTCGCCAACACTTGGCAACACTTGCCACACTTAATATTTTGTGGCCCGCTAGTTCCGAATTTCCCGACGGAGCTATTTTGTAAACAATCGCCGGTTTATGGAGTTTTTGACTGTTACTTCCACATCCCTCTACCGATCATAACGAAACACGAACTTGGTCTTCTCTTCCCCCTAGGAACCTTCGCATAAAATTTGATGCAAATCCGTCCACAATTTTAGTAAATCGTGGTCACAGAGAGACACACAGACACACACACACAAACCAACACAGGTAAAAACATATTCCCTCTATTTCACTCGGATAATAATTGAGCTATATTCATGCTTGCAGCCATGATTATGTTAGACACTATGTTAATGTACTTAGTTTATGCAAGACGTACAACAATGTATTTAACATTCTCAAATTAACATATATTGCATGTCTTGAAAAAGTTTTTTCTGTTGCCAATATACTGAAAAAACTAGGGAGTCATTGTACGGTACGTCCAAATTTACAAATTTACAAGATAAGACGAATCCATTCGCAGCCGCGAGGGTGACAAGTCGGCTCGGCGATGCGGCATTTTGCCAAATTACTTGGATGTTTGTTTTGTTTAGAGTTTTTATACACCTTGAACAAGTATGTCGGTCCTCATATGGTACGGACCGAATGGTATGCTTGCCGCGTCGCATGCTACCCCTGGTGAGTCATGGTGAGTATGCTGACGCGACAGACAGACAGACTGACGCCAGACCGTTACATTATGCTTTCCACTAGACGCGGCAAGCGTAATAATTTAGTCGCTTCAGCTAGATACACAAAGGAAAGGAAAGGAAAAGAAAAAAGAGTATTTATATAGCGCCATTTTGTACACTATGTATATCTCAAAGCGCTCAGACATGATCACACAGTTTTACCTGCAAATACACCATGCCTGCCTTTCTTTCGTAAGCGTTCACCAGATGGCGCCACCCCTAACTGAGTTAACAGACATTCAATTGCAGCTTTATACTTAGCTATCGACCCCCGAAGTGATGAAAGGCTGGGTTGGCCTGGTTGGTTGACCTATAGCAGACAGTTTACCCACATAAGCGGTCACCAGTCAGCTACAGGTCGAGCGCAGGACAGGGAAAGTTCGCCGGCTACAGACCGGCGTTCTACCGCTGTGCCACGCAACCAACCAGAAATCGGCAGTTTCGGCACGTGTCAAGTCAACCGATGCTATATGCATATGGCTAATTTAATTTTAGACACTGGAAATCAGTCGAAATCTAAACACAAGCAATTAATGAAGGTGCAGAAAGAGTAAATGAAGTAGATTTTAAACTTAGATGTAATGATAAGTTACTAACTTCACGCGACGTCGAAGACTAAGCGACTGTGAAGAGTCATCGATGACGGACTGAAGATTACGACGTCCTGCATATTCCATCACGATAGCCGGAATCATATCCACTGCTGTATCGTTCCATCCACCGCGGTCATCCAGCTGTCCACAAATCCAACCTGCCGCCAGTACGCTCACCACGTTGGGGTGACACAGATGCATGACGGTTGACTCGGCCAGGAAGCTGTCGGTCGAGGTCTCTCCGCCGCCCGAGCCGGCTCGACTTCGCGGGATCTTCACGGCGACGCGTCGCCGCCGGTGCCGATCGCCTCCCTCCAGCTCACCGGCGTAAACGCGTCCGAAGCCGCCGGAACCCAGACGGCGACCGAGTCGCACCCTGCACAGCTCGGCGCCTGCGTCGCAGCGGATAACAGTCGACGATCTCTCGTCCTCCTCGTCGCTCGACGTCGACGTCGTCGAGGCGGCGGAACCGACAGAACTGGTCTCGACATCACCCGAGTTCACAAACACATCGTCGTCGATCAACTCCGTACTTTGATCCACCCCGTAGTCGTCGTCTCCGATATCGATCAATCCCATGTCGATGATGTTACCGTTAAACTTCTCTCGATACGTGAATCGCATCTCGCTTCGAGAGGAACCGATCGAAATCGCGTCGCTTTTATGTCGTCGACAAGGACCTGCTAGACAGACCGACCGATCGACCTAGTCTCACCGTCCGTCTCGAGCCGTCGGCAGCGTGGTTTTCACGGTTGTGCTCAGAACGACCACCGTCTAGCCGTCGGTCACTGCCCTGCCCAACCTGCCGGTCGTTGCGTGGTCTCTACGTCGGTCTACTTCGGTGCAATAACCAGAACTCGTGGCCTTCAGGTTTATAAACACGTGGCCGCCGACGAGCGTCAGACACGAGTTGATTGCATCGTGGAAGTAGATCCGTCGTATGTCTAAATGATCAGTATTCTTGATCAGTATTCCTGCCGTCTTCTCATAAGCAATGTGAAAACTGCTTTTTTCTAGTTAGCATACGAAGTTCCGGTAACCCGAACCGAGTTAAATAGTAGCCAGTAAGCCAGCGACAGCCAGTGCGTGAAACGACATTGTTCATTAAGCCCGTGTCAAGCTACCACCACTTAGTGCCGTCGTACTGCGGCGGAACCGGGCCGATCGCCTTCGCTTGACACCTAAACTGTGCCATATGTCAGATCTTTTTAACTTTACAGCAGCTGTCAGCACCTAATTATGTTACGAACATGTTGTAGCTTGTCATGTGTGCTACAGGTTAATTGAAGCTATCTATAACTAGCAGTCGAGCCTGTCTTTTCTGCTTAAACGAAGCGATATATGCCTATTAATTATGTATACATCTGTTATATAAATCTTCATCCACCAACTAGTGTTGTGAAGTAATAGAAATACAAGTATTTGAAATAGTTACCTAAAATATATCTATTGCATTTTGCTTAATCATATTCACAAATATTATTTGTATTTGAAAAATAATTTCCATGTCTTTTATGTAATTAAAGTTAAAATTTATCACTGTGTAAAAATTCTTTGGTGGACAAAGAGGAATCCTTTATGCCAAGATATTTTTGACATTCCGGTTTTTAAAAAGTCATTCTGCCAAATATTTTAGTGATAACTAGCGGTTCTGCTGATTAGGTGGCATAACTTTTTGTGGTTTGAACATTGCATTTAATTCTTCCCGACACAAGATGCAGTTAAAAGTATTTTGTCTTTAATTACTTTTGATAAAAGTATCTTGTGCTTTGTAAGCAAATAAGTAGCAAGTAAGTAAGTGTACTTCTACAGCGCAATAAATCATACTCACAATGCGCTGTGATTTATAAAGAAAATTTCTAAATAAATGTAATTTCAGATGTCGTCTGAACTGCCCATAGCTGATCGTCTGTCACAGATTAGTAGGTAAACAGTTTAGCAGGCGTAGTCCCGCAGCAGCAAAACGACAGCGTGTCTGAGGACCATTCATGATGCGCTCTACAAATCTACTCATCATTATCATCATTATACTACTACTGGAGAACTAATAACAACTGGACAACTAGAAGATGGACTTCGACCTACACGTGGACATGCCTTCGCCACCACAAACTTAGGCCTGCTGTCACCTTGACCTTTGAGCTTTGAGCTCCAAAATGTAAACAGATCAGCAGCATGGGCTAGTGAATATACCCTGTAAGGTTTATCCGAATTGTTCCTGCCGTTCATGAGATATCGGTAACGAAATTTGTCTAGACGATATGATGAACAAACGGGACGATGGGATAGCCTAAAACAATGCCTTTGCCGACATTGTCACGTGACGAAGACATTAAATACGTAAAACTACGTAACGTTGTCGTGGTCACTGTACGTAGTCAGCTGAACCGCTGAATGACCCGGAATGACCTTGGCGGTCGGCACATCTCCAGGCGGGACATTGTTCTCGTCCAGTCGCTTGCTTCTTGGACGACCGGAAGGACGTTTCAAGCTGCGATTAGGGAGTGGTCCGAGAGACATGTCAAAGCGCCTCTGATGTGCAGACCACAAGTCGTGTCTTCGTCTACAGTTGCTACGTGTCTTAGCAAGGCACCGTGTTATCTAACCATAGCTAGAGCGAGCGTACGATACGTACTCTGGATTTTGGAACGCGCGTAATTATTTTAACGTACGATATTTTAACGTACGTTAAAGGTACGCTGTACAAAATAATTTAAATCACAGTAGGCCTACACCAGAATCAGAGGCACTGAATAACGAAGTCGAAACAACACAATACAGATGTACCGGTACTTCAGTACTTCGTGGAAAGCTTACATTTCACGTAAATCATACAGACACATTAATTGGAATCTGTCAATATCTTGTGTAAAATATTTTGGAAAACAGCACTAAATTGAATAGAATTATTGATATAGGTATATCGTTGACTTGGCTGAAAGGAGATTGTCCTATACTGAGTGGATTGAGCGTGTCATTGTTCTGTAAATATAATAAAGTTATTTTGTTGTTATAAACTGTATTCTTATTTTTCTTTTTTAATCGTACGTTTCTATCATGTATTTGGTGAACAAAAATGATTAATACAAAACGGTTTTACGGAATGCTTGAAAGACCGTTAAAAGTTGGGTGACATGGAGTGGACTAACAAAAGCAACGGAGCTGTGTGTGTGTGTGTGTGTGTGCGTGCGTGTGTGATGTATAGATC
>Ga0209780_1003765_pt1 | contig 11449 bp, 5 predicted proteins | sample WorMetexBAHAMAS2_FD_187384 | JGI IMG/M metagenome (GOLD analysis project Ga0209780, IMG submission 187384) | Marine gutless worms symbiont microbial communities from Max Planck institute for Marine Microbiology, Germany - Inanidrilus exumae... | ecosystem: Host-associated > Annelida > Digestive...
AGGAGTTTATATTTGATACGTTCATTTATTCTGAGCCAGTGAAGAGATCTAAGAACAGGAGTGATGTGACAAGATTTTGGGGTTCTGGTGACAGCACGAGCAAGAGAATTCTGGACGTTCTGGAGTAGGAGCACAGCGAGCCGAGAATAGGGTGAACGGCAGGGCAGGGCCGCCGACAGCCACCCCGGCACGGTGACAATCAGGTCTTCCGTTCCCCTTCATAGTCCACACTTGTATCCCCGTCACTGACGCCCCCGTCACTGACATCAACAAATCGAATTAGGGGTTTTCGTTGATAATAATAAGAACATGAATCGACACCAGTATGGCAATGCGACAGATTATTAACCTCTAATAACTTGAAAGAAATTTGCATTTTAAGGGAGCGGAGGAGTTACTTAGCGTATGTCCACGAATTATCTTAATCCGGTCAAGTGGATGAATAATGTCTTGTGCACTATGCTAATGCGGCAGAGAGTTTCATAGTGTTGGCGTGATTTTGCATTTTTGAAAACTACACCTGAACTAACATAACATAACATAACAAAACATATTCGTTTATTGTAAACTGTCAATCCGCAGTAGTACACAAGTAAATAAAACTAGAGCTAAAATATATAAAAGTCAATACATATTGCTGTACAACATTCTGACAATAAAATTACAGTAGTAAGTAGCCGGCGCCTACCTGTTGTAGGCGCCGGCTGTTGCTGCATTCAGCAGCAATGGGTGCAGCGTGGACGTTCACTGAGAGAACCGGGCTCGTTGGGTATGGCAGATGAACTACAGCCGTCACAGTATTTTATACACGGGTTAAATTACCAGTGAGGGGTGTGGACGCTCTACCGATCCTATTGCCGAAGTATGCGAATTGCCAATGTCATACTGTGATTGTGAACGCGAAATGATTACTATCCTATATTAGTAATATACTAACTGGCATAAAATTGTCTGTTATCTAAAATGCTTAATTGTTGTACTTTTTAAAATCCCCAAAAACAATGCTTTCAATTGTACATTCAAACTTTGAGAAATATCTGACAGTCAATCATTTCCACAAGAGTATTGTAGCTAGCATGATCTGGACATGGACGTAAGGCTCTACGGGAGCCTGCAAGTGGCGGTGTGGGAGCTCAAGCGAGACGTGTGTAGCGTGTGTCCCAAAAACGAGTTCGATCCGTTCAGCCGGTTCGATACATTACCGGCTTGTGACGGACAAACAGACACACTAATAGGCCATACGTCGCTGGCATAGCGTCGCGCGGGTATAGACGACAAAATCTCCATGGCGTGGATGTCAATCTTTAGTTATCACAGCGTTTTATTGAGTTACTTTATACTCACGTATGTTCGACGGTGTTCTAGCGTCAGCTGGGGTGGCCATCGTGTTCAGTTTCTGCATTGCCTCCTCGTGTTTTTCAGCCGATGCACTTTTGCCGGCCCCTATAATTATAACAACACTCTCGACAGTGGGCGAGATGATGGAGTTCTCTAAAACAATATAACGCCTTGACTATAAGGCAAAACTAAGGGATAAAATAGGCTAAACACTTATAAACGTTATATTATAATGTGAATGTTATATGAATTTGTATAGCGCATTGTCGTAAAACCTCTAATATTATAGTCTTAAGTCGTGTCACAGGTAATTAAGACGGTAGCGCTTTGTCTAAGCCAATAGTCTTAGCCAGTATCGTTGCTACAGGGTATTCAGGTAATTCAATGTATCGGGGGCCCGACCTTCAAAGGGCCCCCAGCGTCATGGAGGCAGGGTTTTGGAATGTTCCGATTGTTCAGCTGAACACGGCCCCAGAAATTTAAAGGCCCACATTCTGAAAAGCAATTTTTTCTGGGTCTTCTAGTCATTTTCTCCGTGTCACTGTCCATCGCTACACCCATAAAGGGCAACGCTAAATAGCGGAAGCAGAAAGGATCCAATGGCCCGGCCACATATTTATATTGATAATGGCTCCATCTATATATGAAAATAGGACTGTCGCGATGCGTGAGCACGGGCATGGCTTGGGTGGACGAACGGTCGCGCGCGGCAGGCACAGGCAAAGCGTCGAGCTGCGGCCCGGGCGGCGGAAGGGGCGTGGCTTACGAGGCGCGCGGGTACAAGCAAGGCTGGTATCTGTAAACCAAGCACCTAGCGTCCACATCTGGTCAACTGCGCTGACCGAGTTAAAGGCCGTTGACCACGTAACATTTTAGTCGTCCTTTACCGTTCGCAACCGTCGCTTCGGCGTCGCTGCTTTCCATCGTGAACTACAGAAAACTCTGGAACTTGAGATCTTCGACGAAAAATCTCTGGCGTCGATCTTTTGGTGAAATAAGGTATAATAACCACGTAGCCGTTTTTGCACAGCTCACCCGTGTGACGGTGTGACCAACATACAGACAGACAGACACAAAGACATCTACGTGCGACATCTGTAGTAATAGGCCGCATATAAACAGATTTGTTCAAAAATTTCCCCTGTGGCTGGGATTGCACCGTTTCCACGCTTACGACGATTTACAGTTTCTTCTGTTCTGAGCTACTCGGTTTTTATTTTGATGTTTTCCTTATTTTTTCGTTTCAGTGCCGTACGCTAGATTAAGCTGGCCATCTCGTCAGCTTTTAAGCGCACGTTAATCTACAGTATCGTATCGTATCTTTTAGGAAATTCGTATTACACATTTTGAAATTCCTACTACACATTTTGCGCTCCAAATCACTCTGCGCGAGAGCGCGGCCACTCAACGTTTTTGATGGACTAAATTTAAGCCTAACAGCAGTCATTCACGAGTATTTTGACCAGGGGTATATATAAGATAGTACGTGTGAACCTAAATCTTTCTGAAAATTTATAGGCGTATACACAATTTGGACGCACGGAAAGAAAATGACATCTCCGAGAATCTCATATCCTTCTGATTCGCATCGGTAGTAATCCGTCTTGCTACGTACTTAGTACTGACCTAAGAAAACTCCATCTCCTTGCCCATTTCGCTCCCCTTCTAAAACCATCGTTGTTTACGTATGTACACGTAGCCTACAGTACTATTGTATACGTGATAGCTGCATTGCATGTCTATACGTCGTCGACCGTTGTTTGATTGATTAACTAGCACCGTGGTACGTACGTACAGCCACCGGGCATTATGGGTCAGTGTCTCCCCGTCGTGAGGTGCTATCGCGTCACTGCCTCGTACACAGTCAGTGTCGCGGACCGAACCTCGGCGTAATGATCCAATATTCTGCCCCTCAATTCATAGTCGTCAACTCCGGGGATAATGGAACACGTCCTGGGTGTACTAAAATCCCCCAACATCTGTTTTAATGTTTTATATTGGATTTTGCTACCACGAGCAGACACACTAGCGACATTGTTTGCGTCAGAATACGAAAAATGCAGTGACTTCTAAACGAGTTTGGTATAACGCCCAAACCCAATTCGAATATTTGACGAATTGTGTCGAATTAACTGAGCGAATCGAAAAAATGAACCAAAAACCTTTACATATTCGGTCTCCGCCCGGATCCACTGGGAAATTTACAATGTTTCCAGACCCCCTAGATGGATTTGGGTCGGGCGAAAAGGGAAGGTGAAAGGTGGATGGGAAAGGAGAAAAGAAGGAGAGACGGGAGATGACACAGCATTGAGCGTATTGTGTGTACTGCGTATCCCTTACATACAAACAAAAATAATTTACAAACCCAGCTAAGAAGCTCTATATTACTGACCGTTTCTTATAGTAGTCTTGCTCTAAACAGACAGACTTGTTGTACTAGTAGCTCAAGCGACTCGATCACTACGCGTTGCGAAAAAAATGCATTAGGCCCAGCCGGCTGGCCATCAATGCGCGACATTCACAATGCTTCGTATGACGTTGCTGTTTGTACTGAGCAGTGAGTAATATGCGTGTATAGACGCGACAGCAACGTTAGGCCTCCGCTTGAATCAATAGGCCTACAGTACCGGCTTTAGACGACACTCACTCCGCACCCGACCGGAAGTTCGTGATTTCCGTGCGCCTGCCTACGCGTCCTCCAATGGGCTTCGAAGTAGAGCTGATGGCTTGGCTAGCGATTACACGTGGATGGAAGTTCCTGACGCAAATTAACATCAATAACATACAATTTAAGCATCATCTTCATCAGTCAGTAATAAATAGGACAAGCTACAGTCGCACTTCGCGTGATTGTGACTTGGGCCGCCCGTCCGCCCGCCCGTCCGTCCGTCCGTCCGCCCTAAGCCACGCCTCTGGTCAAACAAATTCACCGACGTGACAAATTCACCGACGGATCTTAAAAATATAGATTGTCACACTGTGACACCGGCAGTCGCTATAGATGATCGATACTGGTAGGCCTACGCTTGTGGATAGGCTAACGGTTCGTCCACACCGGAGAGGTTGCGTAACTTGCGTTGCGTTGCATTGCGTTGCGGCGCCGCAACGCAACGCAACCCTTGATGTTGAACGAACCTTAAGACTATCCACTATACATAACAACAGCTCAGCGACGATTATATTTGGCGGCGAAACGAAAATTTTGTGAATCAAACCCTCCACTTCGGGGCAGTGTTAATTTAGTTATGATTTTTAGTTACAGTTTAGTTATAGTTATTTAGATAACTTAAAACGGCAAGGATAAATAATCAAACGAGCCAATATAGCACTCACGCCAGCTAACGGCACAGCTGACTCCAACCGTTAACATTACAAATATTTAATGATCAATGAATTCAAAGAAGACGAACGTAAAACTGTCGGCTATACACATTTCACTAAAGGTCGGTCCACACTAACCGCGTAATCACGGATAGTAAAGTTAAACAGAGTACCCTATTTGTCGGACCATGTTGAAGACGCATTGTCGTGCAATGCTTTTCCTCCTTAGTTGATTCTCAATTTCTTAGCTCCTAACTTCGTCAGCAGCGTTCGATTTTCAAAATCAAATCTATAATATTAACCTATTTTAGCTCACTGTTCTCAAAATAGCTACATTAATTCAGGGATTCGATGCCAGGCTGGCTAAAGTCCAAAGTCCATTATGCTATCTGGTCCGAAACCTGTTCGATAGCACGTGCTAGCGAACATGTTTCGGACAGGTTCGTTGGTGTCTACGACAAGCTGACGACTTTTTCAGGTCGCAAAACCTGTCGACCGTTTTAGTTTTTGATTTTCGGGCACTCTGGCGTTCAACATTGAGCGCCAGAGTGCCCGAAAGTCAAAAGCTACAAACGGTCGGTTAACCAGCCTGGCATCAAACCCTGTAGTCACTGTAACCATTTTGGAACGCTGGGCAAAATGGGTTAAGTCGACAAGTGTGTAATGCTGGGCGGAGCTTACGATTGGGCGGAGACATGGTGAGCGGAGCTCTAGTAAAACTATAGTAGAAACACAACACCAATCATACTCAATTACACTATATTTCTTCTAAAATTACACTGTAAACTTGAAATCGAAACATGAAAACATCAGTATACCACAGTGAGGTTGAAATCGGCATCACAAGAAGCTCTACGATATAATGAAACACAAGACTTTCATAAGTTCACAGGTCCATTAGGCTATGCATTCCACTGAAAAGCTGAATGCTTGCTCGAATCACTTAATTACTGTGAATTACATCTTCATCGTTCAGAAAAAGCGCTGTACATCAAGTTTCATTTGTTATCCACATATGCCGATAGGGATATATCGGTTACTGTTTGTGTGTTTGTGTTTCTCCGGCGAGGATAAAGCTAGCGGCGTCAAATTTTGCACGGTGGTTCACGCGGGTAGGTATTCTCCCATTTTGGGGAACTTTACTCCCCTAGAAGCCTTAAATCAGACGAATCGGCCACCCACCCGGAAGTAAAGTTCAGGGTGGGAAGAGCTCCCGTAATCGCGTGCCTATCAATATCGCGCGACGTGTGGACGTAGGATCGGCAAGAGTGTGGATATATGGCCGTCCCCGAAGACGGGCGTACTTGTACTTGTGATTTACATGGATTAGGCCTATGCAAACTGGCACCGTGTCGACTAAATGGGCTATCGAACACGTAGCTTATATACATATACAGGGTGGGTCAAAAACCGTACCTCATCTTTTTCACTCTTATGGTGTTAAGAACATAATAATATGTGATAAAACAGTGGTTTTACTGGCATTTAAGGTTATCATGAAAATAGTATACAATCAAATTGTTTTAATGTTATAATGTTAAATGTTCTATGGTACAATAGCAGAAAACCGTGATGACTCATTATCGTCTGCTACAATGTGTAAAATGACTTTGCTTTAAAAATCCTATATGTTATTTATAAAGATGTTAAAGTCCACTCATAAACTACTGTTTCACAGAAAATGTCTTCAGAGATTTCTTAGCACCCCACTCTTTTCTTATTTTCAAAATTTATATTACAATTTTATTATCTGTACTGATTGTACAGTCTTTCAGCTTGTAATCAAGTATGACGGCGTGCACAGAATATTTAACTGATAGAATATTTATTAGTAGTGTAAAATATTACACGCTTGTGCGAGACTACACTACGACGTGCGTCACACTCAAATCTGACAAAACGAGCGTTATTGGCACAAAATGTAGCACAATTTGTTGAGAAACAGTAGGGGATGCAGTTTGTTTTATCCACCCTGTATAGGCCTACCTTTCACCTCATCACAGATATACAGTCACTCCATACTATACACTGTACTACAACTGCAAACGGTGGCGTAACTATCCCGACAGTCATCGAGGGGGCGGCACCAGCCACAGAGACCACAACGAACCACTAGTAATAAGTTCTAACGACTGTATATCGGCTGAAATCGTTTTAACCCATTTTGTCCATAGTTCCAAAATGTGAAAAGCGACTAAGGGATTCGACGCCAGGCTGGCTGACCGACAGTTTTTAGTTTCTGACCTTCGGGCACTCTGGCGTTCAGAGTTGAGCGCCAGAATGTCCGAAAGTCACAAACTAAAAACGGTCGGTTAGCCAGTCTGGCGTCGAATCCCAGAATTAGCCTAGTGTATGTGTTTTGGGAACACCAGTGTTGGAATTAAGTTAACAAGTTCAACATAAATGACAAAGCAGGGGTTGAATACACGAACTATAGGGGGTCGGACCTCCCAACCCCCGGTAATTCCCACACTGGGGTACACTAAGCTAAATGGGTTAATCATCGCGAGGCTGCAGTTCATTACGCTCGATGCATTCGTACGGGCACACCCCACATAGCATAAAATTGGCGTACCATACGCACGTACTGTTCAAAAATAAGGTACGCGGTACGCCTATCTTTCAGTCATCATACGGTACGCTTAGTCGCGCGCCTTTCGTATTAGTGAAGTGAAACCGACAATTTACAGGTATAACGCCGCTCGCGTTCATCGACGCAGCACAACCAGTACGAAATTTTAATGGAACAATGGTGTACTATGGTTTAAAGTATTTTGCACCCCGTACCTTTAATGTACTCTAAAATAACATGCGTTAAAATACGTAAATTGTGCGTTTCAAAATACGTACCTCGAGCTATGGCAACAACATAAAACTAGAACCTAGCGTGTAGCCCGTGCGGTATAGCAGTGACGCCCTGTAGCGTATAAGTGAAACGAAATCGAGTAGTGATTGCCCCCGAAAACTCCTTACTAATCCCCGCAAGGTCTAGCAGTAAAGCGAACTTAGCCAAACTGCTGATAGACGAGGGGTGTACACCTTCCACCCTCTTAAACTCGGGAATTACTGGACCGAAGTTCACATACACGATGTGGCCAGATCATCAAAGATGAACTTTTAAAAATCAGAAGTGTGATATTGCAATCCGTTTCCGAATGCCAGAAAGACGAATAAAGGTGAATAGGCCGATTTCGCCAATTTTGACTCTAAAAATGGTTGTCATGGCAACGTCCCTTAAGCTATCGGGAAAAGGTCAGATTCTTAATCTACAATCAAGTATGTACCATATGGTGAATATTTGGTGAAAATCGGTCAAGGAGAACCTGAGATAATTTGTCTCCGAAGATTTGTTTTTAAATGAGGCGGGGGGCACGCAGACGACCCTTTAAACTCCAGAGTAACTGGACCAAAGTTCACCAAATTTACGCATAATGTAGCCAGATCATCGCAGATGATCTTTTAAAAATCAGAATGGCGATACTACAATCTGGTTCGGAATGCTAGGGCTACGAATAATGATGAATAGTCCGATTTTGCCAGTTTTGACCATAAAATTGGTTGCCATGGCAACGTTCCTTGAGCCACCGGAAAAAGGGTGTCAAATCGGCAATCTACGACCAAATACCTACCTACCATATGGTAAAAATGTGGTCAAAATCGGTCCAGTAGATACTGAGATGTCTTTGCTCAGTTTATTTAAAAAAGAAAAAGAAATCCACGCAAGCAGAACATAGCTTGCGAAGCATGCATGCCACGTGGGCTAAATGATAAAAAATACGAAAGAAGAGTAAGTACAAGCTACCCTACAAAATTCCGTTAATGCAGACTAAAAAGTAATTGCCAATAAGGTTCCTAAACAAGTCCATGGTGACTCTCGATCTAGGTAGCTGTGTAGTTTCGCCACCGTTTTGCAAAACGATTAAATCAAACTACATAATTATGCACACATATTCTATCTATTACGCTCTATCGAGGACTATATTAAACAAAAAAACATTGAAAGGTTAATGGCAGGCGTACATCTGTAATCTACTACAAAAAGAATCGAAGTATTAAAATGTGTTATGCAACCATTCATAAAATTACACAACTACTATATAGTACCCATAACTCTAAATCTAAAACACATTTGTACACAGTATTTCAAGAAGTCATTCCAAAATTTATGTCACTAGCTGCATTTAGATGAACTTTCATTTTTTTTGATTCAAATATCGTAATAAGTTACTCGTATCAAAATATAACAAATGTAATATGAAGCACTGATACAATATAATTAACCTAAACAGAAAGAGACTACAGATTATAACTATAGGCTTACATGAAAACAGAAAATGGCTAGCGCTGTGAAATATATCTAATGAAACATCGAACAGCAAATAACAAGTCTCCGCTGCCGCTGACAGACCCGCGCGACGCAGTGACTCATGCCCACCATGTTGTACACAGATGTCGACGGTCGATGTGATAAACTGACCACACTGACCGTCAACCTAAGTTGACAGCACTTGAGACGATCAGCCGTTCCAGAGATATGGTTGGTGTCCACCAAAATTTAAATGGTTCACGTGACCTGACCACGCCCCTTTCAGATATGGTTTGTCATCCATGGGCTAGCACTTGCTACCGTTAACCTACACACCAAATTTGAAGTCTCTATCTCCACTCACTACGAAGATATGAAAGGCGATACAAAAATCGCAAAATGGGATGCTTTGGAGTAGTTAGGGGTCATTCAAGGTCACTGGAAATAGCACCATTCGATAGAGCACATACGAGTTCCTATTAGCGTTCTATAGTAGCTATGTCCCTATCTTGCACTGTTTCTGAGATACAGCGATATATTGGTTGAAAATCGTTGTTTTAACCTACCCCACCTCTGTTTGGCGCCCCCATTGGGGGTGATCCCGTTGGAATTTCGCCAGGATTTTTGGCACCAGAAAACTAGAGTCCCTGGGCTATCGTAGGCGTTATATTTGTGATCCTAGGTTTAGCCATCTTTGTAGAACACTGACTTGTGACGGACGGACGGACAGACATACGAACCGACAGACGATGACAGCATATAGGCCTACCGCGCTAGCATAGCGTCGCGCGGTAAAAACTCTGTCTGCCTCGAACACGCCATATAACTGTAAGTAGAATATTTATATGAAATGACAAACGGGAAAAGCAAATAAATAAAAAAACAAACAACGGACAACGTCGCCGCAGTTCAGACAACGTGAAATAAAGATAGGAAAATAGACATTCTGTTATACAGCTGTAGTCAAGACTTTGCAAGTGCAACCTTCGACCAAGTTTCCATAAAATTTAACATTGAACAAGGACAGTGGACGGTTTGTGAACAAACAGCAGTTATCTCTTTGTGCGCCTGAAGTAGGCTTGAGCTTAGTAGAAGTAAAGTAAGTAAGTAAGAAAGTAAGTAGTAGTAGACCATTGGAACAACCTACCAAAGGAAATTATTGCGGCAGACTCTGTCAACATTTTCAAGTCAAGACTCGACAAGTTCTGGAGGCAAACAGCAGATATGGGACAATAAACCGCCGCTTCTCTCCCATCATCATCAAGTTCAAGTTCAAGTTCAAGGTTGTTCACCCACAATTACCCTGCTGAAATACAAACTGTCAAACAGATGTTGATGTTCTTGTCAATATGGGGAAGATTGTCCTGACGTACTGTGTGGATACGTACATGATAGCTGCCATTCTTGGCGCGTGAAATCATCACTAAAATATACATGAAATTACACAGAACTGCCGTAGTTTCACTGACAATTATGACAAAATACTGACACTGTCTACCCTGGAATCACGCTGCAGTATTTCTGATCAGGCATAATTTATAACGTACACAAAAAGAACACTATAGTACCAAAACTACAAACACGAAACAGAGATCAAGCGGCAAAATCTGTACAAATACAACCGTTTTACGGCCGTCCTTATACACAGAAAACTACCTGCATCGGCCGACACCTTCAGTTAAGAACTGGATGATTTTGTTGGAGCAAAGTTTTACTGCCCAGGTGCGCTTCCTGGTGGCAATTAGCGCATTCGGATAAGGAAGAAGACGCTATAGTTGTCCACGACGGTGTTAACTACACTGTATCCGTACTTCTAGGCAGAGAAACCTATACGAAAGTAAAATGCGACCGGTAACACTCAAACTATATCTGCGTCTACTGTACAGCACATGCTAAGTATTACAGTCGCCACCTAGCGCTATTATGCTGACCGTGTCGACAGCGGAAAGCGTAGTGTAACGGTCTGGCGTCCCTCCCTCCGTCTGTCTGTCCCGTCGGCATAATCACTGTGTCTCACCAGGAGCAGCATGCGACGCGGCCAGCGTACATTTCCGCCCGACAATAAGGAAGACCGACGCACTTGTTGTCACTGGCGTCTACGTCACTACTCAAAGCGCGGTTTACGTACTTTTGTATCCTTCGACATTGTTGATGGTGTAGACGGGGTTTTACGTGTAACTCTCATTACCAACAAAAAATCTGAAGTAGAAGTTGTGTGACTATGTTGTCCGCATTTCGTGCACACTAAATTTCATCCCAGTCAGTCGGGTAACAAAAGCCCAAAGAAGACTTCGACAAAATCATTTATCAACGGACGGATTCACGTCATCAGCAGTATAACTGAGAATATCCTATATCCTTAAAACATTATACTTTGTGTTGCAAACGCGCAAACATAAGGTAAAAACTGTACTATAGAAATAACTAAATAACAACAATTATGGTTGCCACTTTTAAGAGTAATTAATCGACTAATTGTTAAAA
>Ga0209780_1003766_pt1 | contig 11449 bp, 6 predicted proteins | sample WorMetexBAHAMAS2_FD_187384 | JGI IMG/M metagenome (GOLD analysis project Ga0209780, IMG submission 187384) | Marine gutless worms symbiont microbial communities from Max Planck institute for Marine Microbiology, Germany - Inanidrilus exumae... | ecosystem: Host-associated > Annelida > Digestive...
TTGGTTCTGCAATCATTTATAACGTCAATACTGGATGTCCTAAAAAGCTTCATTAAAAATCTCGTCACAGCAAAATCAATAGATTTGACGTCGGATTTCAGTAACGCAAAACATTCTAGTCCATACAGTAACATCGGCATGCATTTACTCTTCACCAATTGAAGATTTACTTCTTCAGATGCATGTTTACCAATTACTTTACCAAATATGGCATTAGACGACCGATAGAATGAACGTTTTGCATAAGAAACAGAGCACCTCGTATTTCGTCCTGCAACAAACTATATTCCTAATTCTAAGTAGCGCATTTCACTCAACCACAGAAGACTGTGGCCATCTGAAGTAATAACACAAGTACAAGTAGCATCAAATCTTGGACCAATGCGCAGACAACATGATTTTTTCGCATTAATACGCATATCTAAACACCTAAGTTCTTTTTCACAATTTCACAATATGCTACAACAACCCCTTATGGTAAAATTTTCGAAATTCTGTTCCGAAAGTTTATACCGCCTCACCAATCGACGTTGTTTTATTCAAATGTCGTAAAATTTGCCCGACGGGAAATGGCGAAACCGTGCTTTATTCGCATGACAGAAAACAACAAAATTTCGGCTCGCTCTCAAACTGTCGCTACTATGCGGATCGCGCCCAAAGTTATCCAGGGCCATCCCCTAACATTTGGCTCACAACGTTTCAAATTTCATTCAAATCGGTTCACTTTCGGCGGAGTTATAGCCGAACGCGTGAACTTAGGCCGTTCTTTTGGCCCATAGAATATTTCCAATATTCGCTCGAAGGCCTTCGGGCGAATAAAAACTAAAGACAAAACCCGAGTAGCTCAGAAACTACAAAATGAGCACTGCGAGCGTGGAGCCCTAACGTATGTCATTGTCGGGTGGGCATGCCATAAAGCTAAGAAATTTGCGAAAACTGTAGCTGTTAAATTTAAAGTCAAATTTGCTGAACAGATATTTAAAATGATTTTAATTTTATTTCTGCATTCCGCTACCTTTCAGTGTACGACAGATAAGGCTGCTGTGTTTGCTGCATCAGCGACTGGAGGGAGTAGGCAGTGGTGAAAGCGGACGCGTAGGCTATTTGTGAACATTTGAGCGTTGAGTGCTTGCTACATGCATAGGCCGTCGATGGCTGCGTGTTGACTGGTCGTTTAGGGTCATCATTCAGCTGTTAGCCACCGCTGACCTGACCCCGTGACCTTGCAGGGTCCGGCTGATCGTTCGCACACGGCAAGTCTTTGCTCACGTTCCATCGTTCAGTTCAGTTATCTTCCAGCGACTATCGGCGGAGATGTCTGATATGCAGGCGATCGACAGATTACCTCGCTAGTATCTGTTGGAGTCAGTCGTCTGTGAGTGTCGCCGTGGATCAGCGATGTCATGATGATAACACTCAGTGTCTGTAACCAGACAGACCTGCGGCAGTTGATCGTAGTCGATTGTCGTACCCTTGTATTGTCGTACCCTTGTGACTCGTAGTCGGCGATGACTCAGTGCTGATTGCTATCTGGCCATTTCACCGTCAGTGGACACACAACTTCAGACGACTGCCGAACACGGTCTTGTCTACTTCAGCGTTCAATATGTAGCTTAGCTGCTAGTGTTTTTAACCACACGACGCTATGCCAGCGCGGTATATGCTGTGGCCCTGAGTCCGTCCGTCCGTCCGTCCGTCTGTCCTCCTGTCTATTGACAAGATTTCAACTGACATAATAATAATAATAATAATAATAATAATCCGATTTGTAAAGCGCCAGAATGTCAAAAGACTTCCGTGGCGACATAGCGTCGCGTGAGATATGTATCTCATCTTTCTTGTCCGCTGGTCGCTGAAAAAGGTTTGTGTTTGAAGAAATGCGAGCGTTTAAATAAACAAGTAAGTAAGTTGCCGTCGGCATAGCAGCCGGGGTGTGTAGGGCGTTCAATCGCGTCTGTTTGTTTGTCTGTCTGTCTGTTTGTCTGCGCTCTAACCGGAAAACGGCTTGAGCTATCAACGCCAAACTTGGTACACATATACTCTATAGCAGTCGCTCGGCATGCATTGACCCAAAGGTCAAAGGTCAAGGTCACACGGTTACGAAAACTGTCACGGTCGCACGGTTGCTAGTGACGCGTGCTGCTACGGCCGTTGGGTCTGCATGTCGATACGACTGCCTATGTTTTCTAGTTAAAATGCATGTCAATTGCACGCATAGAGCAGATAGACACATGTAAACAGTTTAAACACATAAAAACGAGAATTAAAACACGAAACACACACAGTATAAGACAACATCAAATACTGATTACCGACTAAATGTTATGTAGCGAGTATAAAGGCCATGTTGCGTGCTTAGTTCAGAGAACTTACCGGGCGACAGAACGTGTGTTGTTACGCGCGTTGACGGCAATTAACGGCAAGGCGCTTAACGTAAATGGAAACAGATTGATAGCATGAAACGTGTCGTAACTCATGATTAAATCGCAACGTAGCGGACACGCGGCCGCCGTCTTGTATACACCACAGGCAACATGCACTGCCCGCATGCCTCTCTATGATCACTTTACAGTTTACTTACTCGTTTATTATTCGCTCGAAGCTTCGAGCGAATTATGGAAACAATATACAGGCAAAAAACGGTGTTGACGCGCGCGGCTGTAACTCCGCCGAAAGTGAATGGATTTGGATGAAATCTGGAGCACTGTGAGCACATTGTTGGGGGCTGGCCCTGACAAATTTTGGGCGCCATCTGCGCAGTAGCGACAGTTTGAGAGACAGTCGAAATGTATTTGTCAGGTAAATAGCGCACAATTTCGGTCAGGCAGTGTAAACTTTCGGAACAGAATTTTGAAAATTTTACCGTAAGGGGTCTTTTTACCAAAAAAACGCAAAAATTGCTAACAAAATTTTCAAATCTTGCGACTTTAGGCCGGCATAACTCCGCAGTGATTACAGATCGCCGGAAATTCACTACCACTCTCTATGGGATGTCTAGTTTCCATTTGTACCCTGAGAATCAATTCAAAGTCTTTCCCCTGGTTTGTATACTCCGTACAAGAAACGTACCTACCCACATTTTCGGCTACGTCCGATGTCTGATATTGTGTATTAAAACCAATATTACGCCGCAGTGCTGGTGCGATCTTAGAAAACCTGTTACTGCGCGAATGACGACATTTTCATATCCATAAAGCTTACACGTTGGCCGTGTGAGGTAACTAAAATACGGTATATGGCGAGCCATACACACGTGTAGGACCTACAGACAGAGGGACCGCACCACGCCCTTGTCGTTTGAAGATTGTCCCACAGATGCACAGAGCTGGCAAGGTACATTGTCAGCGGTGAAAAACACAGTCAAAGGCGGTCACAAGTTGACCACCGGCTTTTGCCCACGAAGAAACCGCAAGACTGTCTGTATAGATAGTGACCAAAGTTAATCCATTAATCGTAAAATTTAACGAAAGATGATTTTTGTCACGTCCTACAATGATTGTATTTTTGGCCTAATAAATTATGTTTAATTTGTTGTTGTCGGATTTGCGTGTGGCTCTTTGCGATATCTTCGTGGAAACATCGACAGACCAGTCTCACCAGGAGTCAATCGCAGTTACATCATAGCCTCAAGTAGGACACTGTGGTATTTTGCTACGAAATGGAGCAACAGCGAGAGTTATGTTTCCTGGTAATTTTGTCAGCAAAATGTGGATGGATTTTTTGTAGAATGTTGAGACAAACATTTTTGGTCGATATAGATGCAGCGCTTGCTAGTTGCTTGGACGCAGTGCTGCCGCCTGGTGAATGACGATAAACCGTCTACTGGTGTGGTGGGGGATGCAGTCTGCGAGGCTATCTGGTTTGATAATGACATAAGTAGGCCTAATGGTGTAGTTGTGAGAATAGAGCACCGACTGTAGGCCTACCTATCGCTTGTGTCCCTCCGCCGATAAATACCAAAGCGTCATACGCTCGGGTATCAAAGACCGACGTTCTACCGCTGTGCCACGCAACCATTACATTGCTGCATCAGTGCAATGCGGTGTCGGCGATGACGCTGGCACCATCTGCGTTATGCAGTCGAGTTGTTTAATTAACTAAGTCGGTGGCAGTTCATTAGTCTGCAACGCTTAGCCAATTACTTGCTCATATATAGCGCGCATGCGCCGGCGTGACCGGATTTCCGGTGAGCCAATCTGCAACGTTCGCTGCATAGTAATGTAGATATCACGACGATATTAAATCTGTATGAGCTGCAAGTAGTCGCCTTGTAGTATAAGTAAGTAAAACCTAATTATGAAGAAACGACAAGTGTGCCTGCTGTCGCCCGACGGCCAGGAGAAATTGTCAGCAGCCTAATAAGAAGGAATCTGTCACGTTTCAATTGCCACGCAACGACTCGACGTGAAAATGGCGTAATTGTAACGTTTAAGCACGTGCAGCACCTCTGCATCTCTGCGTCTTTTTACATGCTGCTATAATTATTATCCACGCCGGCGTGGGTAGGGCGTTCAGTCGCGTCTGTCTGTCTGTCTGTCTGCGCTCTGACAGGAAAACAGCTTCAGCTATCAACAGCTTGAGCTATCAACACCAAACGTGGTACACGTATACTCTATAGCAGTCGCTCGGCATGAATTGACCCAGAGGTCAAAAGGTCAAAGGTCAAGGTCACACGGTTACGAAAGCCGTCACGGTTGCACGGTTGCTAGTGACGCGTGTTGCCGGCGTGGGTCTGCATGTCGATACGACTGCCTATATTTTTTGGTTATTGTATTGTATTGTAATGTCACTCACGAGCTATTAATAGCCGTCGTCGTTTGTACCGGAACAAGTCTACTGCGTTGCGATATCAACACAACGTACGGACGAGCATCAGCCTGGCGCTGACGTCGTCATGACAACGACGTCTCTGAGTGAGGTCGACATCTATCGGTGATGCGTCTGGCGTGGCAACTAAAAGGCTATTTTATTTGTTCATCGAAGAAACATATTTTGGCTGCAAATATTTAGAATAAGTAAGTCATTTAATCACACGAGGTGAGCAGCCACAACTGAGGTGAAGGAAGGGCGCTCGCTATAAGAGTGGCTAAAAAATATAGGAAATATAGACAGTGTAAAATACTTTCAGTTTTTATGTGGCGCTTGAAGCTGTCAGCATAGCGAAATGTCATGTGCCCGGTTGTAAATTTGTTTGTTACAAAGTTTGGTGCAGATCCGTGGCTGGTGAGGATGATTTAGCTGATTTAATTTGTTGGAGTGCGGCCGCCCTCGGGTATATAGTGCCATAACTGACTGCAGTGCGTGATCGAAGCTGAATGTTTCTGTACGTGAAGCAAACTAACTTGTATTGATTGTCAAGTGAACAGGTATAGATAGGTGGACGTGACATGTGAACAGCGGTAACCATTTATACACGAACTTACTAGACTGTACTTTGGATCTGTAGTCACGTGACATTGGCGCCTCTGCAGCGACGAGAGAATTTACTGCGCATCGGCGACGTTTTCATATTGTTATGCGGACAGTTTACTCACTGAGTTTAGCATGATGTTGCTGGCCTGGTGTGTTCTCTGATACATAGCAGCGGGCGTTTAGCTGTCAATCAAACCGTGTCGCTGCGCGCCAATTGTAACTGATTATTATTAATGTTTGCAGTGTTGACTTTTTACAGTTGGCCGTCAGTTTGTGTATATTTTGTTCACAGACGAAAGTATGACAAAATAGAGACTGCAGATATATATAACCATTATGACGATATGCCGACGAATTGAGAGAAAAAAATCCGTGACATTATAACAGTTTCACTTTCAGTTCTATCAACAGTCCTATAAATATTCCGAGAGGATTTCTGTAGTTGTGATGCTAAATATTTCCAATAGATGATATAATTAATTGAAGCATAGCACGGAGTGGGAATTAACGGAAATACAGGGCAGCGCTTTGGTTGAAGAGAGTTGTTGAGATGGCTGGGAGACCACCATGCATAGCCAAGAATGGACTGCCTGCCCATGTATCGCTAGCACGCAGCGTTATGTCAGACTGCATGGGACAGTCTGTTCGTATGGAACCTAACGTAACGTAACGTGCGCAGTCGAACGCGCTGCAGTTAATGCATAGAAATATCGCGTTTTGTCTGTCTGTCTCTGTTTAACCCCATATCGTGTCGGCTGCAGGGATGATCGTTACTGCGCAGCGTGATCGTGATGTGATTTATTGCACGCCGTACACACTGCTACGCGGCCAAGAGGTGTGTGTAGGTGTGTCTGTCTGTGTGTGTTCACCCGAAAATTGCTAATAATAATAATAATAATAGACACACTTCATGAGTTGTTGAGTTGAGACGCGCTGTTCATCGCAGCGGAAACTCGTACTAACAGTCAGCGGCTGTTATAGTCGTAGTGAAGAGTTAACGTTTATTGCTGGTCGTGGTGGGTCGTTGCATCGTCTATGGACTGACGCCTGATTGAATGTAGCGCAGTCATTGAGGAAGTCCTAATGAACGCCCCCAGGACGCTACTCTAGCCGTACAAGAGCGCGAAGCGTTGGTGGTTTCTTCTGTTCCGACGGCACAGCATGTGCACGCCGGCGTATACTATAGGCCGCTGTGGAAGTGTGCTAGGCATGGACACACCAGAATCACAGAACGAATGTCACACAAATTACTCACGTAACAACGCGCCCAAGTACCGATCGGGAATTTCAATGAGCGATTTTCTAAGAAATTCCAGCCCAAATGTCAAGGAATTTTGATAGAAGTTAGTACCTAGCGACATTGCAAATACGATGACAGCACCGAGGATCACTGTGTCGGGTGCACGTGCACCCGACACAGTGATCCTCGCTCGCTGTAGATGAGGTAGAACAGTCGTGGTGATGAGTGCGTTCTGCGTCAACACTTTGACTGCCATGTGACTCGTGCTGTCAAGATTGGACTACTGCAACGCAGTTGTCGTCTTGTGTGCTCCACGTCCTACATGCAGCGTGACACTGTGCTACAACTTCACTGTCTGTTTGTCTGTCTGTCTGTCACATGCAGAACGTGTGAAGTTCACTTTCGTTGCATACTCGGACTCGAGCCTGTTTACTTTTCTTCCACGACAGAGGCTGCGTACCGGTACGTTCTGTCTATGAGAACGGTGACAAATCGGGTACGAGCTGGCTGTCGACTCCTGGCTGCGTGTCACGTGACCTGTGTGCTGTCTGTCTAGCGAGGTTCTGATCCGACGTCAGTCGCGTAAATCGCATCTCGGTCCGTCGACGACCTGATTGAATATGACGTTCGCCTGTCGGTCGACGTGATGACCCACCGCCTGACCTCACACGACGACCAACGACTGATACAGATCGATGTTTGTTGATCACTGCCAGCATGCCGAGCCGACCGCAGCCGTTTTCACTGCACGTATGCCATGGTTTAATCGTGTCACTGCGAACTAGATGGCTTCACATTCCCCACAATACAGTATGCGGCTCGAAGGGCTCGGCTATCCGTGCACAAGCTGTTTACTTCCTGCATTCGACGAGGCCTAATGTCACGTGACTCAGTAGTCGACAGTGATTGGATGCCTGCGACTGAGTGATGTCACCGTTTTCTGCCGTGTTGTCAACCCGCGTCAGGCGTCGCAGAAAATTTGGGGACGTTTCTTGTACGGAGTGTACATTCCAGGGGAATGGCTTTGAATTGATTCCAACGGTAAAATGGAAACTAGAAATCCCGTATGGAGGGTTATTTTGGTAGTGATATTCCGGCGATCTGTAATCATTGCGTAGTTATGGTGGCCGGAAGTCGCAAGACGTTAAAAATTTTGAGAAATTTTTGCGTTGTTTTGGAAAAACGACCCGTATGGTAAAAATTTCCAAACTCCCTCTATCGACAGTTTTCATCGCGACACCGATCGACGTGTTGTGTTCAAATTTCGGGAAATTTGGCTGACGGAAAATCGGTGAGATCGTGCGTTGCTTACCTGACAAAAAGAAAACAAAATTTCGCCTGGCTCTCCAGCTGTCGGTACTGCGCGGATCGCGCCCAAAATCTGCCAGGGTCTTCCCTGACAGCCTGTAGCTTCGAGCCGAATAATAACATGCAGTTGGTACGATGGGTGTCGATGGTTGGACAGATACAGCAAGTAGAGACTGTACCAAAGTAACATTATGGGTTACTGTACCAATCGACATACACTGGCCTGTTGCAGTAGGTGCCTACTGAATATGCTCATCATTTAGCTTGGGCAACTGCTGCTGGTCGACAGTGAACGAACACTTGCTTGTGTGCTCACCTTACCTTGGACTTTTGTCATCGCCGTTACTTGGACGTCGAGCTGTCTTGATATAGAATAGACGTCTTCTCGTGTGCCGACTGTAATGAATTTCTTCTGTCGCCGTCAACTTTGACTCTGTGTACATCGTCTACTTTGCTTTTCGGAATGAGTCTTTCACGCGTTCTTCGACATCGTTTTGTCGTCTCTCAAGATCTGCGTCACATCCGTTTTTCGTCGTAATTATATGTCGTCATCAGTATACTCAGATTTTGTCGCAGATCGGAGCTGTCTCTGACCAAAGATTGCCCAAAGCCAGTGACACACAATCCAGAGATAGGCCCTTAAAATTTTCCAAACGCACCGGGAGTGAAGGCCGCAAAGCAAGTCTACAACGCGTGCTGTTTGGTTTTTCTCTCGAATAAGAAAAGACGGAATGATGATTTCACCAGACGCCATCGACAAACACGCTGCATTAAGCGAAGTAAAGTCGGTGACTCGATCACTGTTAGGCAGCGCGGCTGCTTATAGGAAGCTGCCTTACGCATGGCACTCCGTCTGTATCTCTGTCTGTCTGTCTGTCTGTCTGTCTGTATAGTCCAGTTCGTATTAGTACGGTTGTGCACGTTCTTAGTGGCACGGCTATTTCAGTTCAAGTGATCATTGATCAAGGTCATAGCGCCTCGCAAAGGTCACATCGGAATTCGCTGCGGATTGTTCTTGAAAGCGCATATCGTTTCGGACATCGAGGTCGTACATGCTGTTGTATTAGCTGTATTTGTCGATGAGATTAGAAGCGCGTCGTCACGCGTCTGGCGGTACTTAGTCGGATGCATTTAATAGACTAGTTGTGCGCACGACGACTTTCGTCGGCTCTGGACGCAATATCTGCAGTCTCGACGTGAGAGCACCTGTCCTGCTGCTGGTCACGTGACGTGGCTTCCTCTGCACGCACGTGTGGTCTCGGTCTGTGACATCCACGTCCAATCAACAAACATCTGAACAACGCTCATTTATCACAAGACCGCACAACTTATACTAGATGGCTGGCTGTATTGTGTGGAATGCCCACAATACAGTATTCGGCTCGAAGCGCTTGGCTATCTGTGCACAAGCTTCCTGCATTCGACGAGGCGTATATCATGTGACTCAATAGTCGATGGTGATTGGCTGCCTGCGACTGAGTGATGTCAGCGTTATCTGCCGTGTTGTCAAGCCCTGAAGTCACAAGACGTTAGCATTTTAAAAGAAATTTTTGCGTTTTGTTGGAAAAACGACTCCTTACAGCAAAATTTTGTGTTCGAATTTCGTGAAATTTGGCCGACGGGAAATCTGTGAAATCGTGCGTTGCTTACTTTTCAAAACTAACGCGTAGCTTTCCATCTGTCGAAACTGCACGGATCGCGCTCAAAATCTGCCAGCGCCAGCCCCCGACAATGTACTCGGAGTGCTCCTGATTTAATCCATATTGGTTCACTTTCGGCGGAGTTAACTTATTGCCGAACGTGTGAACACCGCCAAAACGCGCCGTAAATTGAATCCAGTATTCGGATAAAGCTTAACTTTGAACCGAATAGGCCTATGAACAGAGTCAATATTTTTATCATGTATTTCTCCGATTGATAGTAGGGTAGGCCTAACACTGACAATAACATGAAGGTCGTCAGCGCATGGTAGACAGTGTTTTGTATACTGGCGTTTGTCGTCTCGTCATTAAAATAACATTTTCAGACGCGCGAGATCATATACTTATTTTGTAGACGTTTAAGTCACGGCGACGTTTAACTACGAATTCATAGCACAGAGAAACATTCGTTGTAGCTAGTTTTGTGGCGACACAAGTCGGTCTGTCTGTCAGCAGTCAGTTTATCGTCTCCAAACAGCAACATTAATACACGATCGTCGGGTGAAATGTAACGCTCCAGTTTCCTGCCCGGCAGCCATTGCGATACCGCCGGCGGACTTATGTTTTACCGACGTTTTTCTTCCTTTTTTTCACTGCCGCCCTTAATTCTCATTCGACAACGGGTGCACGGATGGCAACGCGGATTGTTGCGTTAACACCGTCGATAAAAAAAATTCTGTGGCTAAAGAATAAAAGTAGGTGAACTTCGGTCAAGGACGTTGCCATAGCAACCTATTTTGTGGCGCGAGACGGCTACAAAGTAGGCATGAAACGCCTTCTTTGTTTGTGCTGGCATATTACAACGGTTGGGAAGATCGCAAAACCTATACCCACACAGACCCTCTGGATGTACCCTTTACGACCTGTAAACATTTTGTGAACTTTAATGCAGTAAATCATTTAGATGTTGCGGCTAGTTTGCAGAAAATGGGTGGATGCACACATGCAAAAATACGCACGTTTGCGTTGTTTCCACCAGGGTCTATAGACTGATCTTCATCAAACTTTCAGCAAATGTAGAGCACTTAATATGCTTTATAACAGTATATTCAAATTGCGACGGCTCGCTGAAGGGACGTTGCTATGGTAACCGATTTTTGGCGCGAGTCGGAGAAAACTGGCATACTTTGTCTTCATTTTTGTGAACTCGATAACTATTGGGAAGTAAGTAAGAAATGCAAAATCGTGTTTGCATGCGCCGGGCGGGCTACACGTAGGGCTTTGCCCCACTTTCTAGTAGTTTTCTAGCAGCGCGCGCAACTCCATCAGAAGACAAAAGAATAATAATAAACTGATGCACGAGAGGATTGGCGTTCACTGTCGACCGTCCATGATAATGCAATGATTGGTACACTACACTGACCCGTGACGGTTGGTACAGCGAGAATGGACTGCAGTACTAGTACAGATTTCAGTTTTATGTATGCCGGGTTGGACCACTTCCCCCAAAAGGCCCAAACAGAACGTTTGGGGATAGCTGACGCCGAATGGTGTTGTTTTGACCGAAGCATCAGTGAGTAGTGATAACAGAGTGCATGGTACTATGGTAGTACGGTATATACGAGGTGGTGGTGATGGTTGTCGGTGTAGATTACGAGGAGCAGCCTGTTCACGTGCGGTTGACCGATGTCAACGATGAACTGCCTCAGTTCCAGAACGAGCCTCGACCATTCCTGGCGATGGTGTCTTCAGATGCACCACTCGGTACCAGCGTCTACCAGCTGATGGCAGAGGACAGAGACCAAGACAGCCTCGTCAGATACTCACTCGACTCCGGCAAGTAACTGTA
>Ga0209780_1003767_pt1 | contig 11449 bp, 8 predicted proteins | sample WorMetexBAHAMAS2_FD_187384 | JGI IMG/M metagenome (GOLD analysis project Ga0209780, IMG submission 187384) | Marine gutless worms symbiont microbial communities from Max Planck institute for Marine Microbiology, Germany - Inanidrilus exumae... | ecosystem: Host-associated > Annelida > Digestive...
TTTGTGGTTCTCTCTCTCTCTCTCTCTGTGTGTCTGTTGGTCACGTTAGTGAGTCCTGCAAAACGGCTGAGATGCGGTTTAGGGGTGACTCGCATGGGCCTAAGAAACCATGTATTAGATGGGGTCGAGATCTCCCCACTGAAGGGGCATTTTTGGGGTTGTCCGGCCCACTGAAAAGCATTGGAAGTCTCTGCTGCGGTGTACGCAGCAAAAGTGATCATTCAGTCCTCAATAATGGCACGACATGCGCTGCAGCCATTCGTCAAAATTCTTTGAACAATTGTTTAAAAATATGATGTAAGTTATGCTCCCAAAATCTGTCCACTTTTTATTTTTTGAATAACTGTCATAAATTAACCGATTTTAATGTGAAATCCTGAGAAAATTTGACATCAAAAGCTTATAAAAATTGCCCAATGCCGTTCAATGTCTGTCTTTTCAATTTTTGTTAGGGAATTTCATGACAAGTCCGCGGGCAGAATATATTTTAGATTTCCGCAGATTTTGATCAACATGTTATCTTCAGAACACAGCATAAGTTATCTCATTTCGTTGTAGCCTATTATTTATTATTATTAGGCCTATTATTACGTACGAAGTAACTCGATGAAGTACATTGCAGTGTGTCGCAAATATGATGTAATCAAGCCGTTAAATAACGATATTGTAGAGTATAGTCTGGTCTGTTTCCATTGGTACAAATACTGTATAAATCCACCAAAAATGTGGGAATTATGGTTAAAATAAACTGGCACGTTTTTACGTTGACGTGTAAAATATCCTAACATTAGCCCGACTGAATATAGGCCACATTTGACCTACTTCATTTCAGTTTATTTTACGAAGAGCCGAAAAAAACCACAAGGTTCAACGTGTTATAAAAGACTGCATTTCCTTTACGGCTAAGAGCTATAAATATGATCAGGAGTCTACAATTTATGATAAGCCTAATGAAGGTTTTATCTTTTCTACTAAGACGTCATCATAGGCTGTTAGGGCCAACCTGCCAGTTAGCCTACGATGTCATGTTGATGATGAAACGAAGTCTAGCAGTAGCAGTCGACGAGTATACGTTCTAATTCTACTGTTTCGAAAATGTTCACGAGTGACGCGGATAACGTACGGTGAGATCACGAGATCACAATAACACTGTAACTGTTGTGTGCGACCGCGTCTCTGCGCTGTGTGCGCGCCACTGACCGGCATTTTGCTATAGAATACTGTCATTTGTAGGCCCTACACTGCTAACCGTCTATCTTCTACGGACGACAACCTACATAGGCCTAGGCCTAAGCTTGTCTTCAGCTCACGGCGATCTTATTTTGTGAGGATCATATTTTCGCTCCTCATGTTTTCTGTCTCTATAAATTATATCTTTATTTCGCCAGTGAGGCAGCACATTATATAAACGGACACACAGACACACAGAACAGACATACAGAAGTCAGAACCGAATAAAACGTAAAACACATAAGCTAAAACATCAGCAGTTTACCTAAAATAAGCAACCAACATAAGTGTTCATTTTCTAACACAGACCTTCTGCCTTCTGTCTGTCAGATTTACCCAAAAAGCTGTGAATTAATTTAGGCTATGTGAAATTGTAAGGAGTAAGGCCCTGTGATAGGAAACAATTATTATTCTGCATGCTGTTTACGTTTTTTTCTAGAATAAAAATAAAAATAATCAACATTGCGAAGCTGCGTAAGTAGGCAGTAGGGCACGCTTTATTATCAACATTCGCCAGAGGGCACCTCGTATACGATACGATACGGTATATTTACGTGCGTTCAAAAGCTGACAAGATGACCAGCTTAGTCTAGCGCACTGCACAGAAGTGAAAAATAAGACAAAACTAAAAACAAAACTGAGTAGCTCAGAAGAACGGTCCGGGCAATAGCCCGTGAAGGCAGTCCAGTAGTTTTTAAGCCAGGAGCACGTGAAAAGAGGGAGTTATGGATGAACAGAGTGCTGAATCGAAAGAGGAAGAAGTGATGGGTGAAGGAAATGAGAAATGCTTGAGTCAAACTCAAGTGGGTAAGAAGGGACCAAGAGCTGTCATCTGTATAAAGGAAAAGTTGTGGTCAAGGGAAAGGGGACAGATCAGAGTACTGAGAGGGGTAGTGTACATGATGAAGAGTAGAGGGCCAAGAACAGAGCCTTGGGGAACACCACAAGAGGAAGTATGCTGCTAAAAACGCAAGTCGGCTGTGCAACAGAGCATTGAATAAATACTGTTATCGAATCACATCGAATTTATTTCATTGACATATTTTTCCGGCTTGACAAGGATTTATACTCGCAACTGCGTTTCTCTTTTTTACCGCGCGACGCTATGCTAGCACGGTATATGCTGGACCCTGTGTCCGTCCGTCTGTCGTCCGTTTGTTCTTCAAGCAATAACCGTATAAATGTAGGATTATGCAATGAACGCCGCACAATACATCCAAGGAAAAATTAAAAACAAAAACCGATTAGCTCAGAAGAAACGGTGCGGGTAAAGTCAGAAACGTTGCAACTATGGAAGGCAAATAGGAACTTGTATGTGCTCTGTCGAATGATGGCATTTCCATTGAACTTGATTGGCATCCTAAATATCCCAAACTACTCCATTTTCTACATTTTGCTCCGCAGTTTATATCTCCTAATCGATGGTAGACAGGTGGAACGTAGCAGGACCTAGCCATGAACGACAAACAACCCCCTGAAAGAGACGTGGTCATGTGATAGCTACATGACACATTTTACCTCGCGACGATATACTAGCGCGGTATATGCTGCGACTCTCTGGCTGTCTGTCCGTCTATCACCAGTAATGTGTCAAAACAGCTAAACGTCACTAACAACGCCATACGATAGCGCAGAGACTAGTTTTTGGTGACATAAAACTTGGCGAAATGCGACCAGAGTTATCCCAACGTGGGCGCTAAATACAGGTGGGGCGGATTAGAATAGGTGACTTTCGATCTATATCTCGCTATAACTCAGAAATGGTGCAAAAGGGATATTTTTACCCTGTAAGCTAGGCTAACAGGAACTCATATGTGCGCTCTATCGAATGGTGCTATTTACACTGACCTTGAGTGATCATTAACTACCCCAAACCACCCTATTTTCTACATTTGCATCGCCTTTCATATCGTCTTGTGTCTGTCCGTCTGTCCGTCCATCCGTCCGTCTGTCACAAGCCGGCACTGTATCAAAACGGCTAACACAGGATCACGCAAACAACGCTATACGACAGCCGAGGGACTCTAGTTTTCTGATGCCAAAAATCTCGGCAAAATTCAAATGGGGTCACCCCTACCGCTACCGGGTCGCCAAATAGACGTGGGTAGGTTCAAATTGGCTATTTTCGACCAACATCTCAGAAACGGTGCAAGACATGGACATAAATAAAAAATAGTTATTATTAAACAAATTTAATAAGAACTCGTATGTGCTCTATCGAATGGCGCTAATTCCAGAGACCTTCAGTGACCCCTAGCTACCCCACCCCATTTTCGATATTCTGTATTGCCTTTTGTTTATTCGTAGTGGGTAAAGATATAGACTGCAAATTTCGTACATAGGTTTATTGTAGCAAGTGATAGCCCACGGATGGCAGACCATCCCTGAAAGGGGCGTGGTCAGGTCACGTGAACCATTTAAATTTTGGCGAGCACTAACCATATCTCCGAAAAAACTGAAGAATGAGTGGTCAGATTTTGCATGCATGTAGGCTATGTCAAGTTCCAGTATAAGGATGAGAAATCACCCGTAAAGGGGGCGTGATGAGGGTCACGTGACCCACTTTAAATTCTAACGCGCCAAATAATATCTCTGGAACGGTTGAAGCTAGATTCGCCAAATTTTGCATGCAGGTTGACTGTATCAAATCTTAGCCTATGGCGATAAATCACTTTAAAAGGGGCGTTGTCAGAGTCACGTGACCCGTTTTTTAAATTTTGCCCCAATCATATCTTTATAATCGATGAAGCCAGGCACTTCAAATTTCGTGTACTGATTGATACAGAGGAGTACGAGTGCGTGCATGATATATTACTCTCAAAAAGGGACGTGTTTAGAGTCACGTGACCTCTTTACATTTTGGAAATACGAATATCTCGGAAAAAGCGCAAGATAAAGACATAGTGGCAATAAAAATTCGTGTGTGGTCTATCAAATGGCACCATTTCCAATACCATTGAATGACCCTGAAGATCACTTTTTGGTTTTTGCTGTTTGAAACCTTTCTAACTGCCATTATGTCGTGAAAGGTAGCACGGATTTACCAACACAGCGCATCGCACGGTCCCTCTGCGATAGCTGAACTTCTTGTTAAATTTTGGTCCCCAGTCATATCTTTGGAATAAGTAGAGCGATAGGCTAGGCAGTTCAAATTTAGTATGCTCATTGATACTAAGGAGTATTAAGGCATGCGTGATAGAATACCTTCGAAGAAAATGTGTTTAGGGTCACGTGGCCTTTCTATATTTTCGGTAGTAACTGACAATATATCGGACGCGCTGCAACACAGATGCATAGGTGCAATAGAATACTAACAGGAAATCGTATGTGGCCTATCAAATGGCTCAAATATCAATTACTACAAATTAGCTTGAGTGACCTTGAAGTTCACTTTTGCTGCTTCAAACGTTTTTAATTCTTGTACATCTGGAAACGTATAGCACTACGTTTACACGTGGAAAAGCGTTCATGGCCTGATGATCTTAAGTGAGCTTCAAGGTCTCGCACCTGTTGTAGGCCTGTGCAAATGGGAATTTTCGTACAGTTATGCAGCATTTGACAAGATTTCAACTGACATTGCGAGTGGCGCGGTCCGACTGCGATAACTGAGCCCAATCAATTTTGGGGCCCAATCACATCTCTGGACGGCTGAAGCTAGAATCATCAAATTTTTGTCTCAGCATGGCATCAAGTATGACAACTTGTAGTGAATACAACGTTAATGCATCTTACATGTCAATTTTGTAAAGCAGATGGTTCGAGATGTATTTTCTGATACCGTATATATTTATAGTTTTATTTTCTACATTTGTTTGAGGATGTGTGTGTTATTTTGTATGTGTAACTGTGTATGCATGTTTGCTGCCTTATTTGCTGCCTTATTGGAGTAATAAACGATGATAAAGTGTGACATTTGACTTTGGTCATAACTTCGGCATATGTCGAACAATTTTCAGTTTCCAACGGTAATGTCTATGCATACATGCATGATTAAGAGACTTCCAACTTACCTTAACCGTGATGCTACACTACTTTGCGAAATGTGAAAATTCAAAACTATACAACCGAACTTTACTGTTATGCGTATCATGGTAATCAATCAATCGGTTTTATGTGAAACTTAGGCCTAACTAAACTTTTCACCATTCAGATATGCCACAAGACGATATCACGGTAATGATTTGTTTTATTTATTTATTTGATTAAATTTTATATGAACTACAGAATTCAGATAATACAATAACATTCAAATATGGTCTGGCAACGAACTCCGTGAAGTCTGTGCAATAAACGACTTAATCAATGTCAGCAGGTGACAATACCTTGTTAACTGTTAACTACTGCAGTTCATCTGCCCGGTAAATAGGCCGAACTTTTGATGCTTAAAATGTCCGCCGCTGGCATAAATTCAAGCTCGCAGACATTTACGCCAAATCATTGATAGCTTCATTTATTTCAGCCCATGTAATACCTCAGTCAGCCACCGTTTCAATTCGCTCACATCACGGATCTTTTTTATCTTATTTTCTTCTCTCGAGACTTTGTAATCAACAGGATTCAAATCTTCGCTATTTTAGTCGGCCAGGGATCTCGCGTACAAGATGCCACTGAAATCGGCAGAAAAATTATTTTTCAAGTTTCACAAGGTAGCGTAGCAACAGACTTAGGGTGAGGTGGAAACTCTTCATAACTAACGGATGTGTACAGAATTTCCTTGGAAATTTTATAGTAAAAGAGTATGAAATTCGGACTACAGCTGCCCAATAATTTATGACGAAAATCAAGTGTTTTTTTTCAGACACAGTATAGGTCTCGTACTTACCGAAGAGCCCCGGCCGAATGGCCGCCGACTCGTCCGACTCTTGTAATATTCGTTTGCCAAACCTTCCTTGTGGCATCCACGCATGAGGCTTGTCGGCCGGTTGACACGACACCGGAAGCATAGCAGCCAGGAAAACAACAACCAGATAAAGAACAGACTTCCTCATCTTGATGACGTGATTTTCAACGCACGCCGTCTGATTCGGTGCTATTCGACTTAGCGAAGTGGAACCGAGATTTTGCGATGAAGTTGCGAACTGCCGCGGCGTCAGTTCTGCAGCGCGCCCACGTACTAGGTAGGCACCGCGTAGGCTTGCTGTTGCTGCTGCTGCAAGAAAACAACCAATGAGCATCTGCATTGTCTCCCGTAACCTCGTGACGTCATTGCCGTATATTGTTTCGGCGATCCAAATCTTACTGACAGTGTTCAGCGAATTCCGAATAATAATAGGCTACGTACAAATATTTCTGCATCAGGCCCTATATTTTGACAAGTCGTCGTCGTCGTCATCATCATCATTATAGTACACTTGTACAGTGTGACCAGAATAAAAAGTGAGACTACGAAACATTTCAAGATAAGAATCACAAACCTGAACCGAATAAAAAATACAGACACAAATGTGACATCTTTGAACGAGAATACGTAGCTTCTGCACGTTATTTTACCTGTATATGATATGACTACTGATGGGTGTGTTTTACTCTGACGTCAGGGCGATATGTTAGACCTATGTTCTTCCGTTTTCGCGGATGACGTGATGTTTTTATAATGGAGGAACTAGGCCGAATCAAAGACGACGCATATGTTCCATCCAATTCGCCAGATGGCAGAACCGGGCGGGGGCGAAGTCTGCATCTTGTCCGTACCGATGTACCGCAGTTGATAAGATTTTAACAGTCGTAGCGCGTTGTGCGGTCTGTCCCTCTACGATAGCTCAGATTCTTGTTTATTTTGCCAACATTTTTTGTTTTAAAAGCCGTTGTAAAAGTGGATTACAGATATCGAAAATTCCAAAGAGAAGAACTTTCGTAAAACAGTAACGAAATTATATTATTTTCCCTTGTGAGTCGATTAACCCGAATATCCATATTAATAACTCACTTCCAAGTATACTTTACTTACTTATTAGCTGCCAGAAATAGTGCAAATAATTACTGCAAAATTCGGTTACGCAGTTCGACTTACCTTTCACTGGGCACGTTAGTTATTACGCAATGCGTATTAAACATAACGTCTGAACTGTAATTTTCATATAACGTTTACGACCTGTTTTTATTTTTTGTCACCTTTTAACGTACTTTAACCTTCTATTTTAATGTTTTTTACATCTATTGTCATCATGGCATACGGGTATTTTGCGAAAATGACTCGGTTCATTTGATGAAGGCTGGTTTCAGCCGTTCAACGCCAGGTTGTCACTAACATTCAGACCAAGCCAACCAAGTTAAGCTGTGAGTCCGCACCGTCCACACTCACCGTCGTCATTTATTATTATTACTCGTCCCGAAAGCTGAGTCATTTTACCAAAGTGGACAGATTAACGACATTAAAGGTAGTGGCCGGTGTTGCAAGTCAGAAAGCTGGCTGTAAATGTTAACTTTGTTACAGGGCCTAGTTGCAAAAGCTCGTAAGTAGATATGTCACGGTTGAAACTGCAGAACGTCGGGCAACCACCAGGTTGAAAATTGACACGTTAATTGCTGAAATTCGCGTTTAATAATAATTAATAAAAAAGAGTAGCTGTTGTGGCAATTTACAGAGCTTAAAAACGAAAATGCCTAAAATGCAAAAAAGAGCCCATATAGCATGCAAGCGACTGAATTCAGGCGTAGGCCAAGACCAGTGGCATCAAATCAATCGGACGGCGATAACCAGGAGTATACGTAAATGTCACACAAAACGTACACTATCGGCGCAGCAAATTAATGTTCCAATATCGCCAGGACGAATAGCTCATCAGTGATCGTATCAGTTGCGGCAAGTGTGTTTGTTTGGACTGCACCGTCATCGCAACGGACAGTTAGCGCACGTAATACACTTAACGACTGCTGACTGTAGGCATATTTTGACAAATTCCCCAACGAATTGGCGATGACTGCCTGTGTCCCAGAAGCTCGTCAAACGAAAATCGCAGTCTCGTTTCCACCTCGACCGCGACGGCTAGCTGCGAGGGGAAATGACAAATCCGCTGTGCATGAGTAGCAGGAGGCGATGTCTACGTCGTTCGAACCATTGCTATGGGAGCGCTTATTAAAGTCCAGATCAGTACTTTAATTGTAAAATAAGAACTGGGGAACACCTCTCCCTACCCTGTCCTCCTTTCCCACTTTTCTTATTTTCTTCCCTTCCCTTCCCTATCCTGCCCCTCTCTTTCCCTCGCGTCCCCAACTCTCACCTCATTCCCCTTCCATCCCCTCTTCATCCCTTCCCTCTTCTCACTGGTTCTTTCCTCCCTTTCCTCCCCTCGACCTAAATGCAGCTGGAAAGTCTGGGGAAGCGTTGTAGCTCTTCCATCGGAGTCCAGGGCGAAGCCCCTGTCGTAAACGTATTTTGGTGCATTATGAGGTTAAAAATCGCGACTGGAGACAACAGTTTATTGTTTCCATGCAATGCAAATGATAAATGTGCTAGTTGAGGTAAACTTGATGGAAAATCGATGTTAACACAAGCATAAGATTAAATTATTTGAGATTCATGGAAAATGAAGAATGCGATTTTAACAAACGACGACCGATTTTGCAGCAATTAGCGTTGCCGAGTTCACCTTTCACGTACCGTAGACAAGAAGTTGGCAATGGCGTTCCTCCTTCTAAAGAGTCTGTGTTGCCGCTGACAGACCCGCGCGACGCGGCGCCTCACGCCCACCATGCTGTACACAGATCTCGACGGTCAGTGTAATAAACTGGTGACCGATGACAGTCACCAGTTTATCACACTCACTGTCTGCACCTAAGTTGACAGCACCTGAGACGATCGACGCGCATTTGCGAAATTTTCTTCTAAGTCCAGAGTTTGGGTGAAAGTTCTAGAAAGAAGTACCTTTATTTTTGGAGATACCCAAATAGACCCTTAAGCCGAAGCTGGCCGATTATTATCGGCCGGCTTAAGAAAATTATCGGCGGCTAGTCGGCTTAACCGCTACATTTCCCTTCCAATGACGCTTTTTCAAATATATAACTCATTCAGTTTCGGGACTACTATCATACTGTGTATCATAGAAGTACAATTTTTGAGCCACACTAGAATCTCACACATTTGAAAAATACCAAATTCGTCTGAACATAATGCGAAATCGCACAACATTATAGGTTTATAACTACCTGTAGTCATTGAAAACTTGCCATGTATGAGTCACAGAAAGTGATCAGAACAAGAGTAGATCTAGTGTAAATACTGAACAGAGTAAAGTTCGTTCATGATAATGTTTCATCTGCATAATTTGCGTGAATTCGTGCGAATGAATAGTTAGCCTATCATGAGTTCGATGATAAGCCGCTCGCCCTCCCCTGTTCAGCCTGCGCCTCTGAAGCCTCCGCGCAATGACGCTATATTAGTATGCGTGTGATTATGATATGATTATGATGAATGTATCGTCTCCATGTTGACTGATGATGATACTGAAGACGTCAGACGACAACAGTGTAGCGGTAACAGCTGACTCTGACGCGTAAACGTATACGATGTAACTACAGCTGTCACACAAGCCGCAGCACGGTGCCTTAGTTCACTGCGGGAGTAGGCGGGCGGTGTTAGTCTCCGCCCTCCCAAGCAGAGCAACTGACAGCGTGGACAACTGGCCTGCTGCTACACCGTCACAGCATGCACTGATGAAACCAAGTATAGTAGATAAAACCATAGCTTGAATCATTTATTTTATATTTTTGAGGTTTCTTGTTAAAACGCGCTATAGATCTATTGCTATTGTTATTACTATTATTATTATTTATAGTCGAGTCCACATATCCAAGCCGGAGTCCAAGTCTAGAAAACTGGGGTTCGACTGGAACGAGATCGACTGTTGTTCAGACTCGAGCAGACACGTCACTGCCTAGCATACATGTGCATGATATTAGGCCTACGACTCAACTGTGACGTAGAACTACTCGTTGCCATGGTAACCGTGACCGAGCGCGCGTATCTTCATTCGCTGTCGCTGTATCTTCTTTACGCCATCGTCGTCATCATATCAGCATCGCAGAGATGCAGAACTTGCTAGTTTGCCAGAAGAAAGTAACGCAGTACAAGACAGACAGAGCTGCGGACCAAGTTAACGTCATCCACTGCTACGTGATGAATGGTAACTAGCTAAGCTGCAGTTTTATAGAAAAAAAAAGCTGAAGATTAAGTTTTGTAGCCTACTGGAACATTAAATCACAGAGTCAGTGTTTATGGCTACTGATTTTCGGCATCTACAGTACAGACTTCTAGTAGGTTATTCGACCATAAAGCTTTCGCGGCTGTTGTCTGCGTGTTGCCAGCTAGCAGGATGCACAGACTGAAGGTGGAGCTGCCAGCAGACGAAGCTGGCGACGTACTGATGGTCAAACACCTCGCCAACGAAGTCTGCATTGAAACCGGTGTTGACCTGTGGAACCAAGTGCTCACCTTCAAAGGTTGGCTTATCGCTCATACGGACTGTCAGTCTCATGCTCTACATAAACCTTAAAAACCTACCAAACAGCTGCGAAAGTCAAAATATCGCGAGTTCTCGCTGGCTTCTTGTAGTGCACTAAGTCGAATTCGCTTAATCGTGCAATAAAACTATATTTTTGTATTAATATTAGGCCTATTAATACACGATTTATTTGACCAAATATACACGGCGTAAAGGCGAATTTTTCATTTACAACAACAACAACAACAGAGGCTCAGCTATCGCAGAGGGACCGCGCAAAAACGCTCTGTGTCAGTGGAAATGTTGTTGTCAACTGCTGTACGAGATTGCGTGTCAGACAGCCTGAGGAGCATAACTGTTAACGATTAATACTACAAACAACCGTAATATTTACTAAACATTAGTGACGTTTCGGCAACAACTGTCGCCTTTTTCGGACTGAGTTCTGAGAACTGATTTATAGTTTTTTTTATTATAAATAATGTACGAGCCACAGCTAGCGCCTAATTTAAAGTAAGCATATTTCAATAAATTTAAAATAAGCATAAATAAAATTACACAAACACAGTTAATTTCAGCCTACACTGCATTTACTCTGAGGGTGGACGATTAATGGGTAGAATAATACGGAAACGAACTTTGTTGTTGGTCTTACTATGGCAAGGGCGTACGTCACCGAAGAAAGAACTAGAAACCGTAAGCATCGCCGAGCCGCTGCAAAACCGGCAGCATGCGCGCAAAACCCCTAATGCTGTCAACACTAGGAGGGAGAGAGAGTG
>Ga0209780_1003768_pt1 | contig 11449 bp, 8 predicted proteins | sample WorMetexBAHAMAS2_FD_187384 | JGI IMG/M metagenome (GOLD analysis project Ga0209780, IMG submission 187384) | Marine gutless worms symbiont microbial communities from Max Planck institute for Marine Microbiology, Germany - Inanidrilus exumae... | ecosystem: Host-associated > Annelida > Digestive...
CAGCTGCGGTTTGAGCGATTTCGACGAAATTTGGCATGGTGACGCAGTTCGGCCCTCGTGACTGTTTGGCCCGTTACAGAGATCTAAAGAAATCCAAGATACCGGCAGTATTCTGTTACTATGCGCACAATTCAGTATGGACTTGTGAACTCGGCTATGGGGCAGATACCATGTTCCACAGAACGTATTTCTTGTTTATTCATCAAGCTGACTTGAACAATGAAGAACCGTAACAGTGGTGATCATAGAGAAAGACATCATCTCAAGATTAATCTCTTCGCGTATAACAACATGCATGCGACTCTCAATATGAGTCATCAGTACAAGTAATCAGTGCTTGACAAGCAGCTCACACCATCGCCATGGTGAAGATCTAGATCAACATACAGCACTCGGCTGTATCTATCTCGGAGTCGCAAGATGCATAAGACGATATCATTGATATAACAGAATCCTGATGCTTCATCCCTGCACAAGCAGACATACACATAACACACATCAATTTAACAGTGTCACTTTCCAGCTGACCGTAAGTTAGCTGGACGTCACGACAGGTATGGCACACGTTTTTGTTTAGCTGGATGCCCTTCTTAAACAGAACCAGGTGAATCATAAAGAAATTGACTCCTGAGAAACGGATGTTTCTGCAACAGACCTAGAAAGTAGCACATCATGTAATGCCATCGCTGCTACAACTTCGCCGGCTCCCAGTCCTATACCAAATCATCTACAAGCTGGCCATCCTCATGTACCAGGGGCATACAGATCTCCAATCTCAGCTTCATCTGCAAACAGTTGGAACGTGTAGCTGCCGTTAGATTCGTCGGTCACTCTGAGCACAATACTCTGTTTCCGGTCCATCAGTCATCCTATCATCATGGCCACTCACCGAAACAGCAGTATTGTGCATTCACGGCGACACTGTCAGCGCTGTCGACAGTAAGCGAATCGTTGGTCGGGTGTTACTAGACCTCAGTGCCGCTTTTCGATACTGTCGAACACAACACGCTACTCTCCGTGCTTCATCGGCGTTTTGGTGTTTGAGACCCTGCACTCTCATGGGTCAAGTCGTACCTGTCAGATAGGACGGTCAATTACCTTGTGAACAGAGTATCGTCTGGTCCGGTTGCAGTCAACTGTAGCGTACCTCAAGGTTCTGTGCTGGGACCAATCAAGTTTATTTCGTACACACTGGATATCAGCACAGTATTCCACTGACACTGAGTTAGATATCATTTATACGCTGACAACAAACAAGCATACACAGATGTACCTGTCCAGGATGTCTGTCTAGCTAAACGTGTGCTCCAGGACTGCATATCGGTTGTTGCGAACTGGTGTTCGTCCAGAAGACTTCAACTCAACGCCAGCAAGACTGAACTAATATGGTTTGGGTCAAGACATTCGCTCAAGAAACTAACTGAGGACGACCTAACACTGCGACTTGACTCCAGTTCCGTTCACCTGTTAGTGTTGTATGCGACCTTGTAGTAATGATGGACTGTGAACTGTCAATGAAGCAGCATGTCACACATGTTGCAAGCAGTTGTTTCTATCACCTTCGCCAACTGAAACATCAGGCGAGTAGTCGTTAACGAATGTCACGGCACAGTTGGTCTCTGCGTTTAACCTTTCTCGCTTTGACTACAGTAATGCTCTGCTGGCGGGGCTGCCATGCGCCACCACAGACCCACCACAAAGAGCCCAGAACGTGGCAGCTCGTCTGGTGCTCAACCTTCGTCTTCGTGACCACGTGACACCTGCACTAAAGCAACTCCACTGGTTGCCTGTTGCAAGCAGAATCAAGTTTAAACTCTGCCTGTTCATGCACCTGATCCATGTAGGCCGAGCATCACAGAACCTGGTTGACTGTGTACAGCCAGTCAACACCAGTAGTATCAGACACCTGAGATCGTCTGATACAACAGACTACCTTAAACGCACCACAAGAACTAAGTTCGGCAAGCGCGGCTTCAGCTACCCTGGACCAGCGGCATGGAACTCCCTTCCACCACATCTTCGTACAATTACTGACACAAATGCCTTTAAACGGCACTTAAATCATTTTTGTTCAGAATCTTTTTCATAGTTTTGTTAGTGCTCCTGGACAAGTTGTATAGCAGCACTATACAAATTACTGATTGTATTGTATTGTGGTCAACCTCATCAATAAGATGCCACAACTGCCTGTATTGACCCGCAATCTCAAACACGACGTCTTCCACCAGCAAACATTACAGAGTATCATGCATTAGTAAGTGAATCAGCTCTGATGGCCACTCAACATGCAATAGCATACTGGATGAACTCCGAGACATCAGTGACCAAAGAGCGTTCAAGAATCAGTTAAAATCTCATTTATTTTTACTGCACGATGCTATGCTAGTGGGATATATGCTGTCGTCATGTGTCTGTCTGTCCGTCTGTCCATCACAAGCTGGCACTGTACCAAAATGGCTAAATATAGGATCAGACAAACAATGCCATACGGTAGCCTACGGACTCTGGTTTTCTGATGCCAAAAATCTTGGCGAAATACCAACGAGGTCATCCCCCAATTGGGCGCCAATACAAGTGGGGTAGGTTCAAATTGGCAATTTTCGATCAACAACTCGCTATATCCCAGAAACAGTGCAAGATAGGAACATAGTTACTATGGAACACTAACAGGAACTCGTATGAACTCTATTAAATGGCGCTATTTCCAGTGACCTCAAGTGACCCCTAACTACTCAATCCACCCAATTTTTGTTATTTTGTATAGCCTTTCGTAATGGTCATAGTGGGTAGAGATAGAGACTTCAAATTTGGTAGATAGGTTGATCGTAGCAAGTGCTAACCCGTGATGGCAAATTATCCCAGAAAGTGGTGTAGTCAGGTCACGTAAAACACAAATTTTGGTGGGCACCAAGCCACCAACAATATCTCTAGAATGGCTGACGCTAGCTTGGTCAAATTTTGCATACATGTAGGCTATGTCAAGTCCCAGCATAAGGATGACAAAAAAGAGGCGTGATCAAGGTCACGTAACCCACTTTAAATTTTGACGCCCCCAATGTAGTACTGTAACGATTTTTAAGATCGAAATCGCGATTTTTTTTCTAAAATCGAATTGGAATCAAAATCGCCATTTTTGCGACCCACGGTTTTCTTCACGGACCGACGATCATGACGCACGGCTTCCAGCTGACAGCCAACAGACTGCTACACAACCATCCTAGGCGGCCGACGATCATTAGTGGTGATTTGGGGCGGGTGTTAGCTCATTACGTTACACGTTCGTTTGAAGCGGGCACTGTCTTTGGTCCCGGCCGTCGATCGGCCCTCACTAGCAGATAAAAAGAATAACAGTGTTCTCCGACAGGATTGTGACATGAGTCGTACCCCAGCTGCCTAAGGGGCGGCGGCAGTGAATTTCCTGCAGCTGTTATTGGTCAGTAGGCGGGGTCTCTTGACTTTCACAAGTACCGGTACCTGCTGGTGCTCGTTGACAACAGTTCGGCGGATTGGCGGCGTAATAACGAATCAGTGTATCCGACGACGATTGTTGTCGCCCGCAGCTTTCTCAGCGTACAAGCAACTTCGCTACAGTTGGAGAGGCTCTTTTCAGCTACCGGGCGTCTTATCACACAACCGAGATCGTGGCTCCTCCCCGTCCAAATCGAATCTCGATCGAGTCCCGGGAAAGTCCTATCGAGACTTGGGAAATTTCTCGGGAATTAACATCCCTACTTTAAGGAGAGAGAGTGAGTGAGCTATAGTTACCATACACAGAGACCGACGTATGTCGCCCGCCTGCGGCGGCGACGTGGAGCAGCAGCGACAGTGCATCTAACGAATGCCCCTGGAGGGCTTGGATATTCATAAACTGCTGCCAGTAAGAAAATTGAGATCGAAATCGAATCCGCGATTTTTCCCAAAAAATCGATCGCAATCAATAACCCAGAATCGTCACAGCACTACCCAATGATCTCTGGAATGGCGAAAGATAGAATCATCAAATTTTGCATGCAGGTAAACTGTATCAAATCCTAGCCTACAGTGACAAACCACCCCTAAAAGGAGCGTGGTCACAGTCACGTGACCCGTTTTTTAAATTTTGCCCCAATCATATCTTTGGATTTGGTGAAGCTAGGCACTTCATATTTCATGTATTGATTGATACAGAGGAGTACGAGTATATGCATGATATGATACTCCAAAAGGGAAGTGTACAGAGTCATGTGCACGGTAAAGGCTTCCCATACTCATTACAAAGCATTTGGGCCCGGAACTGATCCCAGTGTACAGGCAGTCAGTCTGCAGGTGACTATAAATCATCCACCTGGCGGTAGGCTGCCACTACTTTGTGCCAGGCTTGCACAAGGCTTGTACCTTCCCAGCCACAAAGCATCACCGCCCCTTGGCTGGTACCAAGTTATACTGCTTGGTGACAGAGGCACATAGGTGTGAACAACTTGCCCAAGGTTATTACGCAGCTTTTGCCCCGAGTAAGATTTGAACCCATGATCACAAGTCCATCGCTCTACCCGTTGCGCCACCGCGTGACCTCTATAAATTTTGGGAAATAAGCAATAATATCGCAGAAACGGTGCAAGATAAAGACATACTTGCGATGGAAGACTAATAGGAAATCATATGTCGCCTGTGAATGGCACCATTGCCAATGAAACCTTTATATCTTCCACAGCACATGAAACACAGCACGAAATTTCTAACATAGCGCATAACAGTCCCTCTGCAGTAGCAAAATACGCATACATGCTCACCTTCTCTATGCACTGCTGGTCACTTACATGCTGACCTTCTCTATGCACTGCTGGTCACTGGTCCAGTGTAAGTGGACCAACAGAAATGCTGTGTATGCTCTCCAACAATATGATTCATCCATAAAATGCACCATTTTCTAGTCAGCAAAATTCCCAGTAATGCATCATAGTCTCTAGACCTGATTTAGACATTGTTATTGCAGTTTACAGATTCTTCTTTGTTCTACATTTTATCCACCTCAAGTAATGACATCATTTTTGTTATCATTTAGTTGTCATTTGCAAGCCTCATAAAAGAAACATTCGTTAGAGTTGTTATTAAGTTGTTTGTTTATTGCTTTACTAATTAATTATATCTTGTTACTTCAGTTCTGAGTTACTAGTCATTTTTGTTTCTTTCTCGTGCATGAATTATGCCTCCTATTCTTCTTCCTTCTAGTTTCTGTTTGCATTCATGGCAACAAAATAGCATCATACCTCTTAGCATGATGCCATCCACCGCACCAGTTAATAGCAATGTCTGCTGTGTCAGAAATAATGCAGTTAGCAGCAGCCAAACTTCCTCCAGCCACAAGCCGAGTACAGTCGTACAGATCGTCAAATACTGGACAATCAAAAGCTGCCAACAAACATCAGCAACTAATTTCACTATCTACGACTTTCAGTTTTTGTTTAACTTGCTGTCTTGTCCACAGTGACTCCCAAAATAAAACTTATCAGGAAAATTGGAGAAGTTTTGCGTCACATGCCACAGTGACACATGTAAAGACACAATTAAATGATCCACACCTGTAACAATATCACATAAATTTCAGCAAAAACATCAATGAGCTTCAGTGCAGCAGAAGCCTACAAGGCAAGGTAGTTCAAACCTGAGCAGCCACACAGCGGTATACAAACTACAGAGAGACTGGCTTGCAAAGATATGACACACTGCACACTGGCAATTAGCAAACTGTATCAGACATACTTGTACGTTCTATTAATCAATCAATCAATCAATCTTACATTGATTGATTGACTGATCAAATATTAAGCCTGACACATCACAAATTTTATGACCATCTTCATCCAGAAGAAACTGTAACATATCTAAGTGCAGCACATAAATGGACTATGTCACTTACCTAAACCAAACTCGTCCAAGTTATAAATAGATTTCTCACTATCATCCAGTTGTGATAAGTGTCGTAAACATTCCAGGTATTCAACAGAATGAAAAAGGCGCAGCTCATTATCTGATGCTGTAGTTGGTGCCACAACGCTGCATACAAACAAAATCAATGAGATTCAATAATCAAAACATGACCATGTTTGAGTGCTAGCTCCAGAATCAAATTAATTACTAAATCAAATCCAAACTGCGACCAAAACATCTCAATGTTTACACACTGCCATTCATTGCTAATAATGACAATAATGACAATGGCAATGTGCTCAAAGTGACACATGGTAATAATGAAATGTATTTGAACTGCCTTCTTTTCCAAGTAAGTCCAGATTTGGCTTAATCTCACAAAAGAGAACTGCTGGGACAATTGCTTTTTGTCAGAAATAAGAGGAGAAGCAACACATAGTGTATTTTAGGTGCAATGGCATTGGCACTTTCATGTGCTACATAATACGCGAAAAAAGATCATTTCAACAACTGTGACATAGTTAAACACACAACAAAAGACTCATTTCGTATGGGCTATGTGACTGATTACTCACCTCATATGATATATAAGCCCATATGCTTCAATCAAACTATGAACCCGTCTAGCCTACAACAAACAACCATAACAAAGTTTACCGCAGCTCAGCCATCACAGTTCACAGAGGGACCGCACAACATGCTATGTCGTTGAAAACTTGAAATCCTGTCAACTGCTGCACATCATCATCGTCATTGCATAGTTGACTGGGACCATTGCATCACTAGTCCCCGGAGCCAGCCACTAAGGCATTAGCAGCTGGCTTGATCTCTTAATGGATGGTTTTACGACTTGAGTCGTTAAGACGCTAACTAGCCGCTGGCGCGTCTACACCTCTTAACAGAGGGCTAAGCAGCTTCAGTCACCAACTGTAGGACATTCACTACAACTTAGACAGCTTATCAGTCATTTACACTTGCCTCTTGCTTTTGTTTTATGTTTTCCAGCGGTCACGGACTCAGAGGACTCATGATTAGTCACTTTGACTAATCGTGATGCTATGCTTCATTGTCGTCTTTTACTAGCAACATTACCTAATAATTTTGAGAGACGTTCGTTTTTGCTGGCAGCATTAATGTCATTGTATGATACTGCCATGTCGTACTGTATTTTTCTTGAAAAGTACTTAAACTTAACTTTGATCTTATTCTAAAATAATTTGTTTTTAGCGAACTATATGCTATCGCTCATCCGTCTGTCATCAGTCTGTCTGTAATGTTCGTGCACCCTACTCTGCCGGTTGAAATTATTGGCAATATTTCTTCACCATTTGGTACTCTGGCCATCCTTTGACATCCATGGAAAATGTTACGGCGATCATCTCAGGGGAACCCTCCCTTGGGGGAGGGGTTTAAACGCAAGAGTGGTAGTAAAATATAGCGATTTCTGACATATCAAATGCTATATCTCCGAAACAATGCAAGACAGGAGATAAGTTAGTATTAATCACTAATAGGAAGTCGCATATAAGCTTTCAATTGGTACCAAAATCGGTGACCTTGAATGACCTTGAATGGCGAAATGGCCCTTATTTTGCGTTATTTCACCTAACTCGGCAACATCCGGGGTGCATTGCGTAAAAGTGGTTGAAGATATACCTAAACTTTCTGCAACAAAAATGTAGCCCAAAGCATCTAGCTTTTAGCCTTTTAGTGATATATCACTTACGATGATATCATATAGCTGATATCGACAGTTTAGTATCATAGGGTGTAACCGTGTAACTCCCAATGTTTATCAGTATTCCTATTACTTACTGCTGTCTGTTCAATATGACGATGGCCAGTTGAGTACCAACTGATGTTGGCGCTCGCCAGGCGGCGCCGCTGTCATAAGTACGTAAGAATGAATCACTGTAAAAGATGACATAGTTGCTGAAAAGTTAGGCTAGAATTAAAGTGGAAAATAATAAGTTTTCATCCAGATTAAGCACATGCAAAAATGGCCAGTCGTAAAAAGAAAGATATAAAATAGAGCCAAGAATATAAGTACCCTTTATGCTAAAACTGGATGATGAAAGCAAAATCAATATAAGTGATTAAAAAAATATGTATGAATGTCACAAAACATTTACTTTTTGAGAAAAATACAGTACAACATGGCAGTAATCGGCGATGCGGTGCGGGCCCATGGCGACTGTGCAGAAATACGTTCTAATTGCTGTGCAGCATAATATGGAAGACATTTATCATTAAGCCGCTAAGCCACCATTACCTTAGTGGCGGCGGCGATGTATACCCTTAACGGCGGCTGAGCCGGCTAGCCGTTAGCTTATCAGCTGACTGTGGCTTGAAGCTTAGTTGCCAGCGGCGGCGGCTTATGGCGGCAGCTCCGGGGACTATGCATCACCCCAGAATGACCTCGACGGAAAGCAAATCTGCATAGATCAGCAGGTGGGAGGTTTTTGTCAGAGTGAATCTGAAGCCGCAACTTGCTTCTTGGGCAACCTGGGGACGTTTCCAAGTGCGATCAGGAAGATGTCCAAGAGAAGAGATGTCAATCTGGCGCTGAAGAGCTCGATGTGCTGGGGTGTCCTTCACCAATCTCAAGCCTTGAGGGCCTGGCTACGTGACCGCACAGGCTATTGTGCATTCTGAACATTAGATCCATGAGTGGAGGGTGCATATGGGCTCACTGCTCCACTGTCACCAACAACCTGGCCACATTATCCACGCTGTATGGGTAGGCCGGTTTGTTCAGTTTACGGGGGGGGGGGGCATACGCCAGTTCAACCCCCTCTAAATATGCCCATGCAGGCCATGCCTTTATGCCCACCATGTCTAAACATCTTACAATAAAATAACTTGCCAAGATTCCTATACATCACTTTGTACAACATAAACAGTGACAACATCAGACTGAATATTTAACTCTACTATATTTATGTACCGAAAACTGGCCAATGCATCCAATGCAGTGTTTAGTTGGTCTGGCATAATTTTAATGCCTTCGTCCTGATCTGTGATCTGTGGTGATCCACAGTATTCAGGCAGACCCTATCAGCTACAGCAAACCATGAAAGAAAGAGAATATGACGTTACTTAAATGGCACATAGCTGCACAGAAGAAATCTAATCCCATATATTTTTTCTGGCACTTTATCACTAGTTTCTGTATGACGACATTTGTGCATGAATGTAGTGAATACAGAACTATATCCATCAAAATGACTACAGCACATTACTTAACAGCAACTGACACTGGTCTTAAATGAAATGGGATTTGACAACTATCAACATCCATACCTACCAGGAAAAAGCTCCACTCAAGCTATCCTTACTTGATATATGTATCAAAAAGGGGCTTATCAAGGATCAATATGCCGGCGCAGTTTTCTTCGACTTCACTTTTGTGTTTATACAGATGGATCTGTATATGACAAAGAAGTTGGTTGTGGAGTAAGCTCTGCAGTGATGTATCATACTAACCCAAATACAGAGATCAGTTACAAATCCACGGCAGTGGGAAGAATGGTCAGCTGGGAAGAATGGTCCGCATTGACGAATGTAAAGTTGATGGGATTATTCTCAGTATTGACATGATCATACAGCACTATAATATCCATTTAGCTAATAATGACAATGCAACTTGTTGCAGTTTATGTGACTCTGTGTCAGCAACCGAATATAGTCAAGATTTCATTTCACCTGCATATCTCGTCACAATCTCAAGAGATACCAAAATATTATTTCCTGTTGAACGAGACATTGGTATTTCATATTGCAGGCTACTTCTACATGACACTATGTTAAAAGACGACTGACAGCTTCAGATCCGGCAGTTCCACATAACCTATCTGTGACAGTGGTTTACAGAGAGAAACTGCAGAAAATTTTCTTCTCCACTGTAGTGCATACCAGAAGCATGATATGATTTATCAACTACGACAGATCTGCTGGACAAAAAAAGAACAAATCCATACCCATTACCTACAGTTTACTTATCTCTCCTCACTGTGAACACCTCAGCAAACATCGTATGGCTATGGCCAAAGATTTTTTTCAGTTTCTATCCAACATCAAACATGCAGTGTAACAAAAACGATGTTGGTTTCACCATGAAAATATATCACCACAGTCTTCTGATATGAATATCATCTGAAGTCACTACTACTGTGTTTTCCACCCAGGAACACTCTACGTGTGTTTTGTGTTTATCTTTCAACTTAGTTGATACTGATCAGTTTCAATGTTGACGTCATCACTATGTCAATAACGCACACGTCAAGGTGATTAAAAGAACAAAACAACAACAACAACAACAACAACAACAACCAGATGGCTGTATTGTATGGAATGCCCATAATACAGTATTCGGCTCGAAGCGTGCATGTCAATGTGCTACTAAAAATAACACCGCATTATAACCAACCACAGCACACCTTCTCGTAATGGCAACCAATAACAGGTACAGACCTATTCCTATTCCGAACCGTCGGATATTGACAAAAATGCAACCCGCGTCGAATGTTGCAGAAAATTTGAGAAGGCTTCATGTACGCAGAGTACAGGCCAGGGGAATGACTTTAAATTGATTCCAACAGTAAAACCGATGTCACACCTGCGATTTTGTCGCGAGACAAAGTTGCGGCATGCAACTGTGCATGGCACAATGCGACTTTGTTGCATAAACAAGTACTGACCAAGCTGATTGGTCAGTGCTTGTTTATGCGACAAAGTGTGCGACATGCACATTTGCGTGCTGCAACTTTGTCGCGCGATAAAGTTGCACGACAAAATCGCGCGATAAAATCACAGGTGTGAGATCGATCTAAAAATGGAAACTAGACATCCCATAGAGGGATCATTTTGTATTGAATTTCCGGCGATCTGTAATCATTGCGGAGTTATGGCGGCTGGAAGTTTAAAAACGCCAAAACGCGCACTTTGGGGAGGTTTCTTGTACGGAGTGTACAAGCCAGGGAATGACTGAATTGATTCCAACGGTAAAAATAGAAACTAGACATCCCGTAGAGTAATCATTTGTTAGGCATCCTCATGCTCCGGAGTCTTCACCTGATTGAAGTTGAGAGCATTATTGCCAAGAAGAAGTAGGCGATCTGTAACCATTGCGGAGCTATGGCGGCCGGAAGTCTAAGTACGCCAAAACGCGCGGTAAGGTGAATGCAATATTCGGCTGCTGAAGCCTAGCTTCGAGCCGAATGACAATTTTGTGAGTCGCGTGAATCATGAGTCGCGTTCAAGTTCAAGAAAATTAACAGCATACAACCCTTCCTTTGGCTTTCGGCAAAGAGTCACATTTTTGTATACAATCAACGCTTGAAATATACGCTACGCGTCTCTTTACATCAGAATTATGCAAATGATCGTATGCCACATGTGCATCTGCAAACTTTTCGCTGTCATAGTCCATGCTCCAACTCTGCGTAAACACTTTTGCTACAACACAGCCTCTCGCTGCTTAATATTCATATATTGGCCACTCCTTTCGGCGGCCCGTTGCCTATGGGCGCCGGTGCTGGTA
>Ga0209780_1003769_pt1 | contig 11447 bp, 4 predicted proteins | sample WorMetexBAHAMAS2_FD_187384 | JGI IMG/M metagenome (GOLD analysis project Ga0209780, IMG submission 187384) | Marine gutless worms symbiont microbial communities from Max Planck institute for Marine Microbiology, Germany - Inanidrilus exumae... | ecosystem: Host-associated > Annelida > Digestive...
ATGTGTAGGCGGGCCATCAATAATCCTGGCTGTTTACTTGAAAAAGCAACTCGCAAAGGCTGTAATAATAATAACTATGCACATCGTAAAATACTACACTCAATGTCCATGCTGCAGCATTTGAGTCACATTTCGGTTACTTACTTGTCGACGATACTAACAGCGTAATGATCCCGTCACCAACGACTTACTTTCTTTTTGTCTAGTAACTGAGTCTGCGCTCACGTTGCTACCAAAGTGTAGGTGCGAACAGCCGTAGATGTTGCATAATATATCGATTAGTCGTAGATTAACACTTGCTGTCGCCCTGAGGCCGAAATTGGCCGCGGGCCGTATTGCTTTTTAGGCAGCACCAAAGGAATACGAACATTCGTGACTCAAACTAGGCATATTAACTGAAGAATACTGACATCAGCCTGTTAGAAGGCACTCGTGGACTGCACACCTCACTTAGCATGACTACACGTTCACTGGTGCCTGAAGCACATGGTGGCTCCACCTACCGAATGTAGAGTAAAGCACAGAGTTTGATAAATCTATTTTTACTTTATTTCCAAACAAGTCATGGTCGAAATCCAGTTCAAGATTGCTTGATTCCAAGGCCTAGCCTTTCGACGTTACACTAAACCCGAGCCACAAGTCTTCAAGTGGGCAGCGGGACAGACAGACAGAACGACAGACAGACAGACAGACACTGAGACAGACTTACATGGCGGTTACGCGAAGCGTCCTCACCTGGTGTGAGCAGCTCGTTAGCTCGATACCAAGTAATTTCTGGCACCGGAAACGCAGTGAACTGCGCGACCAGCTGAAGTGTTTCACCTCGACGAACATGGACATTGTCAGGCAGCAAGTCATAGATGACAGGAGGTTCTATACGCTCACCGACATCAGCGTCAACACTGACCGACGTTTCACGAGACGTTTCTGTCCACTGCGCTAGCTCATCGCCAACACAGCGTGGACTACTTTGTCCACAGATCGTAACACCGTTATCTGAAGGAAGTATGATATCGGAAGACTGTGAAGCGGTTTCTGTAGACACCGTAGTCCATTCGTGCTGTTGTTCGTCGGCGAAGCGTGGACGACTTCGTCCAGGAGAAGTTTCACCATTAACGTTCGAATTCTGATAAGTAATGCTGGTAGAAACGGCCGACGAAATTAACTGCGGAGACGTTGTTGTCCACGGCACCTGCTGTTCCGAGTTAGAAGGTGGACTAGTCTGTCCAATATCATCGGCGGTGTGTTGACGAGACTGCGATGCTGTCTTACAGCACTGGGCAGTCAACTCAGTCTGCGGTACGGTCATGTCGTCTCCAACAGCAAGGTCACGTGACCTCGTCATCGACCACAAACTCTTCGGTTTAACTGGTTTCTGCGGCTTCACAGCCGTTTTCACGCCAGGTTCACTGTTAGACGAGGATGAAGGCAGTGAACAGGGCAGCGAGGCGTCATCAGCAACACAGGCCGGACCTTGACGAGACATTTCTGTCCATTTCGCCAGCTGATCGCCAACACAGCGTGGACTACTTTGTCCACAGTTCGTATCAACAGTTACGTCTGAGTGACGAGACGGAAAATCAGCACCTTCACCTTCAACGACACTAGCCGACTGCGGCTTACTGACAAACACTGGATGCGATGTAAACAACTGGGCGTGGTCTCCGTTGCTTGCCACGCCCACTAAGGCCACGCCTCCTGCTTCTGAAGGTGACGCAGACGACGATGACGTCATCTTAGCAGGCGTTTTTTCCGAGTGACTGCCTGTTATGCACAAAGTCCTTGTTAAAATAAATTTTATAAAAATTAATTCATATAAAGACAGTAATAAAACAACAAAATAGTGAAATAAAACACACGTACACTACTACCACCACCACCACAACAACAACTACTACTACTATTATTATACTACTTCACAGAGTTTTGCCTGCACCGTTCCTTCTAAGCTACTCGGTTTTTCGTTTTTAGTTTTTCCTTAATTTTTTGTTTCTGTGCCGTACGCTAGACTAAGCCGGGCATATCGTCGTCATTCGTCAGCTTTTGAGCGCACGTAAATACATCCCATCGTATCGTATCAGTTGACGGCCTAGTATAACGTGCGCTATTGACAAGTGCGCGTGACGTCACCGCGTCACGTGACGTGTTGTAGGCCTCAGGGCGGCGCGGCGTTGCCGGTGCGTGACAGTAAAAACGCAAAACACCGCCAGATAAGAGTCCTCGTATATAACGAACAGCAGATGAGTGTTTAATGCGGAATAAAATAAATATTTGAGGAAGTAGACAGCGCAGCGCACCTGACGATGACGCTAAGTGCTGTTGAAATAATAAACACGCTTACGTACTAAACGATAGCCAGTCGTCAGTTAATTTAACATCAAAATACAACAGACTACAAGACTTGTTACTTACAACAAGACATCGTATGGAAGGCAACTGCAGGTCAAATTGTTTCACACTTCAACAACACACATGGATGATTTATTTACACGTTGGTGACTCAAGTCACGTAGTTCGACACGTACGCTAACTACGCATACCGTACGACTACGAACGTTTACAATTCAACGAACATTCGAACTAGGGCGTGTCCCAGAAAGCTTCACTGGTACTGCGCACACGTAACTGTGACAAAATGTTGACCTGTTTTTCAAATTATTTCACCATCAACATCGCGCCTTCGTTCTTTGACGCGGGCCGACAATGTCGATAATGACGGTCAGAACACGCAGCATTGTTGACGGCCGACATAATGGTCCGTCGACAATGGTGCCTGCGTTGCGAACTTAAAACTCAACAGTAGATCTGTAATAGTCAGCACTGAAGATCCGAACATACCTTAAACGTAATAATAATATGTCACTATAGACGACTAGTTTCGTCGTGCATCTGTCTGTCCAACAGAGTGAACGGTTGGCAGTAGTGGTAGCCTGCGTTCGCTACATGTAGAGTGTGGATGGACTCTGATATTAATAGACTACGTAGCCGCCGCAGGGCTGTTATTATCATCATCATCATCAACATTATCATCACGTCGCATCTTCTGTCGTTAATACTGATGAACGGTCATGCTACAGCTGCTGGGCTGGGCTCGGCTAGCAGTCGTCTGCTGCCGATAATCAATATTTCCCGATCAACCAACAACAACTTCTCTATTTTTGCGTCACAGTAATTCCTCCTGTCCTCGAATATCGCAGCCCAGTCTGGCATTGTGCCATCACTCGATCACAGGCTGAACAGTTAGGAGTCGATACAAAAGCGTGCTATTTACGTCATTTTATCCTGTTACTCGGGGCACGCCATATCCTAACATACTGTTCGTCGCTGAACTTACCTCGCTTGAATTTAGACGTGACCAACTTTCAAGGTCATTCTTTCAAGATATCAGTCTCCCATCCTCTTCCAGTTATTATTTACTTCCCCTCCACGTGACATATCTGTCTCGTCTCGGCTCATAACAGCCACACGGTTAACACGTCATATTTCACGCATTAAACAAATATTTCTCCTTTATTAACTGTACGCATTAAATCATTATCAGGTATCACCCTTAACAACTAGTACGCTCAACTGTTCGTTTGTTTCATATGTTTACGCTTGTTTATTTGTTGTTCATAAAATATTTTTATCAAATTATTCGGCCCTTGGCTGTAAGAATGTCAATAAAATATATTCATCTTTATTCACCACAAATGGTAGCACAGAAAAAAAGAAAGCGACATGCAGCTTAACTAAATCACAAATATATAACAACAACCGTAATGTATATCGACAATGACTGAAGACTGAGAGACAAGAGTACAATACAATAATATTCATAAATGGCTAATCATCTGACAAAATACATTTGAATGATCCCTGTATTTTATATCGAATTTTTTAGCACGCCTGTCATGAAGTACACTGGGTAATTCGAAACAAAAGTACGACTGACAACATTTAACATATCTGCATCTATATATTGTAACCACGTTCAGATGAACGTTCATCAATACTCGCTAATAAATTAATGAGGGAGGGGGGTTAATGGAACGAACAGAGACGTGGTGTATCCCGCTTGCGTGTAAATGTAATTTCCAAGTTTAACTCCCACAAAAACTGCCAGTGAAGCATTTCTGCACCGAACAAACACATTGTATTTCAGAAATTTAATGCTATTCATATTGTACGTTTGAAAAGCACCCCGCACAGCGTACTGCAGCGGTATGTGAACCGTTCTGAGCGGTATATAGTTCATGCGTTCTAGTGTGAGCTCGGTTTACAGACCTCAACTATCGACTAACGAATGTCTCTACATATAGGCCTACTCCACGCGAGCTGTTGATATGTTTCATGTGTAACGTTACGCGAGCGATTTTTTGCGGTAGGTTAATTTATCACATCGCACCGATCACTTGCCAGTCCGTAGCTGATATATTGGTGGATTCTATGGAAGATTTCTACTTCTAGTCGACTATGTTCCTCTGTTTTTTATTATTTGTCTACCATGTTTGGTGAATAAAGATGATTATAAATTTCCCGTGATCTCTCTAATGACATCGTTTATTCTCTCGTATCCGTACGTCCGCAGTCAGCCCGTGCCCGCGGCGTACCATTAAGCGTACGCCTAGCGTACGTCGGCGTACGACCGACCGTACGTTGAGTGACGGTGTATTCATTCACTAAGTGATCGTGCTGTGCGGGGCTAGCCGTGTGACTACGGTTAAACTCATCTATTATACACGTACCACCGTCTTCGTGCCATAGACACAGACAGACAGACAGACTACTCCCATCGAAATATCAAACTCCGAAGTTGTATCTACACGGTGAGTCAAAACTATCTCTCTTCGTCATCATCTGCTTCAGTGGCGTGTTCCATGACGGAGTGTTGCCGTGTCAAACGTCGCCCATTTACTTACTAGACAACGCTAACAGAACGTCGTATGCGATCTATCGAACGGTGCCATTATTATCCAGCAAGTAAGTAAGTAAGTAAGTAAGATTATTTATACACGGCGCTCCTAACTATAAGGCGTCACAAAGCGCCGCGGTCTCAAGAACCAAACAGATGGGTCTTGAGCAACCGTTTAAATTGTCCGAGACTGTCACACAGCTGTAGATGGATTGGCAGCATGTTCCACGAACGTGGTCCAGCAGCCGCTAAACACCAGTCGCCGAAACTAATATCGTCGGACGACGCACGTCGCTGTGTCGGTTGATCGGAGTCGGCGTGTACACAGGAATCAGAAAGCGTGTACATGCTATAATGAAAACATACCGTCGACGTCTACGTGCGTGTACATGTCTCGGTCACGTGCTGGCGCTGCGGTAGGTAGGGCATTGGACTTGTCACTCACAGGCCGCCTATTCCCGGCCAGTACGTTTTCACGTACAATAGATCAACTCAGCCTTGCATCCCTTTGGGGTCAGTAAATCGAGTACCTGCTTCGGCTGGGGATAAAGGCGGGGATCTTTGTCGGGTGGCAGGTAACACATGTGGCATGTGAGTTTCCCGTAGCGGTGAAGAGCTAAGTTGTTGCTAACTGCTATACACTGTTTACTTTACTTTACTTAACGGTGCAAGACAGTGACATATATAGTTACAATGAAACAATAAGAGAAAATTATTATGTAATCTAGCGAATAATAGCAGCGGTACCAGTGACCTTGAGTGACATTGAAGGTCACTTAAACTATCCGATAGCTTTCTAAGTCTCACACGTTGGAATATATGTCACGTCTTCGCTAAGACATATGTATACGTGAATCAGAAAAACGTATATACAAGGTGTATAATAATTTCAACTAAAATATCAAATTTGAAGGACTTTTCAAGGTCATAGGCAGTCACGTACACTGTAAACGTGGTGTAATATGTCGAAAACGGTGCAAGAAACGTTTATTACTACACATCACTAACAGGATGTGATATATGGCGTACCGTATAGCGGCAATTCCGATGACCTTGAATGACCTTCAAGGTCATTCACCCATTGATAGCGTTTTCAACTGCGATCTTCATCATACAGCTATGCAGCACAAGGCGTTGCTTCCCAGGCGACCGCTATAGTTTCTTGTGTACTGGCAGAAATTGAAATGATCGCGCACTTTGATACAAGTTTGGACTTTGGGGATCTGCCACCCCCACCCTCCCTTACCGGCAAAATAACATCGATGCGCACAATGAACCACCTCAGCCGTGCTTTCCAAAGTCTACGTTGCAGTGTTCTTGTTCTTGTTGTTGACGTTATCAACGTTCAAACTAAGCACGCAGTATCAACGGCCAGTCTGGCTGCAGCCGTTGTGCGATTGGTGCTGGGCTGTAATGGTCACTTTCAATTAGTGTGGTACGTACTCGTAATGGCATTTTTATTGTCCTACGTCGCTGGTGTGAAGCTGAGTGACGAGGTTAGTCTAACAAGGCGGACTAGTGGCACAGAGGCACGCAAGCCGTTACTTACTGACTGACTAATACTGATTGTCCGGTGCGGCCTGCCTGCCTGCGTGCGTGCGTGCTTCTATACTCGGTACAGACTGACATTGTGTTGACTGCCGCATGACTAGCAATACATTACAACATTCAGTCTGATCGCCGTCACTACGTCACTTAACCACGAGTGGCTGTCGACTTACAACGAGCTCAGCTACCGCAGAGGCGCCGCGCGACGCCCTCTGTCAGCTGATCACTAACAGTATGTGATATATGGCCGATCATTAACCCTAGCGGCAATTCCGATCAACTCAAGTGTCACTCACCGATTGAAGTCTTTTCACTGGAGATTTTTCATACAGTTTTGTGACAGCTGACAAGATTTCAACCAACGTAGCGCGTCGCGCGGTCTCTCTGCGATAGCTGACATTCTCATCTTATATTATTCAAAAAAGCAGAAATATAAAGTAGTGACGTCACAGAGCCGGAAGACTCCGACGTAAAGGATGCAACGCTTCTTCTTTCAGAAATACGGCATCAAATTCAGACATTTCTGACAAGTCACATACATTGCGTTGTAAAAAGTACGCGTATTATATGACGTGTTGTCAACTGTCGTCAAATCTCGCGCTCACAGACGTTCACGCGGCGGCGGCGCAGTGAATAATAACTGTATGATGTGTGCGGCGTTTGTCTGTCTGTTTGTCTGTCTGTCTGTTTGTCACTCGTCTAGCTCTGCCCTGTTAGTCGCGCCGTCAACGCTGTAGGAGTCGCCAAACTAAGAACAGATAATTATCTTTATCGTCAGCGTTAAATGGACACACACACACATGCAGTGAGAGAGACAGAGAGAGAGAGAGAGAGAGGGAGTGAAGCGGATATGTCACACAAATCGCAGCAGACGAGATCGACCAAGCATGAAGCACTCATCACCACAGTTGACAGCACCATGTCTAAACCGATGAACTTGACTAACCAGTTCAACGACACGCTAAACCACCACCGACCGAACGTCCCGCGGTCTCTCTACGACCCTGTGAACGATAACGTGGCACAGCCTCGTTTTCATATCGATGTAAACACACTCATAAAGTACAGTTAAGTAGTGAGTAGGCCCAGATCGTGTCTGGCCATTACGTCGACTGCATCATACATCAGTCAAGTGCGCAATGTCAGCATTTCCTGTACGTTATCTTCAGTGTTGACATCGGCGAAGTCAACATCACTGCTTGGCGACAAACACGACACGCGTAGGCTAGGCCTAAATCACCGACCGAACTGAGTAGAGTACAGACTCACTGTGTGTCTAGCACCGCTCAGCGTCTGCAACCGACTGCACTGAAACGCCAAGTCTAAAGCCCCGTCCACACCTACAACTATGTCGAAGCATCAGTCGACTTTGTTGCCAAAAAACGGCAACAACGTCGAACGAGTTTATCATAAAATTTAGTCCTTTCGACTAAGTCGAATGTTGCTTCGACATTGTTTTGCTGGTGTGGACCCAACAGCTGCTTATCTTCTAGACCAGTATTCTGGTCTTTTGTTAGCAGTTTCCAACCTTTGTGCCCAGTAAACTCCTTATCATTATGTCATAATGTGAGTCTATTATCTAACTCAAAGGACGCATGCCAAGTAACACGGGACTCGACGTATGTTTGTCGTTAAATGTGCCAAGCAGATCAACAGTCATTGCAATTACTTCAGCTAACAGACGATTATTCCAACAGTTTGAGTCTGCCAGTCCGTGGTTCTAATTCCCCTTAAACCGTGATATTCCCCTTTGAAGAATTCCCGCTTGAGGAATTCCCCACGGTCGGGAACCCCTGGCTGCTCTGCGCTATAAATATGTAAACGACCGTGTTGATGACGACGATAACACGACAGACAGGGTTCATATTTACTCACGTGACGGTTGAAGTAGCGTGACTTTGACGTCCGAAGAGAAACGTTTCTGATGACCTTCATCTTCACACAATGACCTTGAAGACTCAAAGTCAAGGTCACGATGAAGCTTGGCCGGGACACTCACAGCGCGGAAGGTCTTCGGAATCCCTTTCGGCCGCCGCTGCTGCTGTTGATGATGATTACGATCTGATTCGCCAGGTGGAGTCACTGTCTCGAGTCCATTAATTAATCCAGGTGAAGCACCATCACGTTGCTCAGGTGTGTTCAGCCGCACGTAAGCGACAACCTCGCTTTGACCACGAGACACAGCCGGACTCACAACGAACAGGGAATTCCGTGATGACGTCACTGACTTCCCTGTGACGTCATTATCGCCCTCTGATAGGTGCTTGCCGGCATTTCCCACGTCAACACGCACTGTGCTCGTGTACCTGGATGGTGACGTCATCGTGCACCGTCAACCAATCAGCGACAAGTTTCGGTTGCGTTCTATAGAAAACACGTCAGAAACTTCCTCTGTTTACATTATTCTTCACGAGACGTTTTGTAATAACGCAGCACTCGTAGACAATGCACCAATTCAACGATCGCAGTCTCTGTCATTACGTATTACGGGAATCACAACTGTGCCACGCCCTTCCATTTTGAAAAAAATGAAATTACTGACTGTGAAACTGATAAATTCCTACTCAAACATGATGTTCAGAAAACAACAAGAAGTAGTACATTTCTGAATACACCAACAAAATAACGGTTGTTTGTTACATCACAGAAGCGAAATAAGTAACCTAATTAACCGTCATTCTAACCCTAACCCCAAGTCTTCCTTCTCGATTCTTTTCCTAGTGACATCAAGTCTGTCTGTCAGGTTGTCTGATAGCAGTAACGCCGATGAACCGCCATGCAAAATTCGATGCCGCTAGCTTTATCCTCGGCGAAGAAATCCGTAACCGTACAAACAAACAAAGACATACAAATAGTAAACGATATATCCACACCTTGCCTATCGGCATGTGTGGATAAAAAAGAAATTAACAGAAGCAGAACATGGCCCGCGGGGCAGGCATGCCGCGGGAACTAAAAAATGGGGTGGAGTTGGAAATTTCAAATGACAAGGAAGGGGGAGTAGAGACCAAATGAATCTAAGAATACTGATGCACAAGGCACGCGAGCACCAGCAACCACTCTACATGTGCTTTGTGGACTTCAAGAAGGCATTCGACTCGATCTCCTATGATAACCTCTGGAAGACTATGATGGACATGGGATAACAGGACGTAACATGACTGGCCCGCCGTGCAGTGTCGGCCGTTCGACCGCCGGTGTCGCAGGATACATCCGCCCCTCTAAACAACGTTCCCTGGCGAGTTTTATGACGCCATAAAGTCTCCGGCATGCGAATTTATGACGTCCTAAAAGTCGCCGCGGGGCCCGCCCGCCCGCCGGCAGTGTTACAGACGATGACTACAGACGCCAGCGACCGTACGTTACTAGTCTGGCCCCTATGCTATATGTAGGCGGGCCAGTAATAAGTAACCAAGTAAGTGATTACCACATCGACTCGCCGTTGAGGTCACTGTCCTTACATCATCCACAGTCAAACTAGTTGTATTACGCCTATAACCTAGCTGTGTTGAACCGCCGGTCACTTGATTCATGTGTGTATTTCATAACATCACCGTCTCTCAGTTCCGGTTCGTTTACTATCATTGCCTGCTGCCCACGATGCACACAGGCCAAGAGCACTCAGCTGACTAGCAAGTGCCCGGACCACTAGGCGTGAACGCGCTGAGACAACATTCATTGCTTACACTCAGACACGACGCTAACAGCGAAGAGCTTCGTCACCGTCAACATTCTATGTACCGTATGTGTGAGGGGGGAGGTACACGTGACAGCCATTAGTAGGCGGGGCACTGAGTCCGTGTAAACAGAAATCCCTTGGACAAAATGTCAGCGCTGTTAAACTGTCACAAGACAACACAACACACCCGCGCGTGGCACAGCGGTACCAGCGAACTTTCTCTGTCCCACGCTCGACCTGTAGCTGACGGGTGACAACCTATGTTGGTAAACCGTCCGCTATATGTCAGCCAACTAGGCCAACTTCGCCTTTCATCTTTTCGGGGTCGATAAATTGAGTAGTGAGCAACTTTATCGGATATGTGCTGGTCGCGCCATCTGGTGAGTGTTCACGAGGTTAAGCCGGTGCAGTTATCAATCGCTGTGCGCCGTGTATGGCAGCAATTAAGCAGAGCTTAACCCTTCTGTATATAGCCTAGTCCCGCCCTGCGTGGCGGATGTTACTGTAGATTGCGCGCTATGTCGTCAGTCTAATAAACGAACATTATTATTATTATTATTATTATTACATTGATTATGCACGAAACACGGTCCAACCGCTGCATCGCCAAATTCTAATAATAATGAATGGTTTATTATATCTCTGTTATTATATTTATTATACTCTGTTTAATTTTTATCGCGCGACGCTACGCTAGCGCGGTATATGCTGACGTCGTGTGTCGTTCCGTCCGTCCGTCTGTCTGTCCGTTACACGGTGGTATTGTACCAAACCGGCTAAACGTAAGATCAAGAACACAACACCTTACAATAGCCCGGAGACTCTAATATTCTGATGCCAAAAATCTTGGCGAAATGTCGAAGGGGGTCACCCCCAACGGGGACGCCAAATAGAGATGTGGTAGGTTCAAATCGGCGATTTTCGACCTTCTCGCTATATCAGAAACGGTGCAAGATAGGGACATACATGTAGTTACTATGAAACGCTAATAGAACTCGCTCGATCGAATGGCGCTATTTCCAATGACCTTGAGGGACCTAACTACCCCAAACCACCCCATTTTCGACATTTTATCTACGTGGTGGGCGGAGATATGGAGAGTTCGAATTTGGTAGATAGGCTGATCGTAGCAAGTGTTAGGCCACGAATGGCAAACATCCCTAAAAGGGGCGTGGTCAAGTCACGTGAACCATTTAAATGTTGATGGGCACCATACCTCTGGAACGGCTTAAGCTACAGTCGCTAAATTCTGTACACATGTAGGTTATGTCAAGTTTCAGCATACTGATGACAAATCACCCTCAAAAGGGGCGTGCTCAAGGTCAC
>Ga0209780_1003770_pt1 | contig 11447 bp, 8 predicted proteins | sample WorMetexBAHAMAS2_FD_187384 | JGI IMG/M metagenome (GOLD analysis project Ga0209780, IMG submission 187384) | Marine gutless worms symbiont microbial communities from Max Planck institute for Marine Microbiology, Germany - Inanidrilus exumae... | ecosystem: Host-associated > Annelida > Digestive...
GTTAAAAATTTGAAATTTCGAAAATCCAAGATGGCGGCGGCCGCCATCTTGAAAAATCGATAAATGACGATATCTCGGCCGCGTTTGGGCCGATTTCAACGAAATTTGGCGTGGTGACGTAGTTCGACCCTCTTGACCGTCCCCACCGTTAAAAATTTGAAAATTTTAAAATCCACGATGGTGGCGGCCGCCATATTGAAAAATGAGTGAGTATGAGGTATGAGCAATCATTATGGAAAACACACAGTTGTTTACACAATTTTCTTCATTTTGTGATTTTGAATTGTATGTAGTTTGTATCAAAAAATTTTACGTCAGAATTGTAGTTGACAAGTATTGAGACTGTTGTTGAATGCAATGCCAGGGATCTCATGTGACCAGTCAAGCTGGTTCCTACATATTACAGTGGAAGTGTTTCGACTCCAGTCGCAGCTCATTTGATCTACGTTCCGCTCACAAGTCCAAGATCATGTACTACACTGAAGTTCTCCAGTCTGACAAGTTCAAGTATGACTCATTTGTCACCAGTATTATTACTGGACCACCTTCACACAGTGTAGGGGGCCAGACTAGTGATGCTCTGTCGTCGTCTAATGTCGTCTGTAACACTTCGTGGAATTGCATATTTGCCAGGTGGCGGGCCAGTAGAGTTTCATCCCGTTAGGGCGACACGTTGTTTATGTAGCAGATTAAGCCAAATGCTGTTTGGTAGGTAGGTTGATCATAGCAAGTCCTAGCCCATGGATGACAAACTACCTCTGAAAGGAGTGTAGTCAGGTCACGTGACCCATTTTAGTTAGAGCTCTTGAGCGATTAATTTTTTTACCGTACTAATCGTGCGATTAATTATTTTAATCGTGGTTTTAATGCACATTTCCTTTGTGTTGTGTTGCAGATGTAGGGGGTAATGAATGACGTCTCAGCATAGAAATTAAATGGCATTAGCAGAAAATATCGTAGTAGAATAGTAAAATCAAACGAAATTAGAGTAGTGCTGCAGCCGGAAAGTAAATGCTTGTTCATTAAAGGAGTAAAGTTTGATTATCTTGAGGTTCATATTGAATCTTGCTACTGGTGTGACTAGTTTGCATTAAAAAGTTTTGTGGTGTTAATTTTTTAACTGCAATGAATTCCATAACGCGTTAACATCTTAGTTAATGTGTTAATTCAACAGCCCTAATCTTAATTTTCTGGGCCCCCAATCATATCTCTGGAATGGCTAAAGCAATAGTCGTCAAATTTTGCATAATTTGGCTGTGCCTACATAAACGTGCCTGTGTAAATACAACTCTCTTCCAGTTACTACAGTGTAGACAGCAGTTTTGTCCTCAGTGTTGCCACCTGGCGAACTCGACGAAACATACACATCATCTTTTATTCTGGCCCACTTCCCCACCTTCTACTCTATCTTGTAGCATCTTTTACTTTTCCCCTTTCTTACCGTATACACTCGCATATAAGCCGACAATTTGTGGCTCAATTTCGACGTTCAAGCACAGCCACACAGCCAGAGTTGACAGTCAGCATGACGGCTGTCTGTCAGCGACGCTCACTGTGTGTGTGCCGCTCATGGCGTGGACCATTAGTAGGTCACTAGGGCTACGTGGATGCGTGGGGGAGAGCACGTCGGCAGGGTTCTGAATGACCACCCACAGACTTTTGCTGCTGCTGCTGCTGTAACTTGACACCACTCCAACACTCCGACCATGCAAGGCCATCGTTCAGTGATCATGAGATCAAAGACGACGACGACAGCACCCATCAAATTAGTCCTATATTGACCCATATCACAGACTACGAAGGTGGCGATGTGTACGACGACTGCGCTGAACTGCTGAACTAACGCATGAACAGTTTTCTGCCTTGTTTAGCGCCGACTTGGACGCATCTGATGACTACTTTGAACCTGCGAAGTAACGCTGTTATGACAGACGTAACGTCACGTGTTGTAGCTTGCAATACTAGGCATACAACTCCTGCTTACAATAAAATCTTATCACGTGCGATAGCACGCGAACCCTTTCCCTTTTGGGTGGCTGCTGAACAAAAAAGCGGCCAGGGTTGAGGTTAATATATCGCTGGCCTTCTTCACTGGGTAGGGATAGCTCTCCACCCCTGACCTTTTGTCTCTGATATAGCTATATTTGTGCTGAAAGGGGACGTTAAACTCCAACTAACTTGTGCATGTTTCTGTCGCCGTTGTTGTGAACTCGCTGACACTCACGCATTGTCAAGGCCTAGATCTAGGGTAGGCCTAGGCCTACACGTCCGTCGCTGATTGTCGTTACGGGCTTATACGCGGGTCACTAATTATTGCTAGATTTTAGGCCGTGGGAATGGGAGTCGGCTTATATGCTGGACGGCTTTTATACGCGAGTATATACGGTACTCACTTCATCTGTTTTCTTGCTTTTCCATCCCTTCCCATTCTACCAGAATAGTCGCACTCCGTTTCCAGGCTGGATGTCGTAGGAGGCGACTAAACCTGGCTGTAGTTTTTTTGTGTGTGTGTTGATTTTATGTTATATGTATTTTTTGTTAAGGATACATTCTTGTTTTTGTCGTATTTGATTTAGTTTTGTCTTGCGGTGTGGTAGTTGTCTCCCCTGTTGTAGGCACTAGCGTAATAATTTATATGAGCCTTTCGATCCTTTTCCCTATTCGGGTGGCTGATGAACAAAAAGGCAGTCAGGGTTGAGGTTAATATATTGCTGGCCTTCCTTTACTGGGTAGAGATAGTGACCTTTCATCTCTGATCCTCTCGAGATCAGTATGATTATGTTGTATTACAGTATTATTACTAGATACATATTTGTGCTGAAAGGGGACGTTAAACTCCAACTAACTAATTAATTCTGGCCCGCTGCATGTGTGTAGTGTATATTTGTGCATTATCACACTGTTTGCAGTTGGAGTGTTGTGTTGTAGAGGCTCAATGTCCAGCCTGCTGTCATGTCAAAGTGGCTTCTCACAGTTGAGTCTGACAAGCAACAGTGCTCAGTCCACTGCCCTGCCGTCAGTCTGGCCGTCATGATGAACCACCTCCATTGTTCACCTTTGCTTCCGTTATTTGTCATTTGCGTGTCTCATCATATAGTGAGAGTTTTCCGAGGTGTGGTACTGTTAGATTAACATGCAGTTAAGTTGCTCATCGGTTATCAGTGTCTGTATGTGTCTAGGTTGAGTGTTGTGATACATCACTAGTCCAGTTTGCTAAATCTGCAAGTCTTCACCAGTGAGGGGTAGTTTAATGAGAGTTCGTCTTTCATTTTCACGAGTGACTAACTGCCGATGTCTTTGCCCATGTTTGTGTATTTTCTTCATAGGTAGACGTGGTTGATTGAATGAGAACATGCTGACTTTGGTGAGCCGATATGTTAGGCTTATCTGGACTGATTTGTGGAAAACTAAGCAATACAATTGTCAGACTGAAACTGTTGCGTCTGTGTGTATGCCTGTAATGTTGATGTTTGTCTGGGTTTGATCTCACCAGCCACCGAGTCACTGTTGTTTTCGGGAAACACTGATGGCTGGAGCTTTTTGATTGATTGAGACACTATATGATGAGCATGGTGATCAGCGATGGGCATGTTCAAATAACAAGTTAATTTATAGCCTATCACTATTAAATCGTTTTTGCAGATCTGATTTGACTGCAAGAGATTTGATTTGATATTTTTACCATTTGATGTGGAAAATTGCAAAATGCCCGGCATTACAGTATTTTGCATACCAGAATCCTTGGCAGTTGTAGAATACCAATAGTAACATCATATGTCTCTGAAGGCAAGACTGAGCATCACAACCGTTGAGGTTCTGTTGTATCGGATGGAGAACATTGCATAGTTCTGTTCTGCAAATGTATGCTGTCTTAACTTCATCTGGTTCTTACTAATCCAATGTGTTATATAAGTGCTGCACGAACTGCACATTGTTCACTACGACATTTTCGTGTTTGACATTTGCCGATTTGAGATTTCAGCTAAAAGGATTTGAGATTTGAGGATGCGATTTATGATTTGCAGTAAAGATTTAAATTTCGTTGTGCAAAGTATTCGAGATTTCTCATAGAGATCTGATATGAGATTTGCCAGTCACTGATGTTCATGTTCATTACAGACCGAGACAGCTGCATTCAAGACTAACACTGCAGCATTGATTTTGTGAACATCAGTAATTCAAAACTGAAGCTGAAATGGCTATGTGAATGCCAGGTGTCACATGGCAGTTGAGCCATTGTCATACCAATTGAACTATGATCGTTTGCTGCAATAACGTTGTGTCAGCCAATAGTAAATTAAAACTAGTCAAATATCGTTATACATTCGCTGACTGTTTACAGCAACTATTAGATGTTGTATGCTATATGATGTATTTGTTGTCGTAGCACAAACGTCGATTTTTTGTTTGTGGTACTAAGTGTTACACTTAGGTTTTGTTTTAGTAATTTATACGAAAGTTTGCTTGTTATCGCAATAAATATGAACGTGTGATAGATTCTCACAATGCATATCATTTAGCAACTGATAGAACTGTAGGTTGAATATAGCTTCTTATGGTGCACAGTTGTGAAGTGTGAAATCTGACATTGTACAGTGTGTGCTGTTATTGCAACACTGAAAACAGCTGCAGTGTAATAACAATATTGCTATATGGACTTCACTAGTCACTGAATGAATACTGTGTAATGAACATGATACCTTGTTGATGTAGCTCTACGTACATCACCCAGAGTAGCCTATCACATGGTGTGTCACATGACGATGGTACGTGTGTACCATCGTGTGTATGTGTCTCTACCATGGGTGTCATTGTATGTTGAGATTTTGTGTAGTCATGTTAGACTGTGCAACTTTCTTATGATGATGTGTATAGAAACCGACATTGGAGAGCCGGCATGAAGTAATGATCGTTCCTTCAGGAAATGATGAGGCCAAGCCATTTGGATGGGACATTGCTTCAGATTTCATTCAATGCTTTGATGGTGTTGGTTGGGTGTTAGGAAGGGTATCGGGCCCGATATGCTATGCTACATATGAACAAAGGTTCTTTTTATTCCCAGAACAAATCGAGGAAGAAACTGAGGCACAGTGGTAGAACGTTGGTCTTTGGCCGGCGAACTTTCCCTGTCCTACGCTCGACGAGTGTTTTTAAGTACACTGTCGGTCTGTCTCTCTCGTGAGGTAGATGCTTATTCACCATTCTGCTAATCTATTGCTCGAGCTACACATTACTAATCATGCTTCAGTTTATTTTTTGTTGATTCCAAGTTTGCTCAGATGACACACAAGTATTTTATTACAGAAAGGCTATATGGCCTAAATTACCCCAGACAAAAATCTCGCACTTTATTAATGACTGCCAGGAATCTGTTATCAGCGAAGGCGTCAACTTTGGTAGAGTTCCACGTTGTGGCAGACAAACTGACAGGGTGAAAGTATTATACTGTGCTAGCTTAAAGTCATGTGGTGTAATTCTGTAAATACCGCGGCTGCTTGTTAAAGTGACTGACCATGCCCATTAGGAGTAGTTTGTCATCCCAATGCTAAGACTTGATATAACCTACCTATATACTTGTAAATTTATTGCCATGCATATTTCAGATGCCAGTTTACAGTCACACGAGTTTGTGCCCAGATGCGACATGACCAGTAGATATTTACTGGAAGTAAGCAAAATTGTAGAATAATGGTAGCCTATGTTATTGGTAATTTTGTAAGTAAGTAAAAAAATTTGATTACGCGCCATAATCATTCAGTAGAATGAATCAAGAGGCGCTGGACTACTCGCTAAGGTCTATTAAATGCAGACCGGAAAAGATGGGTGTTATGATGTTTTCGTAAAGTGTTCAATGTTTGAGATGAACGAAAAGTAGAAGGGAGAGAATTCCAGACTGTTGTAGCTGCAATATGAAACCAAAATGAAGATTAGTGTGAGGGACGTACAAGTTAGCGGAGGATGATGATCGCAAGGTGCGAGAAGGAACGTAGGGATGGAGGCGTTCAGACAGATATGACGGAGTACCGGTGTGTAAGACTATAGGTAAGGATCCGCCATTTGACAGGAAGCCAATGAAGTTGCTGAAGTGTGTCCCGTGAGGATAGTGATGGCTGCTGCAATACAATACAAGAACTGTAATATGATTGCATTGTAATATGATATAGGTGAAGGTGCTACACACTATAGGCTGTATCTGGCTGACTCAACCTTAGATAGGGATGGGTCAAAAATATGCAATGTTTTAACACCCCTAACACGTTGGTACTGAGTTGCAACTTAACCTAAAGGATTGGAGACTTGTCATGAGACTTGCGTGCATCTCTTACTGGCGCTGTGTCTACATTCATTAAATGAACCAGCCATGTTAATTCTTCCAGTGGCCATGCTGTGACGACAGTACCATAAACAAATGACATTGGTACTGTAGTATTGAAGTGTACTTTTATTGACAGTACATTCCAAAGGTGATTATGTTGCACAGGTTATAATGCTGGTTTCTGTTTGTACCATACTGTTTTTAGTGGACACTGGTTGCTCACACAATAACACTGTGTGTGCTTATTTGTTGTGTTGCAGTAATGTCGTGAATGCAACATATTCCTGTTATAGTTTGTCAAGTATGAATAATGTCAGTCAGTTCTGATGTCATTAAAAATTAACAGCAATTTGCTAGGTTAACTGGTTAGTTTTTCGGCACTTTGAACACAGCGGAACACAATGTTAGGGTTATAATTTCTCATGCAAATTTGATGGTGCAATCAACTGTGATGAACTGGGACACTACAGCCATGATATATGACCATATCCACAACGAAGGAACAGAAGCGTAGGTTAAGTTAGCAATAGCTAATGCCAGTTCAAGTTTAAACAGGTCCTGTGTATCTCCGGCTGAACATCGGCAATCGACAGCAACTGTGGCAGGCTGTCGGCAGGACGGGCTGTTATGATAACGGAAAATGCGAGCAAGGATGGTCTTTCTACTATAGCATTTTAAAATTTATGGGATTGCTCGTGGACCCGACAGCCCGCCGCGAACACTCGGGTGTCCGTGGACCACAGTTTGATAACCCCTGGGATAAGAATTTAAAGATTTAGCAGCTTTATCTTCTTTTTCATTACTTCAAATACCTATGTGACTGGTAACCAGCAGAATATAGTGTAAAGGAGTGAGTAAAGAGATTGTGATATTTTAATAGAATCTAAGGTAATGAATGGGGTGTTCAAGTTTATTGTTAGCAATCATTACTTTCGTCTGACTTTCTATCTAGCCTGACAACGGAGTTGAGGCTAGACAGACTAAGAAAAAAGTAGATGTTTGTGTTGTTTGTGAAGTTAAGGGCTAGAAGTATGGCATACAGTTCAGCAGTGTATACGGAAACTGAATTAGGAAGTCGGTTAGTGATAATGTGAGATTTTAAGACAACAACAGTTGCAGTATGGTTATTTTGTTTTGAGCCATCTGTAAATATTGGTATATGTTGTGGATATGGTGATGGTTGTGATGTGCTATTTTGCAACTCTTAGTTTTAGTGCAATAGCGACATTGTTGCCATACTGCATTTCAAAACATTGCACTGATTGAAACAAGACAGCTGAAAACTGACAGAATAATAAGCTTCTTAATTGTTCTGAACAAGATGCAGTCAACACAAAAGTAAATGCCACAAATTACTCAATCTACATTTTATAGATGCTAATAACGAACACAAAGGATGAGTGTACTAATTGTCAAAACACCACAATTTTATTAACGAAAAGAAAACAAATGGTTGCTTTACAACATAAACTATGTAAATGACAACCTGTCGGAACATAGAATAAAAACTTTGTTTGCAGCAAACTTCAAATGAACTGCCAGAATTTAATTTCTGTCCACTTACAAACATTACCATTAACAACCAATGCAAAAGATTCTGTAGTTCTCTAAGAGTGGCTATCATTTGTAAAATCAATGCAGCATTCACAGTAACAACAATTTATTTATAATAAACTCATTAAATAAAAATCGGTCATAATATTATGATCTGAATAATAAACATAGACATTATTACACGCTCCACACAAACACACAAATGAAAAGTTAACAATGCTAACAAGCGCTTAATGTCATCACCAAAGAATATGTAAAACGATGTCAACAGATGTTCGTATCACTAGCATATCGTACACATCTCCAATTTTTTGTTTATTTTTGTCGTACGTTGCATATGTATTGACAAATTATGGCATCGTTGTCACGGCCGCCTGCCGGCTACAGTTGAGATATACCCGTAGATCGGCAATAAAGACTCGACAGTTTGCAGTGTCCACAGATGAATGACTGCGAGTACAGAAAACGGTCGTTAAAAAATAAACGCACATTGGTCACGATCTAGCACCACATTACATGATATAAAACCACCGCTAGGCGCCAGCGGCCAGTTTGGCCAGAGCGGAGGAAATGGCACCAAATGCTGACCGGACTGCGTTGCATTCACGACATGCATCACATGTGACACGACTGGTCAATGCTCAAGCGAGTCACTCTACACTGAATACTTATCATCTGCGAAATGGAATGGAGCACAGAGCAGCAACGCAAAACAGCAGACGCCGGTATCTTCAGTTGAAATCTGGGCGTCTGTATGACAACACACCCGCAAGCATAACTCGAGATCACATGACAACCGACAGAGGACCATTGGAAAACAAAACTGCAGAATGAAGGCAGTAGCCCAAATACAATACTTGATGCACCAGTCAAGGCTGATATCAGGACAGCAGACTAGAATGCTGCTTCTGCTGCATACGGACGGATGGCGCCAGGATACTACTGGCCACCAGAGAAGAGGTCGCTTGGCAGAAATGAACTGTGGTCTTCAGCTCCTGCACCACTGCTCCATACACTTCCGGCTGAACCACCTCCAAACACTGTGCCAAGGCTAGACTGCCAGCCAGAGTCAGGTGGGTGACTGCCACTGTAGCCACCAGCCATCACTCCAGCCTGGAAGTCTGCATCAGAGATGAACTCCATGACTAGTGGCGGCAGACCACCAGGAACACCGGCTGTCAGTGCACGGTATGCTTGCATGGCGTCCTCGATGTGCATAAAGCTGACAAAGATCTGGTCGCCTGACGGACTAGCAATAAAGTAACGCAGTGAACCGAAACGCTCCACCAGTGCCTTCAACAGGCCGTGGTCAGTCTGCAACAAAACATCATCACACCAGTTCACTACAAGTTAGACCCCTTCACGGGCCGAAATTCTTAGGCCCAGCCCATTGCCCATCAGGCCTGGCCAGTTTGCTCTAAACTCTTCAGGCCCGGCCCGTTTTAGGCACACCTTAGACGAGGCCCGGCCCACAATTCCATTACCACTTAGTAGGGGCCTGCAATATGCATCAGAGGAAATGTCAAAACCTAGCATAGGGCTTTATTGACATTGTCTGTGTCTTGTTATTAATTCATTTCAACTGTCAGTTTATGTTGTGCTGACTGCTGAACACAATTTTTAATTATTTATAATTAGGGCCCACAGTTTTCCGCGAGCCGCGGAATTTCGAGCCGAGCCGCGGAATTTGGCCGTTGCTGCAGAATTTCTGTGTTTTCGCGGAATTTCACGGAAACACGGAAATTCCGCAGCAACGGCCAAATTCCGTAAGGCTGTATTGCTGTTGTAATTGTGACACTCAGTCTCTTCGGACTGCTACACAGGCCTGTTGATTTCAGTGACACGTTTTCACGTTCAGTTTGCTTACTTACTTAAGTTTTTACTTACTGGACCTTTGTAGGTGAAGATGACTGGTGACTGAAACAGACTGATTAGCACGATCGACTGATAAGTGACGACGTAATTAGTGACGCTTTTTCGGTTTACTTCCGATATTTTTTATTAAAGTTTACTTGTCGTAAAGCTGTTATTGTCGTATTTAACTAGTAAACACGCTGAGTGATTTCAATGATGCAATCGCTCATACGCTATACGCAGGACCATCGTTGGAATTTATTAATTATCATTCATAACTCATTAGATGTGAGTGAGTACGGTAGGTGTATAACGGCACAACAGCTCTGTGTATAGAAATTCACCGCCCCTCAAGTATGACTACTGCCCCAAAGTTTTGGTGTAAAATTTTGTTGAATAGTTTGATGTGACAATATTGCTAAAGTTTTGGGGCATAACTGGGCCAAAGTCTGCACAGTATACTCTACAATGGGCGGCCGAGGTGAGCTGCGGAATTCCAAGAATTTGCCGCGGTGAGCCGCGGAATTTTGCAAACGGCGCCGCGGAATTTGGCAAAATTTGCCGCGGAAAACTGTGGGCCCTATTTATAATGCACAACGAATGATCTGAATGATGGTTTATTATTTGCACTTATATTATATATACTGGCCTATTCCTTTAAACCAATAGCATAAATTAGCACATTCAATGTTTTTGTGGACCAAAGCTTCAAGCCTGGCCCGCCTAACATTGGGCCTGGCCTGTTGTGATCAGCAAAATCCTCGCCTGTGCCACTGTATGTCAATGAGTGGCTTTTGGTTTGGAAGTTGAATTCTAAAATTAATGCATAATTTTAATGTCTCAAGATCTCAATCTACCACCACCACTACCATTTCTGTTTTAAGAACCGTTTTCTGGATGAACTTGGGGAACTGGTTCCCTCCTTGGTTTTCTTTCTTTGTTAGTTCTGAAGGAGAACCTTTTTTTACACAAAGGAGACCAGACACAGTTTTATTTCATACCTGCCCACATACTTGCCTGAAGTTGATACTCGTTTAATGAATGTAAGAACAAAGCTGGACAGTTTCATTCAATGCTGGTACATCACTTCCATACAGTCCACCGTGCACGCCCAACATGAGGACCAACATCAGTGTATATATACATCTGCATAGAACGGCAGGCACTGCCTCACACCTTTGACTGCCCAGCAGACTGGCCTACTGCACATTATCAGGCAATCAGTATGATAGCTAACCTGAGCTGGCAAGTTGCGAATTCTGAGAGATGATGTCGGTGCACTCACAGCTGAAGTCACTGTAACAAGGCAAACGTTTCACGATATCATCACTGCTACATTCCTGAATATGAACTTTACGTATTCAATAAATTAGCCCCATACGGGACTGACGGTCGACTCCCACTTACTGCCAACATCAAAGTCATATGACACAAAACTAGGACAAAAACAAAAATCCGGCCCCGATAAGCTGTAGGTATTGCCCCGTAATCACGGCTTGTACGGTAGTACAAGCTGTTGTAAAAGCGACTAGCCAAAGTAATGGGAAAGGCCAAATTTCGACCCCCTGGGGTTCCGAAACCCCTGAACGGATTTCGATGAAACTTGGAATATATAACCGGGCCACGGGTATGACCACACACGCAAATCCATGTGGCGCTGCGACAACGTGGGTGGTCTGGGCGAACACGTGAAAAAACACGTGTTGTGGTTTCTTAGGTATAC
>Ga0209780_1003771_pt1 | contig 11445 bp, 10 predicted proteins | sample WorMetexBAHAMAS2_FD_187384 | JGI IMG/M metagenome (GOLD analysis project Ga0209780, IMG submission 187384) | Marine gutless worms symbiont microbial communities from Max Planck institute for Marine Microbiology, Germany - Inanidrilus exumae... | ecosystem: Host-associated > Annelida > Digestive...
GAACTGCGGCCGAGATATGGCTATTTTCAATTTTTCAAGATGGCGGCCGCCGCCATCTTGGATTTGTGAAATTTTAAATTTTTAACGGTCGGGACGTTCAAGAGGTTCGAAATGCATCATGTTGCCAAATTTCATCAAAATCGGTTGAACTGCGGCCGAGATATGGCTACTTTTAGATTTTTAAAGATGGCGGCGGCCGCCATCTTGGATTTGGCCTCTTTACTCAAAACGCTCAAGGGTGACAAGATGTCACCCGGCAGATTCTCATTATATATGTACTAAACAGCAATAATCAGCATTAAAAAAACTTTATACTCCAAAACCACGTCCAGCCCAGATATGGGGTTTGGCTGCCGGACTATTATGGTGGGTGAATCGAGTGGCCCAAGGAACCATGCATTAGACGGGGTCTAAATCCGTCACGAGAAGGGGCTATATTTGCGGGTTGTTAAAAAAGTATTGTCAGTCACTATTGCGTTGCACACTGCAAAAAATCAATAACGACATCAAAGCGCCACTGCTGCAGCAAACTGCAATGATGCAACTGCTGGTGTCACAATGTCAAATTAGGTTATACTCCGTGAAAAAATCTGCCCCTCTCCTGCAATGCGGCCTCTTGTCAAATTTGTTGAACCACGTGTTATTATTGTTAATGGTACTTTCACGCTGTCGGCTGGGTGACGAGAAAGGCGCCAGTAAAACCTCCTCTAGAAAGTCCAAATTTTTAAAAATTATTGCAGACTCAGACTGGTTAAGATACTGACAGTAGCAGCACAGCAGCATGAGTAGAAATGCGTACAAAGAAACACAAAACATACATAGAGATGAATGAAACACATGAAACATAAAGAGATATTTTGCTGACATCTACTAGTGAAGTCCGAAGCATAAAATTTGCCAGTGATTGTGCTACGAAAGTGCCATGTCAGTCAAAACAAACTCTTGTCGGTGACAGTAAATGTTTAACAACAATTTCAAACAAATCAGCTCAACACTAAAAGACGTACTTACGTTTTGGTTTATAGACTAAATGGAAGCGTTAAAAAGGCACATCACAGAACACTGAATAAGTTAACTCTAAATACACCTCAACTTATATCTCAGTTATTGACAATGATACACAGAGGAGTCACAGTCGGAGATTTTCATATTCCCAACCAAAATTAAGCGCTCAGTGGAATCTATGTGAGCTCTCCAAATTACTTTCATTGTTGTTGTGCATGTACATTATAAAGCAGCCGTTTTCGAAGTACGATATGTATACGATTAGTCACCACAAAGGTAGTAAAAGTACAGTAAAATTAAAAATAAAAACAGACAGACATACAGTACATATACAATAATGGCCTATAACAAAAACACATACACAAAAAATTATGATACGATACGGTATATTTACGTGCGCTCAAAAGCTGATGATATAGCCAGCTTAGTCAAGCGCACGGCAGAGAAACGAAAAATAAGGAAAAAATAAAAACATGTGACTATATATATGTAAAGAAATGTTGAGTTATTTTTCAGAAATTGCATTTTTCTTATTAAGTTAATCGTGAGTTTTGTGTAAGTTCATCGTAAGTTTTTCTTAAAATTTTACTAAGTCACACTTATTCCTACCGTTCCACCAGGTGGTATGAATCCTTCCACCAGGTGGTATGGATGCCGAAGCTCATCTATCTGATGGACGTCGTCCGCGATCACTCGTAACCATGTGGAGCTGGGTCTCCCGTGGTGGTCACTTCCAGGACGATGGTGGCACGACGAACTTCAGTTGGCTGCGCTCGTGCAACGTGGCCGAAGAAGCGCAGTCTGCTGGCTCGCACCATGTCGGGGACTGGCTGGCTGGCATTGTGTCACTTGCCTGACCTCCGCATTTGTCACATGCTTTGTGTTAAGAATCTTCCATAGACACCAGCAGTCGAATGAGTCTATGTGTCGGCACACCTCCTTCGTTGTTGTCCAGGTCCCCGAACCATAGAGCAGGACTGGAAGGATGTAGGCCCTGTAGAGCCTGATCTTTGTATCAAGTGAGATTGGTGATCTCCAGATATGCCTATCGAGCAGAGTCATACAGCTTCTGGTGATTTCAATACGGCGGCGAATTTCAAGGTCGCTTCCTCCCCTCCTGTCCATCAGGCTTCCAAGATATATATCTTAAGATTGCTTTAGTAAATTACATGTAAAAATCTATGATAATCTCAAATTTATAACTTAGGATAAACTAAGAAAAACTGAGGAAAAACGTATGCTAAACTTAGGATTTTTCCTACGATTTTTTCTCAGTAAATCGGGCCCCTGGACTCCAAATGGCACAAGTGTCAGCTGCTGCAGACAGACCCGCGCGACACGCTGTGTTAGGTACATAGTGTTGTCAACTTAGGTGGACTCTGAATGCGATAAACTGGCCAACATCGACAGTTTATCACACTGAGCGTCCACTGAAGTTGACAACACTTGTGATGGTCGATATGCAGTTGCAAAATTTTCTAAGTCCATAGAGTTTGGGAAAAACTCTTATTTACCCGTTATTTTTTAAGACTGTCGAATTACCTTTCAGCGCGGAGTAGGATAAGTTGCGGGTTCCCCAGTGCCAAAAACAAGCTGGATACGTACAGCCACTTAGCATGTAACCCGGTTTCCTTATAAAATGCTACAGTAATTACTGTATTTTTCACTGTACTGTATTACGGGCAAATATAACGGGTCGCTCTGACTGTCAGGGCACTTAACATGGATGCTTTTATTGTTAGTAGCTAAATAGCTAATAACTATTTTGTGTTTCTGCTAGCACAGCGGCGCACGGGTAAAAAGCGTTGCTGCGTTCGCGCCAGCTCTCAATCTTTATGTACAAACAGTTAGCAACCTTGACACTGGGTGACAACGACATGACCGAGCATGATGGCGGCTTGTTGCTTAGCAACGGTCATCATCAACTGGCAGGTGTCCTCGGCGCTGGTCACTGGCAGTGAGTCGTTGACGTCATTGTTCAGTGCAGACTCCGGCTCGGTCAAGTACTGCACGAGGTAATAGACCAACTCCGTGTTGACGGCATTCGACGACTGACGAGTCACGTTTGTCATCTGTGACAAATTGTACACACGTTCTATCAGTATTGCTAAACACCGAAAACAACCGAAAAATTTTCGGTTTGTTTTCCGCGTTTTCGGTCAGTTTAGTTTGACTGGTTAGCGTTACTGCGTCGGTTAGGGTTAGTGTTACGGTTAGGGTCAGTTTAATTTGACTTGTTAGCTTGTTTTTTTTTGGTTGGCAGTTTTCGGCTGTTTTCGGTATTTAGCACTACCCCGTTCTATCTGCCGTTTACCAAGTGAACCGGAGTTAGAGGATCGTTTCTTTCACTCTCTTCCACAAATGGCACAGGATTTGTAAAACGCTGGATGATCTTATTGTCGCCCAAGACTATTGAAGCAACAAACAGATGGCTGCCAACAGACAGCAATATCATAGCAGCAATCACGCTCAATCAGTAGAAGAAGCCGAAAATATGTCATCAGTTACTACTGCTTCCGTTTAACAACCTGGGTTAGCAAGTTGCCCACTTCATTCTCCTTCACTCGCTAAAACTCTTCTTTGGGGAGATGTTTGGGGAGATTTCGTACCTGTAGGTTTTTAAAGGTTGTATGTCCTCCAAAAACTCAATCAACAGAAAAACTCAAGATCAACGTTGTGCGCAACGATATGCCTGTATCGTGGAGGATTCGTTGTTTCGTAGACCAGTGCGTAGTGTTGTCGCGCCATGCATATGTAAAAGTTTTACTGATGACCAGTTTCAAATTGCTTATTTGTTGCAAGAGTGTGCAATGGTCAGAGATGGATTGGCTAAACTGCCTGAATGTTTTACAGTGGGTGATATGTCTGATATTGGTAGTTATTTGTGTACATGTTGATTGTTTCTCTCTCTATCTCTCTCTCTCTCTGTCTCTCTCTTTCTCTATTTCTTTATATTTGTACTCTGTGTACGATTTCTATAATACATAATAATAATAATATAACATGTTACGAGTTGGTCATGTGACGAGTTGACTGGCAGCCCCGACGTCTAACTCACACCATTTATGTTTAAAGCATGTGTCGGCCCCGGCAACATATCGTTAGCATCCGTCTAATAGCCGACAATACAGTACAATGCAACACAATGTGGAATTACGGAGGTAGGCAATGTCTCTAACGCCAATCGAGATAAAACACTATTGTAACAACAGTGCGATTGAATACAGCCTGACGTCAAACCAATCCGGTTAGAGATTTCAGCTGGTGCCAACAACAAGCTGTGAGATATCTCAGCCATCACCAGCAATCGTGTCACCACCTGCCAATGTGACAGTGGATTGCAGCAATATACGATGATATGTGGTATGCAGGTCAATTCAACTTACTTAGCAATCACGTAGATTGTTGCACTGTAGACCCCGCTACAACACACGTTGGCCCAACGGGCGGTCAGGTTGGCCCAACTTACCAACATTCTACCAACGTATCGCCAACAGGTCGGCAAAAAGTTTGTTATCCCATGCAATGTCCAACATGTTGGCAATATGTTGGCTAAGTGTTGCTAACCAGTAATTTATTATAATGGACAGCGCATGCAGTGGTTGTCGCACTTTAGACTATTCTAGGAGGTATGCTATTTTACACTGAGTGCAAACTTTTTTGTGTTTTGTTGAAATCCTTTTTTCATTCATTCATTCATTTGCGAATAGAATGATAAAATGCCGGCAACAGGCCGTATAATGTCATATGAAAGCATAATACTGCGACCTCGTTTCTCCGAAATGAGTAGAGGTAGCTATTTTCCTAATTATCATGTGTAATTTTTGGGTGAAACACTACAAAGTTTTCTCTGTCTGGCTGAAACATGTAACGTAAACAGGTAAACCGGAAGTTGCTGGTTTGAAAGTTGGAATTAGTGGGAAATATTTAGGCGCCAACGATTTTTGTTATTGTTTGTTATTGTTTTTTGCATGACGTATTGTACCATGTATTGTTTGAACTTTGAAGTAGTTCTTTGAATTTTCTGTCGTTGATTGTGTAATATTATTTGTACTTGGACATTCATTTCCGTGACGTAGTGTATAATGTCACACAGCAGTTCTGAATCGGATCCTGATTGTTCCAGATCGTACTGGACCAAACGGCGAAGGATTGTTAGATCCGTTAATCAGGTCATGGAAGAGGCGTCAGAGCTCGATTTTCGCCATGACATGACACCTGAAGAGCTCGTTGTGTCGGATGTTTGGCATCCTGGAAAGCACATGGTAGCTGATGGTTCCCTTACATATACCTCTCAACCAAATACATGCGCTAGCGTCAATGCATCTAGTGATTCAGAACTGTCTGTGGTTAATGACGTTTATGATGATATTCCACAATATGACGAATATGTAGATATTTCAGATGCATCAAGTTTGAGTAGTGATTTTCCAGATGATTGTGATCTGTCGGATCAGTTATCAAATTGGGCACTAAAGTTTAACATTTGTAAAGAAGCGATTACGGCCTTGTTACACATATTGCACAGGTATCATCCGGGCCTACCACTAGATGCACGAACTCTTCTTAATACTCCGGATGTGTCAAATTACCAGATAAAGTTGATTACAGGGGGCTCCTATTATCACTTTGGTGTATCACATGGGTTGAAAAAACTCTTTAATGATGGGATTGTTGTATCAAGTGCATCTTGTGATACCCGACTCTTGCAGCTGCAGGTCAATGTGGTCAATGTGGATGGACTGCCAATATACAAAAGTACAAACTTTCAGTTGTGGCCCATTTTGGGGATGCTTGTAGGTGTTCGTGGTAAAGTGCCATTTGTAATTGGATTGTTTGGTGGTCATAAAAGCCTGGCAATATTTTTGAATACCTTAGTGATTTTGTGGATGAATGTCGTACATTAGAGGAAACTGGGATCTTGTTAGGTGGTGATGTTTATGGCTTCAAAATTCATAGCATCTTATGTGATGTGCCAGCACGAGCTTTTCTGCGGAATAAAGGGGCATACCGCTTACTATGGTTGTGACAGATGTGTGCAGTCTGGTAAGTGGCTGAACAAGATGACATTCCCAGAAGTTGCAGCTCGCAAAAGAACACATGCTGATTTTTGTTTGAAAACAAATGATGAACATCACATTGGTGACTGTCCATTGACGGTTGGTTGGAGTTTAACGGCGCTTTCAACACAATGTAGGTCATATCACGCAAGCCTGTCCATTGACAGGCTTATCAGTTGATTTGATAGTTCAGTTGCCACTGGATTATATGCACTTAGTTTGCCTTGGAGTAGTTCGCAGATTGATTCTGGCATGGCTGAAAGGGCCACTGAATTGCAGGTTACCCGCTAACTCAGTACGTAAAATCTCTGACCGCTTAGTCGATTTCCGCCAGTGAGTTCTGTCGTCAACCGAGACCACAATCAGACATTGACCATTTCAAGGCAACTGAATTTCGGCAAATATTGTTGTATACCGGAGTTGTGGCATTCAGGGGTATACTGCGTGATGAACTGTACAGCCATTTTTTGCTGTTGTCTTGTGCAATGTATTGTTGCCTTAGCCCTCAGTTCTGTTATGGGTTTTGTGCATATGCAGAGAAATTGTTGATTTCATTTGTTAAATATGCAGAAGAGGTGTATGGCTGTGATTTTTTAATATATAATGTTCACTCCCTTGTTCACGTAACTGATGACGTGCAAAATTTTGGACCTTTGGATGGTGTCAGCTGCTTTCCATATGAAAATTTCTTGCGCCAAATTAAGAAATCAGTTAGAAGTTCTTTTCTTCCGTTTCAGCAGGTGATTGGAAGGCTGACTGAAATGCAACAGCTGAAAAAAACAAACCCTGGCATTTCAGCACCAGTCTGTCGTACTGAACATTGTAATGGACCAGTTATTGATGGCCAGACTGAGTGTAAGCAGTTCAAAACAGTTGTTACTAAGGACTTTAAACTCTGTATGTCCGCAAAAGACTGCTGTGTGCTTACTAAAAGTCGTTTAGTTGGAATTGTGCAGAATATTTTGATGAATGGTCATGATATATTACTGATGATCAGGCTGTACAGCAGTGTTCAGAGTTTGTACACATATCCTTTGTCATCCATTGACATTGATGTATTTTCTGTGACACATTTGCAAAAAGTGATTACAGTTGTACCACTTGGTGACATTCGTAGCAAATGTGTGCGGCTGCCATTGGGTAATTCGAGCTATGCAGCTATTCCTTTGCTGCATCACTCTGAATGAGAACAAGAAAATGTTTGTTTTGTGTGTGTGCACTCGTGCGTGTGTGTGTGTGTGTGTGTGTGTGTTTTATTGGTTATTCATGCCGAAACACAGTAGTATTTGTAAATTAAGTTTCGTACTTGATCATAATGCTGTTGTATCTGACATGTCACTGATTGTACATTGCTTTCTGTATTGTGCACAGACACGCCTCATCTTTGGAATGTATGTAGTTTTGTGTTTCACTGAGACAAATGAAGTGGATGTTGTACCAAATATATGGGTGCAGAAGAATGGCGCAGAAGCGTGTTGCTGGTGGCCACCATACAAAACATCCAAATGCCTCATGAAGGCGAAAATTGCATCTGAAATGAGTGCTGATGGATGGTCAAGCTTTCCCATCAGGATAATGTATGGTCCCACAAGTTGGCTCATTACTTGTTAGTAATTTAAGTCAATATGTGAGATTTTGCGAGTTTATGATGTTTATTCCACCATATGGAACTATTTTTGTCCCACATCACATCTGCACTGTTACTGGCATTTTTCAGACAATGTGTCAAGACATTCGGAGTTCTCCCGTTCATACCCTTACTTCTTCGTCAGACTTTACGTATATTATTCTCAGTCTGTGGACCTATCAATAACTAACATTATTTAAGCCGTGTTAAAAGTGATGATGATGGTGCTGGCTGCTGATGTTTTAGGCTGATAGCGATCAGCTGTGCCACTCAGTTGTACAGATGATACAACCATAATGGGCGCGATGGCAGTTGTCAGTAATTTATCACTACTACTGACCCGGAGGAGGGGGTAGGGTGGGTTCAACAGGTTTCAGAAGTTGGCTGCGACGGCCGTACAACTTGTCCATAATCCTGCCTCTGTCTCTATCTCTGTCTTCCTTTCCTACATTCTGTCTGTGTCTGTAGGCCTACAGCTGCAGAGCGGGAGGAAATGGCTGCCATAGTCACACGCTGAGCCGCTAAGGCTGCTAAGCACGTGCGTGGCGCTAGTGATGGCGATCCTAGTGATCACGATCAGTGATCCAGGGTTCTCTGTGGTCCTGGAAAGTCCTTGAATATGACTTGTTGGTTTTAGAAAATGTTAAATGCACAGTTGGAAGTTGATAACGTCTCTGAAGATGCCTTTCTTGCCAAACGTCTTGTTTGTGACTACGTGGGCTCCATTGCTGCAATGTAAAAATGACAGCATGTAAAGTAGCAGTGTACTGGAATCAGAGATGGAACCGGGTCAGCGATTTTGGTCGTGTCGTGTCATGGGTCCAGGGTCAGTGTGTCACACCCAGTGTCTGACCGGGTTTTCAGTTTTAATATGCGCATTTATCGTGGCATTGTTTCTACAGAGTAACACCATCTTGGCAAACTAATATCTGCATAATTTCGTAATTTCTGTATTGGTCATACGTGTAAGAAATGTGGGTGACGCTGTAAATTAGGCCACTAATCCGTTTGTGTTTCCTGATTGGTGACAGATACTGCTATCAAGCCGTTGTTGAGGATTTGGTTAACTGAACTAGGTTTTGTTATTAGGCCACATCTAGTAAACATCTAGTGTAATTTGACTGTGTTAGATTCATATGAAGCAAAATTCATTCGGCATTAATGGGACTTAGATTAAGGAAATATATAGTGTCAAGGGTACAGTTGCACACCACGGATGAAGTCTGACATCTACAACAAAGTGTTCGAACTGTACATTGAATGAGTTTGCTTTCCTGTAAGAGTACAAGTGACAGCCACGTTTATAAGTAAAATGTACTTTTGTGTGGTGTTAACAGTGACATGATAGAATTTCTAGATGGGGTCCAATGGAAAGATGAGTTGCTGACAGAGAAGTGGGATCTGGGGAGCAGAAGTGCCGGGGCCATATATTCAGGAGGGGTAGTGCCTCTCCACATTTGAGAGGGGGCGGGGCAAAGAGGGGCACAGGGCTGGAGCAACTGCAAATGCCCAGCGGTAAATTACTTGCATTATTTGATTAGCATAGTCGTAATTTTGCTTCTTAGTTTATATTGTATTTGTTACTTGAAAGGTACCAATGAGCAATAACCAAAATCGTTACTTACTTACTTAATTTTTTTTACTGTGCCCCCACTTTTCTGCTGTTCTTTACGCACAGACAATATGACTGCACGTCTTTGTGCCCACCATGGTGTATGCAGTCCCCCTCAAACTTGGGGCACTGCAGAAAATTGGGGGGCACAGTAAAAATTTTTACGGTGGCGGAAAGTGCCAGAATTCATGCATCCAGTTTCAATTGCTTCCAGCACCTCTGCTGGGGAGGCCTATGGTACCCACTTATTTCAGTAGTTTTTATTATGTCTTAATGGCAACAGCAGGATGATTTAAAATGTTTGCAGACGTGAACATTGTGTACATGTGCATCTTTATTCAGGACTAACAGACCGAACTCGCAAAATTTTCACAGCATTGGAGCAACTGAAACAGCAGAATGAGGAGCTTCGCTCTCAAATGAACAACCAGACTGCATTGCTGCAGCTGCTGGTCGGCAGAGTGGGTGCAGTTGATGAACCAAGCTCTCAGCTACCGGAAACAATTAGTCTGCCATGTTCATCTCTCCAGGATCTACAGCATGTTGACGAACTGCTGTCAGATCGGGGAATTAGAGCTAGTCTTTTCATTGCAGCTTGCATTAAGTTTAATGAGCAGTGATATTGTAGTATATTGTGGAGGGAGATATTGAAATATCTGCCATTCCTACCATAGAGAGAATTTATGGGCACAGGCCTAGGCCTCTGCCCACCTCATCTAATCACTTTGATGTTTGTCAAAATTAAATAGGCGAGCCAAAATCGTGCTTCGCGCGATTTTGGCTCGATTTGGGCCGTCGGCTTAGTGGTCAGCTGACTTCAGCTGCCGTCGCTGACGTTGCCGGCAGTCACGCTGCGACGACTGTTGTGCCGTCGAGCGTCGCGTGGCAGACTGCTCTGGGGTTTCGGCATTCCGACAAAGTTGTGACCGACAGCGGTCTGCAGTCAGTCGAGCCGCCGTCTGCTCAGCCGTTTCACAACTCGGACAGTCGGACGACGCCTCGAACTACTGCGCTCCGCTGACCGTCGACTTTCGAAATGTTCAGCAGTTTCTGCTGTACACCGCGCGGTTTGATGACTGTCATGTTCTGTAACTGTCGCACTCCATGTATACACTACTACGACAACGAATAGCCGCAGCTCAACTGACAACACTGACAGCGATCAGCCGCTGTCGCATACCGCTACAGTCCCATAACGTACGTCCATAATACACGCGCGGCCTGCATGTAGCTGGTGACCCGGGCGGGCAAGGCACACAGCCACGAGCTGTGCCAAGACTCCGTGTACTATATCAGCTTACAGTTCGACGGCGTTCGACGCTGTATGTTATGTGAGCCAAAGTGAGCCAAGCCCGTGGTCAAACAGACAATCCGATTATTATATATAGATTATTAGATGATGAACCGATTTCTCAGACTTCATTTTATATGTATGACACGTTAGTCACGCTGATGTTTAGAGATTATCTAAGAAAAGACATAAAAATGTTTGTTGCATGGGCGGCTTGTGCACGTAGCTAAAGGAGGAAGGGAAGGGAGGGTTGTCCGGAATTGCTTACACTTAAAGTTGGCAACCCTAACGTGCACTCGGCTGGCTCCGGAGCTTGAGAGATGTTGCTCTTTATAAAAGACAACATGAAACTATTCTTGACATATGGTCTACACTGCAGTGCACAGACTAACTGCAGAGTGTCACTGTACACACAATCATATTATGCAGGATGTATCCACACGTTGGAACATCACGTACTACATGACTCAGCACCTGTTGGAGCAAATGCGATATCGCTGATCCTTAGCTTAGTAGTATTAGACTTAATATAGTACAAGTAGGCCTATATAAAAATACACACTAGTATAATTGAATGGATTGAAAATTTTCTGTCAGACCACAAACAGAGAGTAAGGGTTGATGGGGAATTTTCATGTTGGGCAAATGTACTCAGTGGGATACCACAGGGCTCAATACTGGGCCCACTTTTGTTTATAATATTTATAAATGATCTGGTAGATTTTTGTGAATACAACCTTAAGCTATATCTGTTTGCTGATGATGCAAAGATGTATTGTCACATTAAAGACGTTTCAGATATAGATAATCTTCAAAGAGGCATTGATAATTTTGCTAAATGGACTGAAAG
>Ga0209780_1003772_pt1 | contig 11444 bp, 9 predicted proteins | sample WorMetexBAHAMAS2_FD_187384 | JGI IMG/M metagenome (GOLD analysis project Ga0209780, IMG submission 187384) | Marine gutless worms symbiont microbial communities from Max Planck institute for Marine Microbiology, Germany - Inanidrilus exumae... | ecosystem: Host-associated > Annelida > Digestive...
AAGGGAAGGGGCGCTAGGACTGAGGACACTTTCGTCACTCGTGGCGATGACTCATGACCTGGACCCGTCATGACCTTGACCCGGTCAAAGGTCAAATTATATGCCGAAAACAACAACTTACATTCTACTAGTAAGCTTAAGTGTTATAGAAAGAAGACGAGAAGGAGTCGCAGAAAGCTGTCAAGGAACTCAAACTTATTCGAAGCATAAAAAATGTAAAATTGTCAGCCAAGTAAATTTCGTTTGATTTCACTTGGCAAATAAGATGCTCTCCTTGGTCAAACAGTGATGCTTTCCGTGGACTCACGGTGTTAATCAGTCTACATTGGCGCCATCTGGCGATTGATTATGAAGCGTTCTGTACTCACAAAAATTTTCATAGTGTAGTATTCCTTTAAATTGTTATCGAAGAAAACCGAAACTAAATCACGCTAACATTCAACCCATCACTTGTCCTACAAACATTACGACGATGACATAAATAACCAACACGTGATGCCGTCGGTTAACGACGTAATCGACTGTGACGTCACGCTTATGACGTCATCCGCTTGTGTCGATGACGTCAGTGGCGACATCGCTGACTGCGCCGTCGTCTTCGATGACGTCATTGAATCTCGCGTTGACGTCACGGTTGTTTGTGTACCCACGGCCGCGGATGAAACGGTGTCTGCTGTTGAACGCAGCAAAAACGACAACGATACACGATGTATTTTCCAAATTGTGTGCTTAAGCGCATTTTATTTTTTCCGGCAAGCAGTGTATTATGTAAATTCGAAACTGGACAGAAGATAGAGTCATGGTCTGTCGAGTTCAAACTGGTAAGATTTTTTTGCGTTCCAATGTGCATCGCTGAAACCCACTTCTCATATTTCATCGCGTTCTAATCAAACGGTTTTCTAGCAATATCTAAAACAATTTGTCCATTAATAAGTTCATTCGCACGTGAATGACATGCATCGCTTACCAACGAAACTAGTTTCAGATGGTGCGGTTGTCATGGTTACCGTCGTAGTCGACTCCTCTGTTGATGTAACTAATAAAACCAACAACAAAACAAATATAATTATGAAAACCACGTTACAATAAATTTATTGCAAGCAAAATTTAAATATAATACTTTTAAAATAAAATAGGTGCTTGGGTAATAAAATTATATACATTTTCCATTACTGAATTCATTTAAGACATTATTACAAATTTCAAGTCAAGCTAGTCGCCAGCTTCACTCACCAACGGAAATACTTTCAGTCGATGCGGTTGTCATGGTTACCGTCGTTGCTGACCGTTCTGTACCAGAAACGAATAAAACAAAAATAAAAGCAAAATAATTCAACGTATCAGGGTACATAATGTAAATAGCATTTCTGGAGAAATACAAAAAGTCACATTTCTATAACATAATCGAATTGCAATACACGCAATGAAGTAGACACAGTAAAATGCATATTAACAATGTCGTCCACTAGACCAACTAAATTCATACAGAACTTTATTACAAGTACGTAAATCGACAGCTTCACTTACCGACGTCAGTCGTTTCAGAGGATGCGGTTGTCATGGTTACCGTCGTTGTCGACTCTTCTGCGCCTGAGACCAATAAAACAAGATGTCGCACTAACGGGACGTAACCGTACTGGCCCGCCGTGCAGTATCGGCCGCCTGACCGCCCACGTGGCCGGCCCTGCGGCGGCCGACCGCCAATGCGCCAGGCGGCCGGTCCGCCAGCCCGCCGGCAGCGTTACAGACGACAGACGACGACGACAGAGAGACACCAACGACCATTACTAGTCGGGCCCGCTACACCATGTGTAGACGGGCGGGCCAGTAATGAGAGCGGCCTGTACCTTTGTGTACGGGTCGAAAACATACCAGGTCTTGTTTACTGCGATTCAAGTATCAAACCACAGCAATCAGAGAAGTGGATACCCGCCACCTCACAACATTCTCATGGACTTGTGAAAAGCTTACAGCTCACTCTGGTCGTCGCTAGCGGGTTCGGACTCCCGGACTAGCTAAGACCCCGTGAAACTAAACAACGAAGCAAAAATAATTTAACGTACAAGGTTACGTACAGTCATGATTTGTAATGCAGCATCTCTAATCAGAAGGATGTAATAAATTTCGTTCATTAATGAATTCATTCAAAACAATTAACGAGAATCGTGAGTTTCGCTTACCAGTGGCAGTTGTTTCAGGAGACGTGCTTGCTACCGTTACTGTTGACTCATCTGTAGCTGTAACTAAAGCAAACAAAACTAATTCAATGCATACGGTTACACTACGTTTTATTTTATACCATTTCCTACTAGCCATTTTCCGCTTTTGTTATACTTATACTGCAACATCTTATGACACTAAATGTCCGACAGTTGCTGACGTGGTGTTAAGAGGTCATTTGCTCTGTTTCTGCGGATAAATACAACAAGTCAAGATTTCTAGCTACAATGCAGTTGATAAAGCGATTATATCGTAACATTTTTGTCCGTTAATTAATTAATTTCAAACGATATTGCAAGTCAAGTGAATCATAGGCTCCAATTACCGACAGAAGTAGTTTCAAAGGATGCGGTTGTCATGGTTACCGTCGTTCTAACCTCCTCTGTAGCTGAAAGTAATAAAACAAAAAAACAAAAATCATTTAACATAGCAAGGTACGGTATATTAAGTAAATTAGGCCTACATTTCCGGAAATATAAAAATCAAGTTTTATAGTACAGTAGATACAGCAGTTATATTCAAATATTCGTCTATTAACTAGAAATGCGTGGCAGAGCCTAGCGTGTAGCCCGCGTGGCAGAGCATTGACGCCCTGAGTAGTAACCGCCCCAGAAAACTCAGTACTGATCCCCGCAACGTCGAGCAGTGGCGCCGCGTAGCCAAACTGTTGATCGACGAAGGGATGTACGTCTTTCGCCCTCTTAAACTCAGGTTCTCTTTCCTCAAAAGTTTATTTAAGTAGAAACTAACGCAAGCAAAACATATAGCTAAATAAATCCATTTGAAATACTATTAAAAGTCGAGTGAAATGAAGAAACTTCTTCTACCGATGTAAGTAGATTCAGAAGATGCAGTTGTCATGGTTACTGTCGTTGCAGGCCCTTCTGTAGCTGTCAGTTATAAAACAAAAATATGACAAAATATTTTTTAACATCAGGGTGCATAGAGTAAATGAATTTCACTACATACCATTATCTAAACGTTCGTCTATTAATCAATTCATTTGAAATACTTTAACAGTCATGCGAAATGAAACTTTGTTTACCTTTTGAAGTAGGCTCAGAAGATGCAGTTGTCATGGTTACGGTCGTAGTTAGTCCATTTGTTACTGTAAGTAATAAAAACAACAAACAAAATAGTTTCTTAAACTACATTACAATAAATGTATTACCCGCGAAATGCAAAAACAAGATTTCTTGTAGGGTATACAAATGATAATAAATTACACATTTTGTCCATTAAGAAATTCATTCAAAACATTACTAAAGTCACGTAGATGGCCAGCTTCACTTACCAACGGAAGTAGTTTCAGGGGACGCGGTTGTCATGGTTACCGTCGTTGTGGACCCTTCTGTGCCTGAGACCAACAAAACAACAGCGGCCTATACCTTTGTCCAGGGCAATGTACGGCTAATCACCGGATGACTACTCACCAGGTAAGGGTGTAACAAATTTCGTTTATTTATTTAGGCCTAGTAGATTCAGCAGCTGCGGTTGTCATGGTCGTTGCTGACTCATCTGTAGCGGCAACTAATAAACAAAAATAATTCAACAAACCTGGTTACAATAAACTGCTTTTTTCTTTGCCATTCTGTTATACTCTATCATTTCACGGCACTGAGTGGCCTACAGCTGCTAATGTGATGTTAAGAAATATTATTGTTTACTCTGTTGCTCTGGATAAATATACAACCAAAGACTTAATATATATCATTGTGGATATAATAAAACAGTAGACACTGCAAACACATCTTAATATTTTTGTCCGTTAATAAATTTCAAACAATATTACAAGTCATGTGAATCACAGGTTTCACTTACCGAAAGAAGTAGTTTCAGGGGATGCGGTTGTCATGGTAACCGTAGTTCCAAGCTCCTCTGTATCTGGAAGTAATAAAACAAATAACAAAACAAAAATAATTTAACATATCAAGGTACGGTACAATCAAATTTCCGGAGAAATAAAAAACAAGATTTCTACTACAGTAGCCACAAAAGATATATCGAAATATTCGTATATTAATCAATTCATTTGACATAGGGGCCTACTATTAAAAGTCATGTGGTATGAAGCTCCGTTTATGCCCGTATTACAACTGAGATAAAATGATTTAGCTAAAACATTTTATCTCAGTTGTAATACGGGCATTATCGACGGAATTAGGCTCAGAAGCTGCAGTTGCCATGGTCACTGTCGTTGTCGTAGTTAGACCCTTTATAGCTGTAAGCAATAGAACCAACAATAATAATAGTACTTTAAACCACGTTACAATAAAATGTTTTTTTGGCGAAATACAAAAAAAACAAGTTGTATATAGGCTAGATGCATTAATGATAAACAATATACACTTTGTCCATTAATAAGTTTATTTAAAACACCACTACAAGTACAAGTACGTGAATCGCCAGGTTCACTTACTGACGGAAGTAGTTTCTGGCGATGCGGTTGTCATGGTTACCGTCGTTGTCGACTCCTCTGCAGTTGTAGGCCCAACTGATGAAACCAACCGCAAATCACAAGTAGTTTAACAATCACGTTTGATAAATATATCTCCGACAAAATGTCAATAAGCAAGGCAAAACATAACAAATTTATAAGCCCTGTGACAATATTAAACTTATTAAATTTTAGTAATAAAAAAGCACTGTAAACTGGCGGCAGATATCACTTCAACTTCAGTCACGTGGTTCGTTAGTGGCGTAGTCAGGGGACGTCGGCGAACAACGCGGAAAAAAAAGTAAAATAATAAAAATAACCAGTATTTTTAATGAGAAATTATCAACATTTTGGTGATTTCGTCGGAAATTTTACTCTAGATTTAACAATAATTCGACGTTCGTGTGTTCTGTAGTTTCAGGGGGCGTGCCCACTTAACCCCTTCGTGCTCGTTGTATACCATTTACAACCCTTTTCCATTTCCACTTTTCAAAATTTCTGAACACGCCACTGTCATGGACTGGATTGAGAACGAGCAAAAATATTGTAAAACCTGCAAAATAATAATATTAATGTCATTAGCACGTAAAACGGTATTTATGAAATACAGCATAGAACAGTAAGCTTTTGATCACGTGACGTACCGGGGAAAGTGGTTTGGGAATCGGTTGCTATGGTTACTGGCGCTGTTGTCGTGGCAACCGTCACCGAGGTCGTCTCTGCGGTCGTTGTAGCTGAAATGACAAACGCCAGAGACGCAACAAGATGCAGTCGGAGAGCGCAGACTTCGCCTCCGGTCACACCGGTGCCGCCACCTGGCGAATTGGACCAAACATACTCGTCGAGCTATTCGCTCCATTGTGTGAAAACATGACGTCATCGACAAAACTGGAAGTACATAACGTATTCATGCTTGCCGTCAGGGAAGGACCTAGCCATGGCTCAGGTAACATGTACAGAAAATTAGCTGAAATTTGGACACGTGGTGTTTGAGATATGCGAGCAGACAGACAGACAAACAAACGAAAAGCCAAACAGACATATATAGACATACAGAGAGCGAAATAGCTAGGCCTACATGGTAGCCTTATCTGGATTCAATACATCGCCTGCACAAATTCATCGAATTACAAAACAAAACTGGCTTCATTTTTTCTTTGCTGTAAAAGCTGCCGTTTTTAAAACGGAAAATATTTTTTTCCGCAAATTCAACGCACAGAAGCTAGTTAGCGCATTTGTGTCACTCAGCGGCCTGTCGCACAGACGTTAAAAATAGCTTTTGTGCTCAGAATTTTAAGGTAAAATGTCGATATTATTATTGTTATCCATTCGTGGCGCATTTTCACGTCAGTTTGCCACGTAAACCTACTGATGGTCGTAAACACATTGTCGACGTTACAACTGCATTATTCTTCAGTTAACACGTTTCGTCAAAAAGTAAAAGTAGTCTATATTTTTTCGTCAATCAAACCCCGACAACGCCTTATAGCCACAGTTTGTCTGACATGTCGCTCCTTGGGCTACTGTAAATAAACTTTACGTAATGTAGTATGTAACAGTTTTGCAAAGAAAGATGAAACCGACGCCGTGGATAGTAGTATCCGGGTATGATCCATTCGCTGGCTTGGTTTTGTTTTGAGCTGTAGGCGAGAGAGACAATGTTGTGTGGAGTTGGATCGTTGTACAAGACCAACACGTTCTGACCGATCTTCACTCCACTGCCAGCCATTAGAATACCACCTGAGCACACGACATAAACAAACAAACAAACAAACAAACAAACAAGCACGCACATACACACTTAGGTGCTCAAGCAGATCATGGAGTCTATATTAACAAGCGTGTAAAATAACTTCGTGCTTTATTTTAAATATTATTAATTTATACGGTGGCGCAATAAACGGTCAGCTGGTCACTGAAAGTCAAAACGATGTCACTGTAGTCTTTTTTGACAGTAACTTCGACAAATTCTAACCGACTTTATTTTTACCGCCAGACTCCGCATTGATGTTTGTAATAAAATCGTCATTAAGTATTCCATCAGACGTCAAAATATCTTATAAGAATACATCGCGGAAGCATCGAAACATTTTGCTAGAATACCCCGCGAAACATTTGGCATGTTTTGACTTACTGTAGTCAAGGGGTCAGATTTTTTGCACACCGTAGCCTTTTATTTAATGTGACATTCGCACACTGTTCAGTCTGTTACAGCGAAGAATACAAACAAAGTACAAGTAAAATACAAGGTGACGCCATAACGGGTCGTAATACTACTGGCCCGCCGTCGCGTGCTTCCCCCTGGTGACGTACGTTGTATATATGGAGTGTTACAGACGAAGACGACAGATGCCAGCGACCATCATTAGTCTGGCCCGCCTACACCATGTGCAGGCGGGCCAGTAATAACACACAAAGCATGAAACGCACAATATGTACACATATAACGGGTTAAAACAGTGTCGTGTTTTGCGTTACGTCTGCGTGACGTACGTGTAACGTCAGCATGTCCCTCAAGGCTGGTTTCGTCCAAACACCAAATAACATTGGTCAAAAATCGCAAATTTTTCTACCCCATGTGTATTTGTGGTTACTTCATGAGAAATTCTCTTAGATCTTTAGTGTAAGAAAAACAAAATCCATAGCCTATGGTGGCATATGAATTCTGTTATGCTACCATCCGGCGATGAATGCTTAACGGACTTTAAGCCGTTTTAATACAATACAGCGTGTGACAGACAGACGGACAGACGGACATGGCATATAATGACCATTGGCGACTGTTATCAAATAGACGACAAATGTAAGTCTCACAAGTTAGACTTGTGAGACTTACATTTGTCATCTATTTGATAACAGTTGCCAATGGTCATTATATGCCATGTCCGTCTGTCCGTCTGTCTGTCACACGCTGTATTGTATTAAAACGGCTTAAAGCCCGTTAAGCATTCATCGCCGTTTAAGGTGTGGTCAGATGTGCGATGACTTTGTTGCAATTTACTGCCGACTGTGAAGAAGAGACAACTCAGAGAATTAACGACTAACTTTCGAAGCGACGCGCAAAAATACAGTGTTACTTTTTTGACCTACGGTACACAATGACTGAGTTTTTTGCGTCACCTCGTAGACGTATTACCTTGCCAGGATATCCAGATCCACTGATAGGAAGAACAACTCAGTGTTCGACCGAGAGACGACTGCGCGCCAACCGCCAGCACGTTGTCTTTCCTGACATCACGCACAGACGTTTTGTCATCATCATCATCAGCAGCATCATCAGCATCATCATCAACCGCAACGACGACGTGTTTACAAGACAAAACATCAGTACGAATAACAATATCCAGCGCTCAATCAACCAAGTTTAAAGTTATACTATTCTTTTTATTAGTACGCCGCATCGCATCATTAACTAGATGGAAAGTGCTCAGAGAGAGTACAACTCCCCGCGAAAGCTGATTAGATCTCCCCGCACACGAGTGCGGCCAACTCGACGACAAACGCTTGCGGTCCACTCGACACACGCTGTATAAAACAAAATAGTCTAAAACTAGTCCTAATCTAACTCTTAAGTCTATATTAAGTTTTTTAAAATGTTTTAAAAGTGTTAAAAAATATATATAAAATATTTTTAAAAAATTAAGACTTGACGTGGAGTTACACCCAGGCAGCAAAAATCATACCAGCATTCTTGTCCCAGCGTCTTACCAACTAGCCTAGTGCCGCTGCTCGAAATCGTTGCTATTTCTAGGCGTTTTATGCTATGATATATAGTGAGCCATCTATAGAATTTGACCGTTACTTCCACATAGGCAAGGTGTCGATCGGTTACTGTTTGTGTGTTTGTTTGTTTGTTTTTGTCTGTTTGTTCGGTTACGGATTTCTCCGCCGACGATAAAGCTAGCGGCGTCACATTTTGCACAATGGTTCACTGGCGTCGTGGGCAGGGAATCTCCCATTTTGGAGAACTTTGTTCCCCAGAAGCCCAAAATGGGACGAATCGGCCACCCCTATGTAAAAATTAGCGTAAATACGCGCTGACGTAAACCTCATGCTAGATATGCACCGTTCATGGAGTATTGCGCGGCGTGTGGACATAGGATCGGCATGTGTGGATATCGTACGGCCGTCCCCGAAGACGCGTACGTACATGTTAATGATTACTCCGGAAAAATACAACATTTCGCGTTGGCCCAACAATGCATGTATGATGGGAGCGTGTACCTGATGATGTATTGATAGCCGGAGATGTAAGGGTTCGTCTTCTTCCTCTCAATCATGACCTCGTAGTTGGGTCGTGACCTTGCAGTAGGGTCATGAATGACCTTGCAGTAAGGTCATGACCTCGTAGTTGGGCGGTGAGAAAGACGTGGTCGGTGATAAGGCTATGTATGCGTTGTAACAAACCTTGACCTGCATAACAAACAACGGCCATGACGACATTATTACTGGCCCGCCTACACATGGCGTAGGACGGCCAGACCAGTGACGGTCGCGGACGTCTGTAGGGAGTGAGTACGGTGTCTGAGGTGATAGCGTTGTGAGGCGGTGGGTGATGGTGGTATTAGTAGTGCGTGCTGTACGTGGTTTGACAGTCGAACGGCTTTACTGCATGCTGCATTCTATCACCTACGGTTGCGCTTTTGACTGTAGACACCGAAGAACACTGTTGTGCAGAGTTTGTACTATGAATATTCAGCCAGTCACGTAGAAGACGTGACAGACCACGTGGTACTTGTGTGTCGCTGCAGTTGCTAAAGCTTGTCAGCGGGCGTCCTAGCAAGAATGTTGTTGCAGTAGTCTAGGGGCGACGTCAAAAAGACGTGAACTAACGTAGTCATGACTCGGCGTTGAGTGAACGTTATAGACATGGTCTGAACTGGCAAAGCTATGCATGTACTTAAGCCCCGTCCACACTAGCAACAATGTCGAAGCGACATTCGACTTTCTTGCCAAAAACGGCAACAATGTCTAATGAGTTTGTCGTAAAAATTCATCCATTCGGCAAAGTCGAATGTTGCTTCGAAATTTCGTCCTTTTGACAAAGTCGAAACAAACTGAGCATGTTCAATTTGTTTCGACTTTGTCGAAAGGACAAAATAACGTTCGACATTGAGATGGTCGATAGACATGCAGTATGTTGGCCCATGTAGACCCCTAAGCCGCCGCCGTCAGCCGCCGTCGCCGACTTTTTTGACCGGCTATAGTAGCCGCCGCCGATAAAAAAATCGGCTTAGCCGGCTAAGCCAATTTTTTTTCCAGCCGCCGCCGCCGGGTAAAATGTCGGCTAGCCGCATTAACTTTTCTAGCCGATGGTTGTAAGACCCATGATTCGAGCTATGGACATTGTTTCATGAGTGCATGTTGTGTCGGTGTCGTAAGTAGCAGGCCAGAGTCCACGCGGTCAGTTGCTCTGCTTGGGAGGACGGTGTCACTTCTTAGACTAATTAACGCCGCCCGCCTATTCCCGAATGGACCGAGCAGGGAACTGCTAAGGCACCGTACTGCGGCTTGTGTAACAAAGCTGCAGTTACATCGTTTACGTTGACGCGTCAGTGTTTACACGCCAGACTGTCAGCTGTTACCGGTACACCGTTGTCGTCTGTTATGGAGAAGATAAATTCATCCGGAACAGAAGACGGCGAGCGGCTTATAATCGAACTCATGACTAGTCATTCGCACAAATTCATGCAAATTATGCAGATGATAAGTTATCATAAATGAACTTTACTCTGTTCAGTATTTACACTAGATCTACTCGATCTGATCACTTTCAGTGACACATACATGGCAAGTTTTCAATGACTATGAGCTTATTAGCCCGCAGGGCTTATATTGTACCGCTGTCTTTCTTACTTTCTTTTTTCTTTCTTTATTTCTTTTTTCGACGCCTAATCTCTGACGTCACTGAACGGATCTCAACCAAACTTGAACATACATTAACTTATAACTGCTATTTGAAAAATTTGGTCCTAAGTCCCCCGGCGTCCACGGGCTTGGGGCAAAAACCGCTTTTGGGACCGACTTCGAACTTTGACCGAAAATATCTCTGCATAGGAACATAATATCAACAATCAGTAAGAAACTCGTCAATCTACAAGGATCCCCGCCTCCAGATTTGGTGAACTTTGGTCCACAAACGGCTAAGAACGATGGACGAGTTTCTGCCCACCCCGTAAAGTTTGCGCACAGGACGAGCTGCAGGCTCACATTTGCGAGACATTTCGGTTTAATCATATTCGCCCGATGGCGCATATGGTCGACGCAGATGCCAAGAGCTTGGTTAGCGTTGGTGAGGCTGCGCATCGGGCGGGCTCACGATGGGCTTTGCCATGTATCTAGTACAGTGTATAGTTCTTATGTTGTGCGATTTCTCATTATGTTCAGACGAATATTTTTTAAAACGAGTGATATTCTTGTTTGGCTCAAAAATTGCACTTTTACGATACAGCAGTATGATAGTAGACCCAAAATTGAACGACATATATATTTGAAAAAGCGTTATTGGAAGGGAAATTTAGCGGTTAAGCCGGCTAGCCGCCGACAATATTAAAGTTCAGCCGCCGCCGATAAAATAATCGGCTAGTTGGCTAAGCCGGCTAGCCGCCGATAATTTTCTTAAGCCGGCCGACGATAATCGGCCAGCTTCGGCTTAGGGGTCTAGGCTAGAGTTTTGCACGGGACCGGTTTTTCAGTACCGCTCCCGTCCCGTTCCCACAAACATCTGTCCCGGTCCCGTCCCGCTCCCGTTAAGCTAAGTCCCGCTACCGTCCCGCTCCCGTAGCAC
>Ga0209780_1003773_pt1 | contig 11442 bp, 8 predicted proteins | sample WorMetexBAHAMAS2_FD_187384 | JGI IMG/M metagenome (GOLD analysis project Ga0209780, IMG submission 187384) | Marine gutless worms symbiont microbial communities from Max Planck institute for Marine Microbiology, Germany - Inanidrilus exumae... | ecosystem: Host-associated > Annelida > Digestive...
CTTCACCGACGTTGTCGTGCAGTCGCTTCGTTGCCGACTCTCACGACCACCTCGAGTTTCTACAGACGTGACTCAGCGCCGTCGGGACGATAACTTTCAAGTTATTTGACGCGCCTCTCAACGAGTACTCTGCAGCAAACTTCACTATCCTCGCCACTGTAGGCCGAAGATAACTTCAATATAGAAGTGTCCTAAGTTTCACAAAGTCTCAGATGACTTTCAACTCTCTCTCTCAACGTTAACGCTTTTATACTCTAACTCCCCTTTTTCAGCGTTCAAACTCCACTTTTTAACCGTCACTCTCTCTCTCTGGCAATAAATAAGTAAGGCTATAGGCCATACGATGCCAGCCTAGGCCTATAGGGCCGCTAACAATATTTCCTATACTAGGCTAGAGAGCACTAATCTAGCCTATACAATGCTAATGTGATGTGTGTGTACACAATAATACATTTAACGTAGTTTAAATGCACCTCGTTACAACCAGCAGTGCCAAGACCAAGACCAACACCAGCTCCTTCAAGACCAAGACCAAGACCAGCTCCTTCAAGACCAATACCAAGACCAAGACCAACACAAGATCCTTCAAGACCAAGACCAAGACCTAGACCAGCTCCTTCAAGACCACGACCGGCAAAGGAAACATAAAACAAATACACATTGCTCACAATAACAGTCAAAGTTTCATGAAAGTTGAAAAGAACCATCACAAGTCCGTTACATACTTCATAATTGGCAATAAATTTAGTGAAGTTTATAAAAATTACAGTCTTTATTGTTAATTTGTGCAAAAGGATTGTAATTTTACGACACATACATGCTAACAAATTATCGATCGGTCTCTAAAACAGCCGAGACTGGTCCTTTGAGACCGAGACCAAGATCAGAAGTGCCAAGACCAAAACCTCAAAATTCCGGTCTCGAGATCATGACCGTGGTCTCAAGGACTACATCTCTGCATTTTTCAATGAAAAAACATTAACAAACAACAATGCTGATGACAGCAGTCCTGTGCTCTATGACCTATGCTATTTGTGTCAGCTAAAAATACCGACTGCCAACCACATAATAATATACACATCTGTGGGGGCTGAGGTTGAACTTGTGAGATGGCATGACCATCAATTTGCGCACACAAAAAAGCATCCATCTTTGTAAAAACGCCGAATGTATCTTGCGGCAAATCTTGTTGATTGCAACTCAATAGTAGCTGATTGCTCAAGGGAATTTGCTGGACAGAGTGCGAGAGATGGGAAGTTGTCATTCACTGCAACCAACTACTGCATAGTGACGTTGGTAATGATGTAACATAGCACGACATGACACAGAGAATTTCTACCATGCTACTACTGACTGGTACTCAAATATGGCAAACGCTCCAGCCATCTACCACTATACATCATTTGTCAACTTTCATGCACTCAACAGTCACCTTCTCGGTGTTAACTAATACACAAACCTCTGATTCTGTGTCACACCTAGTACAATTTAGTCACGCCAATACAGACATCTGGTATGAAGGGAACAACATCCTTATCACCAGGAGCCCGGTGGTGGATAACGAAAGGATGAGACCAGGACACGGACTGAAGTCAGTGCTTTGCGTTGCCTACAGTGCTTTGACACTGTTGGTTGGCTGATGGGAAGGACATCAGGCCCTTAACAAGACCTATGCTACTTACCCTCAAAAACTCTCCTCCGAAACAAATGGAAAAAGAAACCTAGAGTAAACTGACTAACCCACGTTCAGCTGGGAAATGGCCAGCACAGACATTAACAAACTGTGCACAAGTACTGGCCTGCATTAACTATCTTAGTAGATCAACCAAAGGCAGACCACTATGTTAAGCCCCGTCCACACCAGCAACAATGTCAAAGCAACACTGTCGAATGCTACAAGTCGAAAGATTCTTTGGACAAAGTCGGATGTTGCTTCAACATTGTTGCCGTTATTGGCAACAATGTGGTCGGTTTTGGCAACAATGTTGCCGGTTTTGGCAACAAAAATGGCAACAATGTCGAAGCAACATTCAACTTTGTCGAAAGAATTGTTCGACTTGTAGCATTCGACAGTGTTGCTGGTGTGGACGGGGCTTTAGTCACCAATGGCTGGCTGGCTGACTACAATAAATGTTTTATTGCTTACCCAAAATTCTGTGGCAATGTAAGTAGAGAACTAAGTGAAAAATATGACATTTCTGGTTGTAGCGAAGCATCCATCTTTGTAACAGTGCTGAATGCATCTTGTGGCAAGTCTTGCTGACTGCAACTCAGTATCAGCTGATTGCTCATTAACGATGGCTTCGTCAAACGCATTACTAAACATAACAACGTCACAGAGCTATTGCAGCTGGATATTTAAGGATAAGCTATACTCTCTGTACTGCTCATCTTTTGAAAAATTATTTACCTAAATTCTCTATTATTGGCATTGGAGTTATTCAAACCCTGAACTTTGATGAAAGCAGTCCTGTGCTCTACACATGCTGTATCAGCTAAAAACACCGACTGCCAACCACATAATAATACACACATTTGTGATATTGTGGTTAAACTTGTGGTTAAAAGGTAACAGTTATTACTACGACTAAAACATGGTAGAACAGCCGGCAAATGTTGATATTATCATCAGTAAAGCATAGAGTATGACAATGTATAAAATGCATAAATTCTCGCATGTGCCATTACTAAATTAGTAAAATGACACAAAAATGTTCATTACTAAATTGGCTCTAATCCCGCTTGACCTCATTACTAAGTAGGTCAATCAAAAATGAGACAATTACTGCAACTGCAAACACTGGCGAAAGTTTCAAAGGACTTATTTGTGCGGTATATGCCTCTGACTAATTTTTTGAATTAATGCTCTCCGATTTGCAATTTTAATCGATTCGCCAATACGGCATGTATGTAAACAAAGTTTATTTATCATACGTCTACTTTTACTTGATAGAACGCAAATTCTGATTCGAACAAAACACTAGGCTAACATGTTTTACACTTTCGTTTGGCTTTGAAACCCAAATTTGGGCCTCATGTGGCCTCGAGGCCAACATTTTGGCGTCATCTGACCTCGATATTAAAATTTTGGCCTCAGGCCAAATGCTTGGCCTAGGTCTCGTAACACTGGTCTCTGCCTCGACCTTCTGGCCTCAATTTGAGGCCAATCGTTTGGCCGCGACTAGCTTCAAGACCAAAGTTTTGGCCTTATCTGGCCTCGATACCTAACGTTTGGCCTCTGCCTCAGCCTAGAGGTCACAATTTTGGCTTTGTAATATTGCCCTAGGCTAATGCCTCGGTCTCGACTATCTGGCCTTGAGGCAAAAACTTTGGACTTATCTCAGCATCGAGGTTACGACGGCAAAGCCCAAGTCGAGGCCAAGGTGAGGCCAAAGTTATACTTTGCAGCAGAGACCGGAATGTCAAGGCCGAGGCCTTAGCCAAGGCCAATGTTACAAGGCCAATGCCAAAATTTTGGCATCTAGGCTGAGACCGAGGCCAAACTTTTGTTATCGAGTCCAGGTGATGCCAAACTTTGGCCTTGAGGCCAGATGAGACCAAATGTTTGGCAATGGTACAGTTTCAGCCTCAAGGCCCAGAGCAGACGCTCGAGGCCAAGACCATATGTTAAGTGACCAAGGCCAAAATTTTGGCCTCGAAGCCAAACAAAAGTGTAAACCATGTTAGCTTGTTATGTATTGCACAGAAGTTAGTTTTTTGTCGAGTAATAATAGTTCTGGGATAAATAAACTTTGTTTAGATTCGGATAAGTAAAACAATTAAACGATATTCTGTTCTAATGGGCTTAATCACGAACACAACAGTATACTACAATACATCCTTCTTTGTTTACAGTAATGTTTTCAGTAACTGCCTTCTTTTGATGATAACTTCGAGCAATATGATTCGTGAATAAGCCACATTACACGCGCTTATAGACCGTGCAGCACTATTAATGTGAACACTGAGACAACACATGGCACAATGGAGGCGTGACAGAATAACAACAAAATGCACTTTTCATATATCTTGCGCTGTGGTCGTTGTTGCGAAAAAAAACACCTCAGCGTCGTGTGATGCGAAAGTCAAATAGCGCCGAGCAGTGTTTGTGGCAAGGTGCTTCATTCTGTGGGCCTTCTGAAAGCACGATGACACTTGTTAAAAATTTCATGTTAAAATGCCCTTCCGAATTACTGAGGAGCAGTCAGGCTACATAACACCGGTTCCGCAAGTGCGGTGATTAGTTAGTTATTATTAGTTAGAACAGTAGTCTTGTTCAGTTCGGCCTGAACACTTAGATCACGAATACATCAAATGCATATTCAGTAACGTGCGAAGCGATATCACAGCCGAAATAAGACACCTTTCAATGCCAGTAAATGTTCTCTGTCTTTACCAGGATCCATTACTACTTGTTTACAATATTACACGAAATCTTCGGGTTTTTCCATCTATAGAATATATACGTTTTGGGTTACATATTCTATGTTCCTTGGTTATGGCGGTAAATAAGTAACGACTTCGGTCATGCACTCTTGCTGCGCAGTGCGCACAGCGCAATCCGATTCCGAAGTGCAAAGACGCAATGCAATTGCAAAACACCTCGAAAGGCTGTACGCAGAAAAGTGAAATATGTCATTCGCTTTAGTCTTTCATATGCCTTTCAGAGGCACTGTTCTTTAGTGGAAAACGTCATTGTTCGTTGTTTATACGGTTATAGGCCTACCTCAACCCAGAAATAGGATAGGCAAACATTGACTGTGGTTTTCAATCTTTTTCATTCCACGGATGGCACGGCCCCTAAATCATGTCCTGTACGGTACCTAAGTTCCTAACTAGATCTAGACGGATAAAGAAATCAATCACTTGGCAATTCACGCATACAACAGCTAAATCAGTTAGTATAGACTACTACGTAAATCCGGTTTTGCACATGGTGATAAAAATACACTAGTGATCTGTCTTTGTGAAAGCTTTGGGCAATCAAGTAAAACACACGCTGCGAAAAAAAGAACAGACCACACTAAATGCAACAGGTATTTGACACAGTCATGGAAGCAAAGATGATATACGCAGCCGCGGCGCTATATCATCTTTGATACAAGAAAGTTCGCTAAAAAGTCAAAGTACTGCACACGTTACGTGAAGTAACTGGATAAGGGTGAATTTTGTCGTTAACGGCAAGGTCCAAGCGGGAACAACTACCACAAAAGTAATCGAATGGGCGAGCTTATGTCTATATGAGGCTGAGCTGAAGATCGGCATTCGCCAAAAACTTTATCTGGACAAGGGCTGCGATGCAGGTTGCAACATCCATTTTTACCCGCGCGGTGCTATGATAGCGCAGGTATTAGCCGTCATCGTGTGTCTCTTCGTCTGTCTGTGTGTCTGTCTGTCTTCTGAATTAACGTCTGTCACAAGCCGGAACTGTACCAAAACGGCTAAGAAGCATATAGGATCACGCAAACAACCCACGCGATAACCCAGCGACTCACAGTCTTTGGTGGGCGACCGCCCATTCCCTCTGAAATTTGCGCTCGAAGTGGCCCACCCGAGACTGTTGGCATCAGAGAACTAGATAGAGTCCCTGCGTAATTGTTTGCGGGATCCTATAGGTGTAGTCGTCTTAGTAGAACACCGACGTGTGACAGACGGACCGACGGACAGACAGAGAGACTCACGATGACGGCAAGTACCGCGCTTGCATATAGCGTGTCGCGCGGGTCAAAGTGGTTACCGAACTTAACTCGGTGCAATGCGGTAATTACTCTTATTAACTTTGACAACGCACTTGCTTCCTTGGATACCAGCACCCGATGCTGCACTGGCCAAGCGGAGTTGTATATCGGCCTACATGAAGCGTAGTTTTCTTAGGAGCAGAAATAAGAAGCTTTTCGACTATAAACGGTCCCGACTACACGAATAAAATCGCCACTTAATGTAATTGGTAAGTCGTAAATCTAGAATACTAGAATATAGTTCATATTGTACATAAATGAAGTAGATCATCAACACGATATTTTTGTAGCATTTGTGATCTACAAATTGTTACGTTTTGTTAATTTTCAAGTAAAACTGATTAATTTTGATGGTATGAGTAAACGTTCGGCCGTTTTAGATTTTTGATTTTAGCAAGGTAGTGTAGCAACACAATTATGGTGAGGAGGAATTCCCGGTATGCCCTGTAATACTTGAATAGAGAGTTTCCATGGGAATACGCTAGTGAAAGAATTTTGCATATCGTTCTACATTCGCTGAAATTATGATCATAAGCCAAGTGTATTTTTAGACACACCGTACAGTGCATTGTATAGACTATATAACCACTTTGGTATCTGTGTGTGTGTCTGTGAACAGATCGACTGTCGAACAAACGCAATTCTTTACCGATTTTCACCAAATTTTGCATGCAGGTGGCAGCAGGGGCCACGGAGCCACGGGGTCCAGGGGGTCAGTTGACCCCCACTTTTTCAGGTGTGGGGTCCACATATGGATGTGGACCCCCCACTTTTTGTGAGGATTAGTTGGTGCATGAATGCTGCTGACAACATGTCTAAGTTGTCAGACCAGTGTATATGTGATAGAAAATGCCGTTAAAACTCGTTTCTGGGCAGTGTGCTAGATCCAGCTGGCCATCTCGTGACTTTAGCGCACGTACTATCGTATTTTTGTTACAGACTTAGACTGTATTGTGTTCACAACACTGTCAGTGATCCACGGCTCCGTGGCGCCTGTTAATCTTCTTCACTCTTTATTAATCATTATTCCGCAGTAGCAAATATAGACGGTGGCTGACATGACATCCAACTCGGAAAAACCAGTGGCGTATAGCTTAAACGTTCTCAGTACACAGGGACAGGGTTACTGTTTACAGGCACTGCAGTCAGCAACTATTCTTTAATCTTCACTCTCTGTTTTGAGTTCGTGGCCTATCGTGGGCAATATTTTTTGCAATCACATGCAAATCACGCGCAAATCATATATAATATAAATTATTTTCACTTATAAATTGATAAAACACAAACATGGTAGTATTGCCAAGCATTGCTAACAATAACATATTATCAGACTATCAGTTATCAAAATAAGTTAGACTGAAAAGCAATCATGAATAGGCCTATACTGTGATAGTCATGGTGCAAGTCGACGACTTTAGTCACGAAAACTTCAAGTCAAGTCGAGTCATGAGGTGGTGACTTAGTCGACTTTCAAGTTGTTTTGGTGCCAAGTCAAGTCGTGAACGCAAACTCAAGTGACTCCCAGGTCTATCCCCCACTGTCAGTGTCCCCCACTGTCGGTGTTGGATTGAAAATTTAAGTAATTTACTGAGTCTGCAATACAAGGAGAATAAGGGCAAATTTGCCGCTTCCAATGGACATCTAAAAGCAAAAAGCTTTTCAGCTTCAGGGGGGCTTCACCCCCTGACCAGGACCAGGGGCTCTGCCCCTGGACCCCGCTGGGGCTTCGCCCCCAGACCCTGCACTCGCCATAAGCGGCCTCTCTTTGACCCCCCACTTTTCGTTACTTTCCGCAGCCCCTGGCAGGTGGGGAATGTGGTCGCTTCGTCGCAGTTACGAAGTTACTCTACGTCAAGCCCGGTTAATACTAGGATGGGTGACTGTGACCGTGTTCGACTCCTGGCACTTTATTTCAATATATAACCAGCCACCCAGGTTGACTCAGCCTTCTACCCTCGGTGGGATGGTAAAACGAATACCATACCGGTGATGCTTGATGGCTTGGGAATCAAGGCAGGCATGGTGTGGTTTGCAGGTAAAACTGTGTGACCCATGTCTGAGCGCGCTGTGTATATAGGACATGGCACTATATAAATCCATGTACTGATGTACATAACTACTTTATAGTGCTGTCCTGCATGGCAGTGCCTTGCTGTGTTAATGCATTGTCATTGTCATTGTGTTCTGTCAGTGATATAATAAACGAATATCCTTCTTCTTCTTTTTCTTCTTCTTTTTTCTCTTCTTCCATCATTTATCAGACAAACCGGAAGTAGATTTCGGATTTTAGGTGGTGTGCAAATTTTGATTGTGGCAGTTTCTTGATTGTTGTTGCCACGTTTTTCTACAGATCATCATAAAATTCCGAACACAGTTAAAATTAATGAGCGTTGACTTCATACTCAGTGGTCGTTGTAACCGGAAATGGAATTCGAATTTTAGAGAAGTGCAAAATCCGAATTCAATATCGATTTTATCAGTTCTCAAACGATTACATATGCAGCTCTTTCCTGGTTTCACACAATTATGCATACGGCACAGAAACAAGGTCGGCTCGATGTTTATTGGTTCTTAGACAAATCGGAAGTAGATATTCGATTTTAGAGGTGTGCAGACTCTGAGTTTGGCAGTTTCGCAATTGCAGTAGCCATGTTTTTCCACAGATTGTCACAAAAAACTGAACAGCACTAAATTAGTTTTGACTTTGTACTCGAAACTAGATACCTAATTAGGATTTTAGAGCGGTGCAAATTCTGGTTTTACTGTTGACTTTGTTAGTTCTGGAATGATTGCATAAGCAATTTTACTAATTTTTACAAGATTTTGCATGCGGCTATGAAATGTGATCGGCTCGATGCCTATTCTTTCTGAGACAAACTGGGGAGGAAATTTTGATTTTAATGGTGTACAAATTCCGATTTTGGCAGTTTTGAGATTTTGAAGGCTTAGTCGATTGAGACAGGTGAATAGGTCTGTCACTATCGCATTGGATAGACTGGAGTTTGATAAAACATAATAGTGCTTGACTGCTTGTTTGTTTCTATGGTTGTCTGCTCTGGCGACATTGAGAGACTTAAGACATCATATTCTGTACATTTTACTGGATTTCTTAATTTTTTAATTTTGTGCAAGCATATGGTTTTGTTAGCCTTTAGCTGCAGTAGAATCCTGCTGTGCCAATTTCCTTATAGCTTCCCATGAAACAAATGAGAAGCAAATTTCACCAGTTTTGGTGTGATGCCGGACTGCATAATATTAAACACTATAATTCTGCAAGGAAGGATTATAACAAATGGTAAACCGTAAATCGTAAATCAGTGTCAGCCGTTGATTAATTGATTATGCCTCCTATCATTACCACATTTAATGGAGTTGGACAACCAATGATGGAGAAACATGCACTAAGTTTGATGTAAGACTAGTTGCCTTCAGTCATTGCTCACATTGCAGTAATGTTGACAAGATGAATTAGCAGTGGAGTGGTAACTTGAACATTGCCTGCTGCAACATCGCTGTTGCTTTGTTTGTTTTAATTAGTGTTGCAATCGTGCTTAGGAAGATGTCATAGTAACACACTGTGCATCTGTGAGAAAGACGTTCTGGTTCAGTACATAAATGTTTGTAAATTTTTAATTACCTACACTGTGGTAACTGGCTTGGAGTATGGTGAGACAGGTAACGGTGTAGTTACGTTACAGAGCAGTGTTGGAAAAACATAAACAGTATGTCTTAAACAGTACACATTTCACACCAGTAGAGCACATATTGAATCTGGTACGAAGCATATTACATCTAACACATAGATTCTTGATATCTCGTTCAATGCCATTAAATTGTCACTTAATTTATTGTTAATAATATGGCCAAGATATTTACAGTTAGCAACAAATTTTAATTTAAAATTGTAATTTTCAAGTTTCACAAGGTAGTGTAGAAACATACCTGAGGTGAGGTGGACAAACTTGATAATATGTGTACAAAATTTCTAACAGTGAAAGAATTTTGAAAAACGTTCTAGATTTGCCAAAGTTATGATCAAAGGTGTATTGATTTTTTGAGACACAGTGTATAATCATGAGACACGTGAACTAGGTTGCACATTTAAAGCTGGCAATTGACCAGCTTTAATGTGATAGCACATTATTTCATGCTTATAATTTAGCATATAGTTCAATCGCCATTTTAGCGCTCTGGCTTATACGACATTATATAAACTGTGAGCAGTTCTTTCTATATAATAAGTAGAAATTTTCGTTTATAGATATTCTTGTTCAATAAAAAAATGTTCGGAGTCCCACCCCTAGTTCTGTAACAGAAATGTTTGGGAGCTCGCCTCGGTGGTATGAAGCCCACTATGGTTCAGTAGTTAGCTGTTAGACGAGCAGTTTACAACATTGGTAAAGGCGCCAAGATGGCGTCACTGACGTTCAAGACAATGTCTTCCTCAACGTTAGCGTACTTGAGCGACCTGATCCATACGGCTGTTCCAGTTCGTCCTCTGCAGTCATCCGACGCCCCGCTGCTGACTGTCCCAAGAACGCGAAGCGAGTTTGCTCGCCGGACATTTTCGGTCGCGGCCCCGCACACCTGGAACTCACTACCGTCTGACATTAGATCCTGCCGTACTGTGAACATATTCAAACGACACCTCAAGACCCACCTGTTCAGACAGTCTTAACCTGATGCCACCAACGCCTCTTTATCTTTGAACTTTACGGCGCTATGCAAATGCTATTTTATGATTTATTATTATTATTAAATGGTGTTGTAAGTCTGAAAGCTGGTGCAGTATGGTGATTACTCGTCTACTCATTGTATGTGCATTTACCATGGTCAGAATTTTAGAAGGTCAGGTTAGGATTTACACATTAATTGCCAGCATTCTAGTTATGCTATACTTTTGCATGGTGGAGTAATGTAACTAGTATAGGCTAAAATGAAGGTGGCCAACACAGATCTTGCACGAAACTGTAAATGTGCCTAATTTGATGATTTGTTGTATAATTTTCATGTAGAATAGTTGACATTAAATAAAAAAATGAACATTGCTTGTTGATCACATATCACTGACTTATCAGATATACTTTACACGGACTGAAAATGAAAATTATTGTCGTATATGACACAAGTGCGTGCGTGTGAATAGGTAAACAATACGTTGAAGACGATGGGTTGTGGATCAAGCTTAAACCAGGTCCATGCATTTGGTGAGGTTGACGTCATCAACAAACCGGGGAAGCGAAGTCACAAGAAGTCCAAAGCCGACCAGTTTTCAGTAAGTTCACAAGACGCATGACTGTGTTCTTTGTTGACTGGCAACATACACATGTGATATTTTAGTAACTATAACTATAACTAAAATGATTTTTATAACTAAAACTAAGCAATAACTTTAATGATTAATAAATAACTAACTATAACTAAAACTAAAGACAGATATGTTGTCTGCTATAATTACACTGTTTACTGTCATTAGTTTTGTCGAGGTGTACGAACTTCTTGCTATATGCTGACATTTTTGGAACAAAACTAAAATGATCACTTTTAGTTAACTATAAATAAATAAAGTAAAAATGATTGACTTGAAAACTAACTAAAACTAAAATGATTTTCATAACTAAAATATCACTGGCAGGCAGTGTCAGGACCGCCCATGCGATGGGAGACGCCACTGTGTGTATGTGGCAATGTTTTACACACGTTT
>Ga0209780_1003774_pt1 | contig 11442 bp, 7 predicted proteins | sample WorMetexBAHAMAS2_FD_187384 | JGI IMG/M metagenome (GOLD analysis project Ga0209780, IMG submission 187384) | Marine gutless worms symbiont microbial communities from Max Planck institute for Marine Microbiology, Germany - Inanidrilus exumae... | ecosystem: Host-associated > Annelida > Digestive...
CCACTATCCATTAGGGCTTGTGGTGGGGTGGCCTGTGTGTCTCAACGGTAGAGAGTTCGCTCGCGATCCAAAAGGCCGCGGGTTCGAATCTCGGCGGGTCCGCTTCCAAGTACCGCGGTAACAGCCTTGGGCAAGCTGCTCACACGCATGTGCCTCTGTAACCAAGCAGTATAATTTGCTACCGGCCGATGGACGGTGACGCTCTTTGGCTGGGGAGGTAGGCCTAACTGCGGGACTGGCGGAAAGTAATGACAGCCTATCGCCAGGTGGGTGGCTTCAAGTCACCTGCGGGCTGACTGCCTGTACACCGGGATCAGCTCCGGGCTCAGCGCTCGGTAACGATCGAGTATGGGAGAACTTTACCTTTTTACTGTTTTTAGGGCCTGTACTCGTGATTTAGGAACGCAGCTGCATGGCGATCAGTGAGTAGTGACATGAAACACCCGATGAGCGTTGAGCTCTGCACTGAATTGCCGTTCCCTGCAAAGAGCCGTCCGTGGCGAATAGTCCGAATACCTCCTCCACTGCCACCCCGCCACGGTCAGCCATCCAATCACCGTGTGTCGCCCAAATGTCCGCGTACATTATGTTCAAGAATCAATAGTATAGACTGGCAATCTACTTGCCTTACGCCAAAGATCTGTGTAAAATTCCAGCGGAGACTCCCAAACAGGTGCGCAAAATACATCAGTTACAGAAAATTGCGATTTCCAACTAATACCTCGCTATCTTTTGACAGAAAGCTTAGCTACCGCAGAGGGACCGCACGACGCGTCATGTTAGTAAATTTGTGCTAGGTTTCACGAGGTACTATGGGAGTTAGAAAGGTTCAAAAAATCAAAACAGCAAGTGGCCTTCAAGGTCATCCAATGGCATTGACAATGATGTCCTTGGATAGGCCACATACGATTTGGTATTAGTGTTCCACTGCAACTATGCCTCTATCTTGCACTGTGAACGGGATATTGTCACCTATTTCCTAAAATCTAAAGAGGTCACGTGACTCTAAACACATCCGTTTTGGGGTAGTATACCATGCACGCACGAGTACTCCTTTGCATCAATCAGTACACGAAATTTGAAGTGCCTATCTTCACCAATTACAAATATATTGAGGCAAAATTTAAACAAGGGGCACGTGACTCTGACCACGCCCCTTTTAGGGTGGTTTGTCACCGTATAGGCTAGAATTTGATAAGAATACCTGCATGCAAAATTTGACGATTCTAGCTTAGACTAAGCCGTTCCAGAGATTGGGGGCGTCAAAATTTAAAGTGGGTCACGTGACCCTGGACACGCACCTTTTAAGGGTGGTTTGTCATCCTTATGGTGGGACAATTATGACAATTCAGGTCCGTAGTTAGCCATCTCTTGATGGGGGTGCACACCACATTGCTGGGGGTGCTGAACGAGTAAACGGTTTCAGCCAATGTGAGATCGTGAGGTCTGTCCTACATGATAACCCAGTTCTGGAACTGCCCTGCCCCCATTGCCGATCGTGTAATCACATGCTTGGAGCCTTGGGCCCGCCCTTGGCAAGTTGACAAGCTGTAATTGTGGTACACTATAGTTTGTAACTACTGTCAGTGTTAATTGCAACTTTCGTTCACCTGGCACCATCACCATTATACGGTACCTATTACCACTGCAGTATGCTGTTTTTTAAACTGAGTTACTCATTTTTACTTAACCTAGTAAGACAGAGATGCTGTTATACGGTACCTGTTCCCACTGTATGCTGTTTAGGGATATGCACTAGGTGTTTGTATTGTGTTATTGCATTTTATTTCACCATTTTATGCATTTGTTGACTATGTTGAAAACTTTACAGTTTACATCCTATGTTAACTTACATTGTATTTGTAAAATGCATGTTGATGTTATGGTTTGCGTTTGCCAGACCTAAATAAAGAAACTACTTACTTACTAACGTACTATTCAGGGTTAAACTTAGAGTTAGGGTTCGGGTGCTGACTGGCAAAGTACAGTGAGTCAAAAAATACAATCAACTTGACTTTTGATCATAACTATGGCAAATGTGGATCGATATACAAAATTCTTTCACTATCAGATTCCTGAAAAAACTCTCTATGTAACTGTTACAAGGTCTTCCATCTCACATTAAGTGTGTTGCTACACTACCTTGCGAAATTCAAAAATCTAAAATAACGATTGAACGTTTACTCATACCGGTCAAAATTACTCAGTTTTACTTGAAACTTAAGAAAACTTAACAACATTTAGACGACAAACGCTACAAAAAATATCACAGTGATGATTTACAGAATTCTGTGCAAAATATGAAGTAAATAATGCAGCTAACGCAAGAACATTGGGAATATGCCTTGACCGTTTGACGAAAAACTCCGTGAAGTTTATGCAACGAATGACTTCTCCGCTGTCAGAAGGTGACAGTAGGGTTTGTAACTAACACCTACTGCAGTCCATCTACCTGATAAATTGTCTGAAAGTTAAAGCACGTGCTAAAAACGTCTATTCTCGGATACAAACAAAAGCTCACAAACACTTACGCCATTCACTGGTGCGAGCTTAATTAATGACTGTCTGCTGCAGCCCATGTTACATGTTAATCATCCACTGCTTTGGTTCGCTGACATCACGGATCCTGTTCTAAGCACCGCTGCATTGTTTTCCAGATTTTGTAGCCACAGGATTCAGACCTGCCCACCATTGCTTTATCATTATCAAATATGTGAACGACTGCTTTGTCATTAATGAAATAATCTTAACAAGTATGTAAAATTACGCGGTAGTACATCAGTAGCTATGCCCAGCAAAATTAACAATTATTGCAAATCCAAGTTTACATAGCCAAATTTGGGACAATGTCAAACAACTTAGCAACTTAAGGTGACAATATGTTTAAAGTATAATGGGAAGGAAATGTTTTCACAGCTTAATGCAACAATCATTCAGGCTATCAACAACAACTGATTGATTAAAATCCACTCACATTTGACACAGTTATTGCAGAAATAATTATGTTATAGTTTTCCGACTTCTAATGTACTTTCAGTTTTCGTTTAACTGACTAGTTCTCTGGATTGTTAGTATACGTTAGGCCATTTCACCCAAAGGCAAACCTCTGGCGGATTTGTGCAGCAGGCTGAATGCCCAGCCAACAGTGTCGTCAGAGCATTTTACGCGCAAAGTGAATAAACACTAAATAATGACAACAAGAGGCATCATCAAAGAACAAGTCTGTCTTCATCACGTGCCGCAGCTGCAGCAGCCGAGCTGCCGGCAGGTCGGGTGGCCTCTCCGGCGCCGGTCCCAGGTTGTGGCTGGTCACCGGCAAGACGCCTCTTGCACTCGAGCAGTCGCTCAATGTCGCGCCACATCCGCATCTGAGCGACGCTCGTGTCCTGGTTGTCACGCAACACCTTCTGCCGGTCACGCAGCGCCTTGCCAAGGTTCTCTTGCTCCTGGATCCGGCGACCGTACTGCTCGCTGTGCTCATCCACAATTCCACATCAACGTCACTTTCATATTGCCAACGTACGCAGAGACACCACATAGTCCTTGAGGTCTGGCCTCGGACAAGAGGTTCCATGAAGACAAACTTTCATGGCTTTGACCTCGAAGGTCAATGCCTCGGTATATTGGCCTGACTGCATGTCTCAATGCAGGTATCATACACGTTCATGATCACCGTTCCACAGAACTTCCACAAACTCGTGGAACCGTTGAAATTAAAAGTAAACTGGCACCTCAAATCTGTACACCAATACATTAGTAACAAGCAGTGGCATTTGTAAAAATCTTCAACAAGAGTAGGACGCTTGCGGCAATGTTGTAGACAAAACCTGTAGTAAGTGCACATTGTCAACTATTCACTCTTCAATACTGTCCAGTCTACAAACTGAACCCACTCTATATCCAGTGGCATAAATCTGGCTGCAATTTTGCGGAATCCAAAAGGCCTGGTGGGGGTAAAGGTTAGTGCGGAAAAGGGGTACCGCTCCCACCAGGGGAGGGGACTAGGCCCCTCCTCAAAAAAACACTGATTTTTTCACTTAAAATGGCGTGTTTTGGTGCATTCTGAACGGTCTGTTTGTCCGTGTCCTCGCCAAAAAAATATTGAATTTTCCACCTGAAGTGGGATTTGGTGGGTGTTGAAAATGTACGTCTGGAAAATAGTGAAAAACTCTGGTAGAGTAATGGGGTTGATAAACATTTTACTCCATTACTGCACTGTAATGCAAGCAATCTGCTACTTGAAATTTTGAACCATGACAAAATCTGAAAAAAATTGCATTGCAATTTGCGTTCCCCGTCCTCCGGTGATTTACGCGCATGTGTATATACTCATATATAACAATTCGAGTCTCCAGTCTATTGGGTCAAGTCAAGTCTCAAGTCAAAATACAAGCAAGTCACAAGTCCCAAAACTGCAGCTCAAGTCTCAGTACAATGCGTCAGTTCATAAATTTACACACTTATTTGCAATTATTCACATTATTATACAAACAAAAACTGGCTTCAGTTTCTCTGCTTTGTAAAATCCGCAGCTTTAAAACAGCAAATATCAAAAATTTTATCCGCAAATTCTCCGCACAGAAGCTAGCAATCGCATTTATACCAGTTAGCGAACTGTCATAAATTTAAAAGCTAGCATTTTGCTTAGAATTTGCAGATAAAATTTTGATATCCTGAGAAACTAAAATCAGTTAAAATTTTTTTTGCAGTTTTACTATGTAAAACAGTAAGAGTAGTGTATGGGATGCCACTGTAAACATCACTTTTTCATCATTTTTTCAACAATCAGTAGGGTTAAAATAGGCCGAAATGCTCAACGTGCCAAATTTTGTGGCAATTGATCAAACTGTTGCTGAGTTACGGCAATTTAATGGCTTTTGATACGGCGGCCTTCAGCCATCTTTGATTAATTAATTCGAAATTTCATTTATTTTTTTAAATCCATAAGCACAAAGCCACATCAGTAGAAGCACTTCGTTTGTAAAGAAATATCACCGGATTGATTTCTTTTTGTCGGCAGCATTGGTTGACACGTAGAGTTTCATTTCAGTGTTGACACGATCCAGCTGCTTCTCAAGGATGCTGCGCATCATCGTGATGTAATGATAACGAGATTCCTCGGCACAGATCTCCTCACTCAATGCTCTCACCTCCTGACTCAACAACACATTCGCTGCCATCCACGGAAACGTTTAGCTGACTTTATTCCTAATTAATTTTCATTCTTCTTTGGTATTTATTTATACCACTATTAGTTATTATTCTGTTACAGTCACTGTGAATATGATCATTGTCATCATCACTGTCCTAATCGTAATTCTAAACGACTAACTTAATGTAATTAGCATTGATTGAGTTAAGATTTTACGACCCACCAGACACAAAATAGGTCATTTTGGAGACGTTCATCCCAGCTAATCTCCTGGCTAAGTACTGAAATAATAAAACAAACAGAACAAAGCAAACACACATGACGCATCCGTAGTCTACAATATAAAATGAACCCAAAAAACTAAAGCCAGGTATGGTCGCCTCTTTTAGTCCTACGACGTCCAACCTGGAAACAGAGAGGGCCTATTCTGGTTTTTGCGCTTCATAAATTTGTCACTTTCTTACTTACTTAGACACTTACCCACTTACAGCCCCGAGGCCCTACACAGGGCTAATGTAACTAGCAAATGCTTCAATAACACATTACATGAATTAAAACACAAAGAAAGTCCAAAGAAGACTTCACATATTGCAGAGTCTATAACTGCCTCAAAACACTGAAAATTATAACATTAAATACACAAAAGGAAGCATTTGTTGAATCAGCACACCATTTCAAGCTTGGACCTGTTGCTTTCTAGCCCAGCAGCAACGGAGTCATAGGCCGATTTCTTGTCACTATACTGTACTGACAAATCCTGTGAACAGTCATCAACAACGGACGTCTGCTATCTACTTCACTCAAATGACAAAACAGACATGGTAATATGAGGCCGTACATTCCATTAGCAGCTAGAAACAGTGGTAAAACATCAGTTTCAACTAAGGAAGATGAGTTGCAATGAGCCGAACGACCAAATGTACAAATGGTAACTCTCTCTTCGCAGCCTACTCCGACTGAAGCGTTGCTGTGCCCACGACGCGACGCCATTTGAAAACAGCCGGATTTCCAACTTTGAACGGCTTGTGACCTTGATCTTCGATCGAGTCATACTGCATACCATCGTGCATCACTCGTCGACTTCTAACTCTACATTTCATTGAAATCGAAGAAATTTTTTGTGGACGGACGTACGTATACGTACGTACGCAACGCACGTACGGATGGACGGGCATTTCAGACCGGCATTATTACGTCGACTCTGTCAAGGCATTATTAGGTCGACTCCGTCGAAGAGTCGACCTAATAGAAAATACGTTCTGTGGAACGTGGTATTTATCCCATAGCAAGTCCACAACGACCGAACTGTTCCTATAATATATAATAAGGGTTATATTGCACATTTTTCACTGCGCATGCGTGAAACGGCTATATTTCCATTTCCGGTCTGAAATCTGACGTCACCACCGTGTTCCTCGACCCGATTTCCTGTAAATGCGGGAATTTCGGCGATTCCGCCATAAATAAGGGTTATATTGCGTATTTTTTACTGTACATGCGCAAAACGGCCATATTTCCACTTCTGGTCTAAAATCTGACGTCATCATCGTGTTCCTTGGCCCCAATTTCCTGTAGGATGCGGGAATTTCGGCGATTTGAATACATTTAACGCATTTATAGGGTTGTTATTAATATTTGCATGTACTTTGAGGACCTCTTCGCCTGAAATGGGGGTGTTTGGGGGCAAAATGGGGGAAGAGTGGTGCGATGTTTATCCCCAACGAACTCGTTTTTACTTTTGGCGTTTTTAGGTCCGTGCCAATTTTGGTAAAAATTCATCACGAATTGCGAGCGTGAGTGCGCGCAGACGAACGCACGCAGAAGGACAGAGGCAAACTGGTTTTATAACCTGTCCCATGCTATATGCTATAGCTATGGGGCAGATAATAACATAATAACATTACGTGCAGCATCAGTCAGTACATGAAAATTAAGCTGCATAAGAAACATCAGAATCTGTGAAGCTGTGGTCAGACAACAACCGCAAACCATCTCCTACTATGAGTAATATAAACGTAAGCTGTGCTAGTATCACTAAATGTGGATCTGTTATGAATATACTAACTATCTTGTTAAAATATAAAACATTCAAAAATTCTCCCTATATGACTCATAACGTTCACACAATAAATTTAAATGAGTCTTGTATCCTTGCATAGACACAAAGAGTACTGGAGATGGCCAAGCTCAATGTCAAGATAAATCACGTCACTTATCAAGTGCTTTGAGCCAGACAAGACATTTCTGAAGAATGCACACTTCCTGTTTGAAGTCTCAGACATTCAACGTCAATGACAGCCATTATGCTGGTCAGGTAATCAACATGTTAATACAGAAAGCAGGAAATAAAGCTGTATCTTCACTATTTCCACTTTTTTTTATAAATTTCTCTGTTATAACACCTGAGGTGGCAGCAACTCTTAAATGTTAGGTAAGTCTGAGAACGGCTGCAGTTATACTTATACTGTGCTTGCATAACACTGATACATGACATAATTTTACTCTCTGTATTTCACCAGCAAGTAAATAATTAATAAGTGGATATGAAAACGATCCCAGGGTGAATCTCATACAGTAGTGGTAGTAGTATTAACCTGTGCCTGCTGACGCACTGAACGAAGTTCACGAACTATCGGTTCGAGAGCAGCTTTCTTGCTTGCTATTTTGCTGTTGAACTGTTGTACCATATCGGACATGTCCTCAAGCGTCCGACCCTTCATACTGTCAAACTCGCTCTTCATCGTTGAAACGCTCTCAATTGCATCCTGCGTGTTGCGATATCCAGTCACGCCGTGACGCGCTTCCACTGCATTCTACACGAGTTCCAGCACAACACCGCACTTGAGATCAACTCTATCAGCTCAATTAACGTCATACAAGTGCCTCAACTAGACCGACAGACAGACATCTGACCTACCTCCACCACCAATGTCTCCATTTTGTTGGATGTCTTCTAGATGAAACGGGCTTAGCTGGTTGCCCAGTGACTCTCTTCCTGATAACTACCTCACTGACAGTTTCCACAAAATTATATCAAAACACATACACACAAGGTAAGCTACTATTGGCTTTCAGCGAAGATGGCAACCAGAGAGAGCAATGACAACAGAAAACAGTGATAAAAACAGTACATCGCATAATCACAGTGTGGCACAGTAGTGCTTACACGGTTGTAAGGAACGGTTTTCATTTTCTGACATTGAACTTTGACCTAGAACCTCGATCTTTGAAACTGACCTAGAAAATGTCAAGTAGAACAAGCATGCCAGATATCTAGGTCAAAGTCATTTAGTGCAAACGTTGTTGTTCTGACACCGATATTTACGGATTCCTCTACGTGAAGGTAAAGGTAAAGGTCGGTTTCTTACATAGCGCAGCTTACGCGATGACCGGACCAGCGCGCTGTACAATCTCGGAAGTGGCAGTTGATTGGCAAGAGCCAATGGTGCTGCAGCACAAACTGCGGCCATCCAACTGCACGCGTTAACGTACAATTGGACCCGCGTTATGCAGCTAGCAAACACACCACCGCTCCAATCAACCACACCAGGCCTTCACCCCGTAAGCATTCAACAGACGTCACCAACCGTGCGAGGAAGCAAACATCCGATTACAGCTTACTACTCAATTTATCAACCTCGAAAGTATGAAAAACTGAGTCGACCTGGGTGGCTGGTTACATACCGAAATAAAGTGCCGCCTCCGGGAGTCGAACCCGGACACGTCACCCATCCCAGTACTAACTGGGCTCGACGTAGAGTAACTTCGTTGATACGACGAACTCCATTACCACTACGCCACGCCGCCAACCAACTACCAACTACGCCTATAAAGAATGACAAAATCGGAGTATCAGAACTCCAAAACCCCGTAACCAACTGTCACAGAATTTGGCACAGGTGATTACGTTGGTGGTGATATCACTGCACACGCCGAAATTGAAAACGATCGTCCCAGTGGGGGCGTCCCGGCAAATGGGTGAAATATTACTCTCGCAAGGTTTTAAGTTTTTCTTTTTTGTGACCCCAATTTTTGCTCGTGTCCTGAGACTAAACCAGATAACTGATTTTTATGCTGTTTGATTCACAAAATGTCAACCACAGGATACTGCATTCCTATAGGGATAAAACTGCAAAAAGTTTCCATTTTCCCACACTTTTACCCCCAAAACACCCACAAAGGGGCGTGAATAAACATTTTCAAGCCAAAGTCAGATAACACTGAAACTCGCATATCTTGAACATCGAATTGCTGAATCCAAACAAACTTCACACAGTCATAATGACCAACAACTACTCTTCGTGGGTGGTTCAAAGGAGATAAAACAAGTTCGAAATGGCAGATGGCTGCCATTTTAAAAATTTAAACATCGCCACTTTTCTGCTACCGTTCAAGCTATTGCAACAAAATTTGGCATGATAATTATTATGCTCACTTTGAACCCCAAAAACACACGAAAATTTGAACGTTTAAAATCCAAGATGGCAGACAACCATTATTAATTTTTTAAATTTAAAAAACGCCATATCTAGACAGTTCAAGCTATCAGAACCAAATTAGCAGAATGACGCTCTGTCCCACACTGAACCCTATCAGCACATAAAAATCTGAATATTTCACAATCCAAGATTATTTAAAATACAAAAAAATAAATATCACCATATCTCATCAACGGTTCAAGCTATCTCAATGAAATTTGGAAGGTTGAGTCTCAGGACGACTCTGAATTCTAAGACATTTGGAAATTTGAATTTTTCAAACCCAAGATGACGGACGGCCGGTATTGAAATTAATTAAATTTAACAATCGGCATATCTCCGCGATGGTTCAAGCTGTCACGACGAAATTTGGCACGATGATGCTCAGGCCCACTGTGAACCTCAGTGGCAGATGAAATTTTGAATTTACTTAAGATCCAAGAAGGCCCAGAGCTCTCATTTTGAAAACCAATAAATCAAAGCAGTGGTCGCGATGTCTGCATCAAATTTGGCTGAAAATTAGAAGATATTCCAAATGTCATTTTTGAATAAATCACCATGTGAGAAAACTATTTTCCATAAAGTCCAACATGTCAGACGGCCACTACCTTGAATTGAAAAAAACGTTAAATCACTACATAATGAATAACATTTTTTAATTTTAATGTCTTTTGAACAGGTAAAGATGGACATTTAAAATTATATCTGAACATGAAACAGCAAATACAAATGGTAGAAACTAGCCAGTTTACAACCAAGTACTAAGGGCGACAGAGTCACAGCAGCACAGAAGCAGTTGTCGAAATTGCAGTAGTGGTAAGAGATGCTACTGGGTATTCCTGTGTAACTGGTAAGCATCCAGTTGGTTGAATAGAGTATCAGAGAACAATTACGTTCATGGTCTAGTGTTTGATACAACTGCCAGCAACAAGGGGCTAAAAATGGCGCATGCACTTCTATAGAATGGTGCTTGGGTGTCTTGCTGCCATAATGTCACAGAAGCCGTGATGCTTTCAGATATTTTTAATGCCTTGTTTAGACCAACGCCAGGACCAGATGCTGCTTTGTTAACGAGATTCCAGCAAGGCTGGCCATACACCAATCGATATATGATATTGCTTGTGATGACATGTGTGATTCCCATACTGTTCTTCTTCAATAAGAAAAGGTAAAATTTCGCAACATAGCCCTGAGGGAAACTATCATGGATTCCTCAAACTGTGCCTAATTTTGCTGGGTGATGGATGTGCATTACTGAACAAAAAATATTGAAGATATTCCAAACGTCAATATAATTTTGTGTGTTTCTACTACGTGTTTGTCAAAACTTAACGTTCGCCATAATTCACATAGGCAGAAGTAGCCACTGCTCGAGTGATCTCTAAATATTCACCAATCAGGCTAAAATTTGGCCCGCATGTTAGTAGGCAGAACTGTGCAGAACACAGGTGGAGTTGTGGAGGAATAGTTCATTGAAGTTCATGTTTTTGGACCACCCTAAATGACAGTGGCGTATCCACAAGCAGGGACAGGGGGATGAGTTCCCCCAGATTTCAGGCCAAGGGGACAGTCATGCAAAAGTCCCCCTCACTTTTTTGACACACAATAATGCAATAACAGGTTTTACAAGACAAAGTCTAGGCTCACTGGCTTATGCGTGCAAGACAGACAGTTATACTGCAATAAAATTAGCTCCCAGAATGCACCCAAACTTGCCATTTTAGCTCATAAATTGAAACAATTTTGGGGAAGGGGCATATCCACCTTCCCAAGACCCCTCCCCCGGTGGGGAGGGGGACACCCCATCTTCAC
>Ga0209780_1003775_pt1 | contig 11442 bp, 4 predicted proteins | sample WorMetexBAHAMAS2_FD_187384 | JGI IMG/M metagenome (GOLD analysis project Ga0209780, IMG submission 187384) | Marine gutless worms symbiont microbial communities from Max Planck institute for Marine Microbiology, Germany - Inanidrilus exumae... | ecosystem: Host-associated > Annelida > Digestive...
ACGTTACAGCAGGCCAAATCTTGTGAACACTATATCTCATGAATTGCTTGAGCAATCTCGGTGAAACTGATCGGATATAACCATTAGCCCCTACTGATAACCTGGTTACATTTGGGAAAATGGAGATCAAAGGTCAAAGGTGAAAGTCACAGCAGGCCGTCGAGGTACGAAGGCATCAACTTTACTGCGTGTGATGCGTGTGTGACGCGTGTCCAAGTCGAAGCTGGGGCGTCGAAGTCTATGTTCTAATTGATATTTACAGTTTTATTACCAGATTTCAGTGCATTTTGGCAATTTTTGGCTGTATTTTTTACTGCGCTATAGAGCATTCGTAGAAATGCCTATATTTGTGAACTTCTGGTCATAACAGTGTCACACCACCCTTCATTACGGCGACCCCAGTTTCTTATAAGGGAGTGATATTTTAGACTGAAATGTATTTTCTTACGTAATAAATCAATTTTCCATTACGCATGCGCAAGTAAAGTAGAAAGTATCGATAACTAATGAAAGCTGATTAATGAGATATTATCGAGAGGAAGTGAATCTTTACGTTTGACGGAATTGATGTCAATAAGTATCTGTGCGATGACAATAGCGGCGTCAAGCAGTATGACGCAGCAAAGCGCAAACTGGAACGGATTGCTCTGTAGAGTTTTCACCACCTTCTCTCGTCGTCTGTATACAATTAAACACTTGTTATGACAGCCAAAAACTGAAGTGCTAAATATTACAAAACAATAATAATAAGGATAATAACGGAGGCGTCAGAAGTAGTTATGAAGTTGCCGGAGCAGAGGGGATGGGCGGGAGTACCTCCTCCCCACAGGGCGGGGTCTGAGGAGGGGCACAAACCCCCTCCCCCAAAAGTGGATTTTTACCCGTACACGGCGCGTTGTGTGCATTGTGATGCATTATTGTATTAGGGATCCCGTGCGTGAAGCAGCGGGTCTTAAGGGTCCGGGACGGGGGTGCAATCCCTGAATTTGTTAAAATTTTCGAATGCAAAATCCTGCATCTGGCGCATACTGAAAGAATGACCTTCCTCGACGTCACATTGACAAAATATGGGGAAGCACTACTCTAGCGCCCCAAACGTTGGAGGAACAGTCGCTAACCCTGCTTTCCCTGTTCCGATGCCCGTGATAGATAACAATAATAATAAATTGGCCACAAGTACAAAGAAGTCGTCCACGTCAAAACCAGCAAGTCCAAAATTTATCTAATCGACAGTGATATAACGAAACGCGTAAAATATATACGACCACGTACGTGGTGGTCTCGACGTCCAGTTGAATGGAACGAAGTTCTTCGTCGATGATCACGGAGTCCACACTGTCCTTCTTCAGTTTGTGAAGAAACTTAGAGTCACGCAGCCACGGGACGTACGACGTCTTCTGGTAACGTTTCATGATACTGGGCGCAGGCATCACAACGGGTCAAAGTGTATTACAAACTCTGTTCAGAATAAGGATCCTTCTGCATTCTGGTATTACTCTTAGAAAATTAACTTATTGGAATGTAGATTTTTCAAACATTATAGCTGAGAGAAATCTGCATCGGTAATTTTGTAACTCGAATCGAGAACGAGGCCAGTTACAGATAAATTTGGTGGTCCAGGTGGAGAAATTGGTCCGATGAGTGTCCCTATGTGTCCTGACGATTCTGTGCCGTGAGCACACATGGGATCACACAGTGGCATTGATGGCCATTGCTGGCCATCTCGTCAGCTTTTGAGCGCACGTTAATCTACCGTATCGTATCGTATCGTATCGTATCGTATTCACAAGTTGTCGTTTTATCTTGTCGTATGCCTCGTATAAATGGCGCCATCTATAGCGTGAAGCTGTTTGCACTTTACACATTACCGCACGTAATCTTGTCTGCGCCAAGCGATGTAATTCTCCCGGTTGACTGTTTTGCTAGCTATATTGCGTTTAACGTTTGCATATATCCGGATCATATTACCGAGGATTACGAGAATTGCCCATAACAACGATTTAGATTCGTATAGATCCGTCAGCTCAGACTGAACATAATCTGTTCAAATCCAGCTATAGACCTAAAGCAGAAATTATTGTAGTAAGTTTATTATGGGCTGGCAAACTATCGGCATTTATAGAAGAACGCCTTTGCAGCTGACCATTATGCTAAAATTAGAGGACTGATTTGTATCGAAATAAGCCTAGCCTATATATTCGGCTTATCTAGTGACTGCTTATGGCATTTTATGTTTTATTGAAAGTTACCTTCGCCATGCACTTTTGGCGGGATACGTCTCAACCGCCGATTGTACAACGTCTTCGGAATGACCTATATTTTGTGTCGAATGGGACGTAAAACCTTAACTCCGTCAATCTAAGCAGGACAATCCAATAAGGTTAGCCTATGTGTGTATTTTCACAAAATTTTAACAATCAGTAGATTATGGACCACAGAAGAATTGGCCTAATTTAGGTAGTGATACAAAATATGTCCTGGATTTTAATACAAATTGTATACAGTACAGTAGTCGACTAACCTAAAAAATGAAAGTGCTAACCGGTTAAGACTGCGGTCCATTGTGTTTGTGAGACCTGGCTCTTGTACGAAAATCGCAAAAAAAAGTTTGTGTGTGGGTTTCCTGCACGCAGCGTACAGCCCAGGGGAAAAAACTTTGAATTAATTCTAACGGTAACTAGACGGATGCATTGTGTTGAATGAACTGAACACGATACATTATTCGCCAGGAGCGGTCCGCTATATGTAATAGGTCTTTCACTGGGCCCACCCGAGTCCTGAACGCAAACGGTATTTCGATCGCTTCCGAATTTTCTGCAGGGCTCACTAGGTGACAGACCGACAGACCACGCTAATCGGTCGTTCACAGTAGGCGGCATCTACCTACGTAGTACTGCGATGTAGTCTAATAATAATAATTGTAGCATATCTAGGCTCTTAGACTGGTTTCCATGCTTGTATCGTCGTAAGGAACAAGGCAGTCGTAGACAGGAGAATTCGCTTCGCCGGCGGGGTGGAATCGCACGCTTAACTATAATGCTTACTTAACGTAAGTCCAGTTAATGTCAAATTAACTTCGCCTTCCTACGTCAATCAATATATATTTTTTCGGCGACGTACACTCTTGCCATAGTAACACCAACAACAAAGTTTGTTTCCGTATTATTCTTCCCATTAATCGTCCACCCCAAGCGTAAATGCAATATAGGCTAAAATTAACTATGTTTCTGTTATTTTATTTATACTAATTTTAAATTTATTTAAATATGCTTACTTTACATTATCTATAATAAATAAAAATAGAGACTAAAAACACAGCGGCCAATGTGGGAATCGAACTTGGGACGCTTGCATGAGAATCGAACGCTCAACCGTTCAGCCAACATGCCACCCAATAAATATCTTGTTATAAAAAAGCTATAGCAATCTATAACAGTTCAAGTGAAATTTTACTGATACAAAAAGTAAACAAAATTTTAGTCAACACCTGCTCTGACAAAAATGTTTTATTATTTGAGTTTTGTTTTAGCGTCTGCACGTGAAATAAGCTGTTTTACTTACTGCATTTGAAAAGGCATAATGTCACATGATATGACTCAATAGTCGATGGTGATTGGCTGCGTGCGGCTGACTGGTGTAAGCGTTATCGATACGGTACTTAGTTCGGAAAATAACGAAAAAGTTTTGGGGTGAGCTTCCTCTAGGGAGCGTAATAGCCCAGGGGAAAGACTGAGTTGATTACAACAGTAAAAATGGAAACTAAGCATCCCGTAGGAGGATCATTTAGTGGTGAATTTTCGGCATGTGTAATCATTGTAGAGTTATGACAGCCTGAAGTCGCAAAACCTGGAAATTTTTGTGAGCAATTTTTGCGTTTTTTAACGACCCCTTACGGTAAAATTTTAACATTCTGTTCCCAGACTTTTTAACGCCTCACTAATTGACGTTGTTGTGTTCAGATGTCGTAAAATTTGTCCCGTGTTCACTGGCCGTGTCTACGGACCGTCGACATGACCACAGACACGAGTGTCATTTTGGACACCCATGTCTATAGACGGGTCGTGGTCGCAGGCGCTAGTTCACACGGGACGCCTTGGCGAATTGTTTTTGGGTACATCGTTTATTGAGATTGTGTATAAACGCGATAGATAATGAATGTACTGGTCGATATCTTGGTGACACAAACAAATTCTGGTTTGTGGACTGTGGTTTCATCTGGTTAACTGCGTGAGCCGGCTGATGCGACTGCTACGTTGGATATGTATCTTCATTATCGTCCACGTAACACTGCATACTGTTACATTACTGTGCAACCGCTGCGGCTGGGTTTTTCGGTCATGTTCAGTATATCAGTCAAAGAAATTATATAGCGCCATATGTTACAAGCGATTAGCATGACAGGCGGCGAAACGTGCATGTAGAAAATGGGATGGTTTAGGTTTAGGGTAAAATGGGATGGTTTAGAGTAGTTTGAGGCCACACAAGGTCAATGGAAGTAGCACCGTATACGATACAGCGCGATATTTGCCGAAAATTGCCGATTTTAACTTACCTTATTTGGCGACCCCGTTGGGAATGACCCCATTCGAATTTCACCAAGATATTCAGCATCTTAAGACTAGATTCCCAGGGCTATTTGCCTCATCCTATGTTTATCCATTTCGGTACAATACTGGCTTGTGATAGACAAACAGGCAGAAGAACATACAGACAGTCACATCATACCGCGCTGCATGGCATTGCGTTGCGCAGTAAAAATACTATTTTTACTTCATAAGGACTCGAAATTCGTGTTCTATACATGTACTCTGTGTGACACTTTTATTTTATTGATCAACGTGACCTCAAATTTCTCTCTTCTAAATATACTATTAACCTAACTGTCAAAGTACGACGTAGTCTATAGACAGTGATACTGCCATTGTAGACCAGACAGAAAGCAGACAGGAACTAATTTGCTACACAGTTACATATTGCTTCGATACATAAAAGGCCTACCATAAAGTTTACTATGTATGATGTGATATTGTGATACACCCTGGCGTCGGGTAAGGTCCCTTCCACCGATCGCGATACCTGCTCCCCTGACATTGAGAGAAAATACGATATACTTACACGTCGCTTGAAGTCATTTCCGGTGCTGCAAGGTGCTTCTGGTCACGTGACAGCGACTTCAACGACGTCAGAGACAGCGTGAGTGTTGATCAGCTTGGCATCATCAGCTTGGCATTTACTGCCTGTCGCCGCAGCGCTTAACGCTACAGGGCCCCTGACACCGCTTCAGTGCTGCTACAAATAGCCGGTTTCATCTCTCTACAGATTAACCGAAAGTGGAGGTGCGAAAACCATTATGATCATACTGTCATTCGTTAAAATTCATTGTAATTTTTGTTATCCTTATCTTCTTAACTAGGTTATAGAAACTTTTCTCGTTGCTTCTGATATCATACGAAGGAGAGGTAATAGTCGGAAAATAATGAAAAATGTACACCGAATATTCGTGCTCATATTCTTTTCATAACCGTGTTGTAAAATTCTGGAACAAGCTTGCAGATAGCATTGTGTTCGCGACCTCTGCTTCTGGCTGTAAGAATTATTTGATTAGATTTTATCAGCAACGTAATTTCCTGCAGCCTTTGTAGGTTACTAATGGCGCAGTGTAGGACTATATTATCAGCTTTAACACCAGCAGAAACTGACGTTGAAAGAATTCGGCGCACGTTGACCATCAAAATCGCTGGGTCGAGCACGACATGCGTAGTGACGCCGCGTTATTCGCCAGAGGACGCCATTTTAACTCGATTTTGTCAGTCCCTCGGACCGTCCACAGCTGCACGCAGTGCAGGAAACATAGTGTTAGTAAGTAAGTAAGAAGATTTATACACGGCGCTCCTAACTAAGGCGTCACAAGTGCTGTGTCTTGTGTATTGTCTCATTTAAAAATGATTTGAATTTTGGTGGGCAACTGGAACTTCTAGTGGATTGGTTTTTGACTGCCAAATTTGCCTGAAATCAGAGATACATGTATTAAGGTCTGGAGAACAGTCTGGTGTAGAAACAAAATTTTGTTCTCGACTTTCTAGCCTCTACCTCGAGGCCAAACTTTTGGCCATGGCTTCGATCGTATGACCTTGTTTAACATCTCGCCGAGCTGGCTAACGATAAAAAAGAAATAGAAAAAGGTTGCCATGCCTCCAATACGACTGCCTCGGGTGCAAGTGCCGGCTTTATGGCCCTGTTTCACGTCCGACGTCGCCGACCATCTGTGCTGTTTTGCTGAATCGTGTCGTTGCCTTCAATGATATCTAAACTCTCCCCCTAAAACCTCTACTTACAGACCATACCAGCTTCGTAAGAAGCAACATCCATATCTCCTTCCCACTGTTCAATATTTGCAGTTTAAAAATTGTTATATCAATCGGTGTTTATTTAAGTATGTATATTGTTCCATTTGTCACGTCACACTGTTTAGCCTAGGTTTTAATCTTTTTTTGTTTTAGCCTTGTATATGTGCATGCGTTGTATATTCCGTTTCATGCTTTCTGTATTATATTTCACTTGTATTTTATTTGTATTTCTTGTGTAACGTTGTAACATTGTGCGAATGTCACGGTGAAATAAAAGGCTACTCAATTACTTACTTTTTTAATTAACACACGTAGAACATAATAACTCATAATTGCTTTGCGGAACACTCGCGCGCCTCCTGCTGATGAATTTCGTCGACGATAAGCGACTCTATTCTCGACCGGGCACCACTGCCAATGCCGGTCAGTCCACGGATCCTGTGATGTGTCGGTTATCACTCAACGCAGTAAACACAGCAGCCGTTGTAGTACTTCAGGAGGCGGCATTTTATTTCGGTATGTAACCAACCACCCAGGTCGACTCAGCCTTCTACCCTCCGTGGGACGGTAAAATGAGTAGCAGCCAAAGGGCGGTGATGTTTTGCGGCTTGGGAGTAAAGGCAGGCATGGTGTAATTTGCAGGTAAAACTGTGTGATCCATGTCTGAGCGCATTTGAGGCGCTTTGCATAAAAATGCGCTATACAAATCGACGTATACTTTACATATACTTTACTTCGTCATTGCAACTGTTTCTGCCATAAACAGTTTGAGAAAAAGTGTTTGGACAGTACGTGCTATGCAGTCTGATGTTGATGCATTGCTTATTATTTAAGCCTGACATTTGAGCCGCTAAATACCTGTCTTTATTGGTTGTTCTCACGTTAGCGCGTGGTTGAGATGCGGCATTCCGCGATATACGTCTAGGTCTACGATGCATTATTGACTAGTGGGCATCGGTTTCCTGGCAGCGACAGCGCTCCCGCTGGAAGCTCTGCAGGTATAGGTAAAGGTACGGACGTGACGTCTTACGGTCTTAGAATAATTTACCAACGGCCGCGTGCCAACATTACCTGTTTTGCGCACGTGTGCAAGCTTAAACCGTTAAGGCGGCATCACAAATTCGACAATAATTTATTCAATTTTTACGAATATACGAGTTTTAAGCTGTGTGTAAAATTCGCGAATTTCTTGAGATAATGAAAACGTGCGAATTTAAAAAATGAACTGAAAAACGTAAAATTTAGATACTAGACACATTCCCCATAAGAAATAACCTAATTTAACTTTTCCAGTGATCTTAAAAGATCTTAACATTGCAGTCGTGTCTAGTTTAAGAGGACAACAGTTTATTTTTTATACATGTTAAAACCACAACTGCTCACGAATTCTCGATTAGGCCTAATGCAGATAGTCATACTTACAGTGTGGTACAAATTCATTTTCTTTTTGAGGAGCTGTACTAACTTTCAAGAGTGTACATGCGCCTAATATTAGAAATAAATAGCAGAAATGCTAAACCTTATTGCTTTAAGATTTTTAGTTCAGCTTTTAAGCGAAAGTTACATATTTTATTGTGCCGTATCTAATCACGTGAGTTCGTTCTAAAATAGCCAATTTCTACGAGCGTGTGAATCGACCTTTTATGCCGTGCGGTCATAATGCGGCGTCGCAGCCAGATACGGCAGCGGTAGTTAGGCACACGTAGCAACACGTTCAATAGCATCATCCATCTTTATATCTGGTAGTCTACTCATTAACATAACCCAGAACTGTCTTGAATTCGGCTGTGTTCAGTTGCAGATAATGTAAGTATTATCGTATATCGGCGACTAGTGCGGTATTCCGTCATCTCTGTTTGACTTAAGTTTTTGTTTAATCTTTAAGCTACGGTTGAGATCAGCAACTCGGCTTGTCGTAAGTTGAAGAAAGTCCCTATGTAAGTAAAATCTATTCAATAGCACATATCAAACGTGCATGTATATGAACTGTTCAGTAATGATATTGTAGCATTTCGACATTATAACTGACATCTTATTTTATGTATTTTAGATTTCTTAATCAGTTTTTGATAGGCTAATTGTATGGGACATATTACTTCGATTATGGTAGTAATTCTTTTAGATAAATTATATTTACATTTCTTAGATTATTGTAGCATTTCTTTTATATTACTGTAGTATTTTTTAGATGTTTCAGTGCAGTTTTTGTATTTATATTTTCAGAAAAATGAAATTACAAATGAAATTACAACCAAGATTTCGATTAGAGCAGAGCTTTCATTCAAAAACTCAAGTATTATATAGTTCACTCGTGTATATCCACTGAATGTACGTGAGTTTTGAAGATGAATTCTTCAACTTTCCATCAGTTAACAATTTGTCGTAGCTTCTAAAGGGTGCATGATCGGAGCACGAGCAATGTTATAAAGCCAAAACGAAACCGGCAGTTGCGACTATGGAATATTACTAGCTACGCTTTCTAAAACGTTAAATCTACGCCACCTATGGTAAGGTAATGCTTCCCATACTCGTTACCGAGCGTTGGGCCCGGAGCTGATCCCGGTGTATAGGCAGTCAGCCCGCAGGTTACTATAAGTCATCCACCCGGCAGTAGGCACTCTTTGCCACCAACTTATTACTAAATCCGACTAGACTTCTTTCTGCCGCATGTCTCTGCAAAAACTAACAGACTGAAGAACTCTCTAATTGCTTTGGTTTAGCTACTTTTCATTGAAATTTTAATTATTTTACAAGTATGATTATGCCTAATGCAGCCAAAAGGCTGTCATGCTATTTGATTAGATTTAGAAGCGGTAAAAGCTGTTGTTGTGCTGTGAAAAGTTTCATCCGGTTGAAAATCTGATATGAACTAGTGTTATTTTCCTGTTGTTGTGCAGTTGCTCAGATGGCAACATCAATTGAAAAGCTGCGCATAGCATGTCTTCAGCGTGGAGCCTCGGGCATTCACGGCATTGGCAGGTACATATACTAGGAATTCAGTTAAAATTGGAAGGTTAAACAGCCTAACATTCCAATTTTAGTTAAAATATGTTTTAAACATTTTGACTAGTTACAACGATTTGGTTAAAATACGGATAAAACTAATAGACAATTAGCGGAATATTAATTTTATACCGTACGATTCGATACGGTATATTTACATGCGCTCAAGAGCTGACGAGATAGCCAGCTTAGTCTTGCGCACGGCACAGAAACTAAAAATAAACAAAAACTAAAAACAAAAAAGCGAGTAGCTCATAAATAAAACATATTTTTTTGAAAATGACCGAAGTATAAAGTTAAAACCCGGGTTTTAACATTTTTATATTGGTACGTCTGAGGTAATTTTAACAATGTTAACAATTTTAACGTTAAATCCGGGTTTTAAAATTTAAAAGCCGGATTTTAACTCCTTTAACGTTAAGCATGGCGATTTAACCTTTTATCTTTTCTGTTAGACGTTTCGACTCAATCCAATCTCTAACGTTAAGGCGATTCTCAAAATTCACGCATACGTACTAGTAAGAAGGGCTGAGATTTTACCGTCAATCAACGGATTAATCTTCAAATATTTTAATTAATTAATTTTTCGTTCGATCCTAAGTTTAGCCGTTTTGGTACAGTGCCGGCTTGTGACGGACAGACAGACGGACAGACACACGACGACAGCATATACTGCGCTTGCATAGCGTCGCGCAGTAAAAACCATCCATCTCCCGACTCTAATTTGTCTCTAGGCAAGACAAACAGGCTGCGTGCAAGCAGAAATTTATATGGAGTTCGGAAATTGTTGTATTGTTCAGGACGTTTCGTGTCATGGACGACAACGGTAGCAGAACGTTGGATCGTGAAGAGCTGACGAAGGGACTCTACGACTACGGACTGAAGTTCACCAAGGCCGAAGTGACTCAGATGATCAGCGATATCGACAAAGACAGAAGCGGACTCGTCAGCTTCAATGAGTTCCTTCAGGCTCTTCGGGTCAGCAGTCTTCGCAGTACTGTTATCATAATGCTGTTTGCCACCTGAGACTAGAAAGCAAGCACTCAAAGTGTGCAAACACCGCGAAAGTTAACTTTATCACGCAAACACTGGTATTGACGTTTTTGTTTCATTTGTATTCGCTAGGCGTCGTTACTGACCGCTCTAATGCTCCCATATGTCGAGCAGTTGGTCGTATACATGTGTCGGTATACATCTGGACAATAACTTTTAAACTAAATGATTTTTGACCTACATTGCTGATTCATCTTGTCATTTTCTAGGTCAGATTCAACGGTAAAGATAAGATTATAGGTCAAAATGCACAGTCCTATGAGAAAAATGCTGGTAAAGTGATCGTTGCAATCTCGAGTGGGGGCTTTCTAGCAATTTTTTCTAGGAATAGTATGATTAAACTTTCGACATCTTTCAAGTGTCAGTTTTGAGGCCCAGTTTTCACAATCTATAAGCGATTGCTTCCAGATTCCAGTCATTATAACGTATAAATTATATAATACAGTACTCCTGGCGGATGTTTGCATTTTCCTTGTGTTTTGTGAGCAATATGTGAAGCATTATATACATTTTGCATATTGAGAACATAAACATAATACTGTACAAACATAACTATATCATTCGTCGCCAGTAGTAACACATGAAGCGTAGGCCTATACTGCGGTTGCCGCGTAGTCTCACGGCTACGTTAATTATTCATAAGCGAAAGCTCGGTTCTCCTTCGGTCGCTATAACGACTAGGTAGCCTAAACACAACCCTGTCGAGGTAAGTCTTATTAATAGCTAGTTCAAGCAGCTGCGTATTCCCGTTCAGCCACATATATCGGAATGCCAATCTAATAATTATTGTGGTGTTTTACTAATTTCTAAGAGATCCTTTATGGATTGCATCCCGTCATACGATACGGTAGATTATCTTGCGCTCAAAAGCTGACGAGATGGCCAGCTTAAGCTAGCGCACGGCCCAGAAACGAAAAAATATGGAAACTAGAAATACGTTCTGTGGAACATGGTATCTGCCCCATAGCCGAGTTACGAGTCCATGACTGAACTGTGCGCATAGTAACAGAATACCGGCCGAGATATGGCAATTTTTGAT
>Ga0209780_1003776_pt1 | contig 11439 bp, 8 predicted proteins | sample WorMetexBAHAMAS2_FD_187384 | JGI IMG/M metagenome (GOLD analysis project Ga0209780, IMG submission 187384) | Marine gutless worms symbiont microbial communities from Max Planck institute for Marine Microbiology, Germany - Inanidrilus exumae... | ecosystem: Host-associated > Annelida > Digestive...
TCTTTTTCTGTGACAGATGCCTATTTTGTTGGTTGGCTGATTGTAATTTAACAGCGCTTTTAACACAATCTACAGATCAGTTTATTTCGTTCCTGTTGGACTGCAAACCGTCGCCGACTGCTTTCTTTAAAAGTACGTTGACGTCACTGTAGTACAATTTGCAGTTCACCAGCTTCTGGGGGACCTAAATATCACCCAGGCATCCTACTGGGGCTTTGCTCCTGGATCCCATGGGGACTATGCCCAAACCCAGTTACAAACCCTCCTTACAAATCCTACTTCCGCCCCTGTACGCTCCACTGTAGCATGTTTGGTTGGCTAGAATATTGAATGACAGTTGCAACACAGTAGGTTATATCGCTGCTTCAGAATAATAATTTATAAAACAAACTGATAGCCTTTGGTTCTCCTTTAATGCACCACAGCCAGTGACATTTTTAGAATTTCACGACAGGGACAACCCGCGATTCTAAAATTTATACGTCATAGTTCTCTGAGTTCTCCAGTGAACGCGACTTTTAAATACGAATTCAACTATTTCTCAGTTAATAAATTTTCTTTATGGCCACGGCCATTTGCCCTTTCTGCTTTAATACGCAGTACCTTCTTTATCGCAGCATCTACAGCTACTTGAAAACAGCTGCTATGATAAAGTATTTAATGCAAAACATGACAAAGCTGCTGAAATTATGTTAAACTCAAAACAAACAATCAAACGAGCACTTAACTAAAAACCAGTTAATGGCAACTACATCAGCCAACAAATGCCAATTTGTCACAAAACGTATACGTCTACAAACAAGGACGTACAGCTTTATGTACATGTAAATGCACATTCCCACAAACATATTATCATTTATCACGTGCACAATAGAAATCACACACAATCACCTTCACACAAGTCTCAAGGACACGCATAACGAACACTGTGGAAACTCGTTTCACGAAGTAAAACTAGGCAGACATGCACAGACTCAACGGAGTGCGGACAGTTTCTGTTAACCACAGAATAAATAATTCCTTGTTCGTCCAGCATGCTCGAGTGTATAACACCAACAGTAACAACACGTCGGTTTAAAAGGCTGTGAAAAGACGACACACGCAGTCAACGCAGTTCAATGATCCTTTTTACCTATTCAGCAAAATCAACAGTGGTCTAGAAGCATGTGCATTTGTAATAATTTCCAACCAGAAGATAGATTTCATTTGATGCCCAGGCTCCGATGCAGATGCCTTCGCCACCTCGACGACCTGCTGTGACCTTGACCTCTGACCATCAGAATCTAATCAGGTCATCAGTAGGAGCTAGTGAATATTCTCTGTCAGTTTTATCAAAATTGTTCTAGGTTGTTTGGTTGGTTGGGAGATTAGTTAGTTTGTTGGAGTTTAACGTCCCCTTTCAGCACCAAAATAGTCTGCATCGGAAACAAGGTCTTGGGTGGAGATTTAGTTCTACCAGGTTAAGGATGACCAATGATACAGTAACCTCCCGACCTCGCTGCCTTTTTGTTTAGCGACGACCCAAAATGGGAAAGGATAGGGGAGGCTTATTACGCTAGCGCCTACAAGAGGGTGGAACTCACCAACCACCACAAGACCTAGGCCTATTATTAGTTTAATGTAAATATCTTGTGTAATTGCCGTTTTTCAGTTCCTGTAACATATCAGTGCCTAACGACTCTCGTTGTATATCTTTTCTGTGTTGTTCTGGCTTTGGAATGCCTCTCATAGTTAAAACCACTTTCATGCCTCTGATTCCGGTTATTTCACTTGTACTGGCACATTACAAATTTGTTTTGTATTTTGTTGTATTGTAACCAAACAAGCATCTAGAGGACCTCCCACCCACGATACCGGACCTGCCCCTCCACCCCCAACTGTCCAAGGTGTTCAGATATGGTGGTAACAATATCTGTCCAGTCCAATGAATGGACGAACGATCGCGGCGGATGGCAGACCGAAAATAATGCCTTCGCGAACACTGTCGGGTGGCAAAGGCATAAAGATAGCTGTATGATACAATGCAGCCAAAAACAACAATTTTATGAAAGAAAAACAATACGTTCAGTGCTTTTCATCATAAACTAATAACAAATATTACATAATATAGCCAAAGACTATGTTTAAAGATGTTAACGTGTTACTTGTGCTGCTATCACAGGCACACAGCAGCTGTATCAAAATCACAAATGTTAAGAGCACGGCTAAATTCCAATCGCAACGTTTCCTCAACGGCCTAATCACTTCCTGCGTGAACTTGCTTATGTGACTTTAAAGAACTAGAGTATGAGAATCGAATGCCACAGACCGCACACATGTACGGTTTGTCTCCCGTGTGTACTCTCAAGTGTACACGGAGATTACCAGATGTCTTGAAGCCCTTGTTGCAGATGCTGCAACGCCACGGAATCTCATCGGTGTGCAGTGCCAGAACATGGCGGCTCAGCGTCCTTTTCGTCTTGAAACTTTTCTGGCACATTTGGCACGCATACGGTCGTTCTGCCGAGTGAACGCGCGAATGCCTCTGCAGGTCACACGAGCGGCGGAACATCATCGGGCAACTGGCACACTGGTGAGGCTTGTATCCCGTGTGGACGCTCATGTGCAGGTGAACGCCGACTGCGTGCTTGAAGCGACGACCGCAGACCGCACACATATGTGGCATCTCGTCGGAATGGGTGCGCTCGTGGAACGAACGAGTGCTGTGTTGTGTGAAACGCTTGTTGCACCCGGGAACACGACAGACGATTCGACGTTCTCCCGTGTGTGTCATAACGTGCGTGTTGAGCGTCGACGTCGACTTGAACAAACGTCCGCAGTGATTGCATATGCACTGCACCGGTCTCTCCTTCTTTTTACCAGCCGTGGATTTCTTTCTGTCGGCTGCAGTTATACGATGAGACGCTGTATGTTTCTTCAACGATGACACATCCGTGAATGGCATCCTACATATGGAGCAGTGCACCGAGCAGTTCAGTTTGTCACGTTTCAGATGGCCAATTGTCAACTGTGTGGAGTTGATCTCACTAACACTCCGATGTGGTGGAACTTCCCGGCCTTTTGCAACACATTCAAAACGTTTTCTGCCAAATAAGTGACGCTGTTTTAGACTGGCTCTCTGGTAATTTCTTACGATGTCTAATGAGAGATTACAAGCGTCTTTCGACGTGCCACTGCAAGCCGTACATCCACGTTCACAGTCACAAGGCTCAGTTTTCACTTTAAACTGTCCACTCACAAGTGGCCACTCTGAAGGCTGCTGGACAGGAGTGGCGTTAAACACTTCTAGTGGGAGACGACGATGACCAGTGTCCGGCATGACGTCTTTATCAAGTACTTCCACTGGACTGCAGTCGACAGTGCTCTTTTCCACTGAAGATCTCTGCCACTCTGGTCACACAAAACAGTTCACGCGCTGACTGCCGAGAAACAACGGGACCAAAACACACACATATACTTCCACATAATGCAAAAAAATCACGCCCGGTGACTCACTAAAAATATCAACTGTCTTTTGTTGAAAGGAAAATTATTATAAGTAAAAAATTATACAAACAATGATGCATTCATTATAATAACAGAATTCTATGACAAAATGTATTAGCTCATAACATCAACGTGTTACAACAAAGTCAACCCGCATGTATTTTACTCATCATATTTACACACATGGCTAAAATTCAATATGATGAACAACAACACCAGATCAAATACAACTAATTTTAAAATCTTTTATTGTACTTACGTACGTACGTATTGTACTTTTTGCAAATTTGACAGGTTATGTGATGTACATTTGTTGTTTTGTGTTTATAAAGCTGAGACATCACTAAAGAACAAAATAAATATATTTAATTGAAACGACACTTGTCCTCAATTTTGTAGTTTTGGTTTCATTCACGTGTTGTCTGTAAACAAGACAAAAATACAAAGCTCTATTTTCAGCTCAGGCCAGTGTTAACATCATTAAGCACCACAATAGCAGGTATCATCAACAATGACAAACAAAAAGCATACACTCAAAAGGCAGGCAGGCAAAACCATCAACTTCTAACAACATGCGACTTCATATGACACCTGAGTGAGCTGGCATGCGCATAACAACGGCCACAGAACGAGCAAGTAAATGGCTTCTCATTCGTGTGGACTCTCATATGTGTACGGAGATTACTGGGCTGTGAAAAATGCTTGTCACAAATGCTACAGTGCCATGGCTTCGCTTTTGCATGTACAGCCGAGATGTGTCTCGTAAGTGCCGACCTGCAGCGGAATTGCATGGGGCACTGGACACATGCAAACGGCCTCTCTCCGGTGTGAATGCGCACGTGAGTCCTCAGTCCAGACATCTGGTGGAACACCTTCACACAGTGTGGACAATGGAACAGTTCCTTATCAGTGCTGTGGACGAGCGAGTGCTGCTGCAGGGAGAGCTTGTGTTTGAAGCGACGACCACAGACAGAGCAGACGTGGAGTTTCTCGTCCGAATGGGTGCGTTCATGAAATGCACGCGTGCTGTGCTGAGCAAAGCATCGGCCACAGCCAGTTACTCTACAGGCTAACGGACGCTCGCCCGAATGTGTCAGCATATGGGAATTGAGGATCTTCTTTGTTGTGAATGTACGTCCACACTCACTACACATGTACCCACGAGGCCTTGAAGACTGCTGGCTGCGACGAAGATGGGTCAACTCATGCTGACGAAGGCCGCTGTTCGTTTTAAAAGATCGGGCACAAAACTTGCATTCCAACATGCACCCGCTAGTCCTATGTCGCTGAAAGCTGGAAAACTTTAGAAATCGTCGATCACAGCGCGAGCACTTGTAGATTTGCTTGCGTTCCTTGCTCTTACCATCATCAGCAAGTACAAAAACATGCTCAATTCTTAAGCAGGAATTCAGCAGAACCAGTTCTGCAGAATGCAACTGTTCATGCCTTCGACAACTGTATACACTATTTAGCGACTTGTGGCAGATTTTACAACTGTGTGTTTGTCTTCCACCAGAGCTACCCTTACCAGCATTTTTCGAGTCAAGTTGCTGATGCCTCAGTTTGCCCTTTGCATGGAGGGCTTCATGCCTTTTCAAATTTGGAATTTTGTGGAACTGTTTTCCGCACATTGAACACGTTTCTAATTTCCGACCATGACGTTGTGTCTTTTGATGCTGTATGAGTTCACTGGTCTCGTTAAATTTCTCTCCGCAGACCATACAGAGGAGACGACTATCGTTGTTTTCACTGGAAGCCAGATCACTCTCAGTCAAAGCTGCTGCTGGTGCTTCCATCAAATCACCCGATGTCAGCTCGACAACATTCTCAAGTTGCTGTGGACCGGCTTGCTGGAGACGTGTGTTCCAGTGATCGGCAGTGTGTGGCTCTGGTCACACAACAACAGGCTTACCGTCGACCGAACACGTACACATCATTATCATGTCTGAGTGCAGCTCAACAAATTATATACATTTTCAGCAAACTAATTCCAACTGCAAATTGAACAATTAGAAGACAAAAAAGTGATTTACAGGCATAAAAATGCATGACATTCCACACCCTTTGCACATTGACCTAAAATCACTAACATCATTCTACTGAAGTACTAATTTTAACTTGACAACTATGTCAATCATCAATAGTTAACAAATGATTTGCCAACATTTTCGTATCAGTAAAGCAAGTTGAATAGATTTTTAAGGTTGGTTGGTTAGCTGGTTAGAATTTAATGGCACTTTCAACACAGTTTAGGTTATATTGTTAGTACCTTTAGGGTTATAACATCATACAAGCTGTGCCTTTGATAAAGTATACAACAGTTTTGATGGTAAAGTAATTGAAGAGTTCATCAGTCTTAGTGTACATACGGAGAATGACTGCTGGCAGTACATTTTCCAGCACAAGTTCAGTACAAAGCCAACCAGAATCATCAAAATACAAAAACCATAAAAACATGCTCTTAATCATAGGTGATCAAAACACAAAAAACACCTTCAGCTTGACTAAAGAATCCGTGCATTTTGTACACAAACGTCATAAGTAAGTCAGCGCGAACAAACCACTGTTAATATTAATTATTCACAACTGCAAGCGTGACTCAGAAATAACAAAACTTCTGACAAAATCTTCATGTACTGTGTTAACAGCCTGTGTGAGGTTTGCTTTAGTAGGTTTCTTGCATAAAAAACAACATACTGGGCATAGACTAACTGTAGTCAACCAGTAGACACAATCACATCAACCCACTGACGCAACTGCAATTACCAACACACTTGTACCATCTATTTTTGTTCATGTACACGCATGTGGCTCTTTAGTGAAGCAGCATAAGAAAACTGTAAATTACAGTGAGAGCAGACAAACGGCTTTTCGTGAGTATGCACTCGCATGTGAATACGAAGATTGCTATGCTGTGTAAACGTTTTGTCGCAGACACTGCACTGCCAAGGCTTCAGCTGATGGTGCACAGCTTTTTCGTGTCGTATGAGAGTAGACTGCCACTTAAACTGCCGTGAGCACGTTACACAAATAAACGGGCATTCACGAGTGTGGACACGGACATGTTCAATTAGCTGACTGGACCTGTGGAACGCCTTCGGGCATGACGGGCATTTGTGAGGGCGAATCCCCGTGTGCAGTCGGCTATGAAGTCGCAACATTGTGGAATGCTTAAATGCAATTCCGCACTCGGAGCAGATGTGCGGTGCTACATCAGAATGTGTTCGTTCGTGGTATGCACGTGTGCTATTCTGAGCAAATCGGCGATTGCAGCCTGCTCTACACGGATATGGCCGATCACCAGTGTGCGTGTACCAATGCAATCTTAGAGCAAATCGGGACTTGAAGCTCTTACTGCACTGGCTACATACGTATACATTATCACTGCTGGATAGCAGTACAGTGGTTGAATCCTTTGACTGACTATGCATCTGCAATTCATGGACTCTGAGTCGCTCTGCTTCCATAAATATCTGGCTGCACTTTGAACAAGCATGGACGGGCCCAATTTTGCTTAGGTCTTCATGGCAGTGGACTTGCTCCATGTGCTTGTACCATAAAGACTGGTGTACAAAGTGCTTGTTGCAGAACTGGCAGATATGATCTTTATTAGTCACAGTGTGTTCATTGTGGGACATTTCATGGCCATCAAGTTCAGCGGACGTGAAGAAAGAACGCGGACAATGCGAGCAGCGATGAACTCTGTGCTTCTTCTTGTCATTATCTGTGTGGTTTCTCTCGTGGCGTGCAAGCATGAACTTACAGTCAAATGTGCGGTCACAACGTGAACACTCGTGGACACTCTTTGTGTTTTCTGAACCCAGCCTTTTATGGGCATCAAAGCGTCGATGGATATTTTCATGCCGTCTCCACGAGTTCAAGTTACAAAAGTACTGTGAACAACGACTACAGTACAGCGTCTTACGGTAACGATTTTTATGATAAGAGACGTGCTTCTGAAGCTTAATCTTTGTATTATATGACCGTGGACACATATCACACTGAAAAACTTGCATACTTTGGTCATTCTTGTGTGAAGAGAACTGCTTGAGCTTATTTGTTTGCCCAGGCTGGCTTCCATTGCTACAATCATTATGATATGCTGTCATACTTTTGGATTTGTGAAGAGCTGCACTAGTGGACAAGCTTCTGCTGTGATGATGTCTCTGTAACAGAGTAGTGCTGCCTAATGACTTTGTGAACGTTGGAAAACTGCAATTTATTGAATCCAATCCCTGCTCATCTGGCCAAGAACATGCAGATTCCACATGCCTGTGTAGGAGGGTTTGGTTAATGAAACTCTTTGAACACTGAGGACATTCATGACTGCTCATCTGACTCTCGCCAACTTCTAGCAAAACACAGACATGACCAATGAACACCGTCAGCCATTGATCCATGCAAGTCTTTCACACAAGCTGCACATTTAAGTCACATTTCTGCAACTTTCTTTACAAATACAGAATGAATTTATAATGCGCCGATTAATCCAAGCAAAAAACCGGAATCAGAGGCGCGAGAGGCGACTGTTACTGGGAGTGATCAGCATATGCGGTAAGCAACAAGACAAACACGAACAGCAGAATTCGTCAAACACATTAGATCATTTAACTCATAACAATCAACTTTTTAAAAACCTTAATTCATTACAATCAAGTTGTTTAAAATTACACACAAAAGGAGCAGCTGGTAAGTAAGACTCAACACTGTCATACATTACGTTCACATGACTATGCAGCAATTACCAAACACCAGTTAACTTGATAAGCATCATGTGCATTCAGATACTATATTTCAAGAGTTAACCACACACACTTCTTCAAACAATTGGTCAAAAAAGGATAAACATCATCATACATATATTCGACATGACTAACACACGATAACTCTAAACTGAGTAGTATCACAAGAATGAACAGTTTCACAGTCATCACTACTCGTCACACCATGGATATGGATTTACTTACAGTACTGAAGCAAGTGCACAAATATAGACGGTCAGTGTGATAAACTGGTGACGGTCTTCCGTCACCAGTTTATCACACTGACCGTACACCTTAGTTGACAGCACCTGAAACGATCGACGTGACAACTCTTACCTGCAGCCGTTCCACAGATATGGTTGATGCCCACCAAAATTTAAATGGTTCACGTGACCTGACCACGCCCATTCCAGGGACAGTTTGCCATCCGTTGGCTAGCACTTGCTACCATCAACCGACCTACCAAATCTGAAGTCTCTATCTCCACTCACTATGAAGATATGAAAGGCAATACAAAATGTCGAAAATGGGGTGGTTTGGGGTAATTAGGGTCACTCAAGGTCACCGGAAATAGCACCATTCTATAGAACGCATGCGACTTCCTATTAGCCTTCCATAGTAACTATATCCCTATCTTGCACCGTTTCTGAGATATAGCGAGACATAGGTCAAAAATCGCTGATTTTAACCTACCCTACCTCTATTTGGCACTCCCACTGGGGGTGACCCCGTTAAAATTCCGCCAACATTTTTGGCATCAGAAAACTAAAGTCCCTGGGCTATCGTATGGCGTTGTTTGCATGATCCTAGGTTTATCCGTTTTGGAACAATACTGGCATGTAACAGACGGATGGATGGACGGACACACAACGACAGCATATACCACACTAGCATAGTTTCGCATGGTAAAAATTGGATATTTTGACCATAAAGAAGACACAGCATTTTTAATACTTTGTCGCCTTGCATATCTTTGCAGTGTGTGGAGATAGAGACTTCAAATTTGGTAGATAGGCCGAATGTAGGAAGTGCTAGCCCGGGGATGGCAAACTAGCCCTGAAAAGGGCAGGGTCAGGTCATGTGAAAAATTAAAATTTTGGTGGGCACCAAGTATATCTCTGGAACGGCTAAAGCTAGAGTTGTCAAACTTTGTATGCAGATAGGCTATGTCAAGTCCCAGCATAAGGACGACAAACAATAAGCTTATCCACCGCAGGGGGACTGTGCGACATGCTGTTAGAAAAAAGGGCGTGGTCAGATTCACGTGACCCACTTCAAATTTTGGGGCCCACAATGATATCACTGGAACTGCTGAAGCTAGAATCATAAAATTTTGCATACAGGTACACTGTATTAAATCCTAGTCTACGGATGACAAACCACCCCTAAAAGGGGCGTGGTTAGGGTCACATGACCTATTTTCAATTTCAGTGCCTGCAATCATATCTCCAGAACAACTGAGGCGAGAGTTGCCAGAATTTGTGTGCAGGTAGGATATATCAAGTGCTAGCTTTTGGATCACAGACTACCCCCTAATGGGCATGGTCAGAGTCACATCACCCATTTTTTTAAATTTCACCCCAACCATATTTTTGGAATTAGTGAAGCTAAGCACTTCAAATTACGTGTGCTGACTGATACACAAGAGTACTGGTGCACGCATTACATATTACCCTCAAAAAGGGATGTGTTCGGAGTCACGTGGGAAATAAGTGATCATATCTCAGAAACGGTGCAAGATAGAAATATAGTTGAAAGAGAAGACTAACAGGAAATCGTATGTGGCCTATCGAATGGCACCATTGCCAATGCCCTTGAAGGTCACTTTCGCTGTTTGAAACCTTTCTAACTCCCATACCTCGTGAAACATTGCACAAAAACTTTGTAAACCTTTACTAACAGCACGATGCAAAGTTCCTTTGGTTCTTGTCCTAAATTTGTCTCTGATATAGCCATATTTGTGCTGAAAGGGGACGTTAAACTCCAACTAACTAACTGACTCTTGTCGTAAATGCACTGTCAATTTCCCATCCTCTAACTTCTGCCTATGAAGTTAACCTTCAAACTTGACAGGGTCAAAGTTAACTAGAGTGCCAGATATCTAGGTCAGAGGTCATTTCATTTGAAAGTTATTGTCCAATAACACCATACATCATGGACTGACTGCTGAAGTCAGTGAAGTTGCTGAAGGGTGTTCCGTGAGGATAGTGATGGCTGCTGTAATACAATACTTCTCATATGCTCCCATGGGTGAAGCAATAATTTCAAAGCTTGATGTGGTTCATCATTTCTTTCCATTTTCTCAATACTGTATACAGTACAAACGACTCTAACTAGTTTTTCAGCAAACGCCACAATCAGAACAATCAAACACGTAACAGTCACCAAATGACAAACATGCAGCATGAAAGACATTACAAACCATCTTCCACAATAAACAAACACAGGAATGCAGCAGACCAATGGCAGATACAACTAAAGAAATGTGCAGTCATATTGAAATGCAGACCCATGCTGGGTGAATGTAAGTTCTGGCGGGTTAGAGTAAAGATTTGATCTTTGACCTCAGGGACAGTGCATGCGAGGTCCTGCCATGGACTATATGTCTACCGACTTTGGTGCTAATAGCTCAAGCCATTTCCCTTTAAAGTATGGACAAACTGACAGACCGATGCGAATAAATGCCCTACTGCACACCGGTGGCTATACAGCCGGCATGGATAATGAAAATAATTTTGAAACTGCAACGTATATACAATTTGCTAAACCGACATCCTCTAACACGCAAATGCTATAACATCAACTTGTGAGAAAATCATCATGTGAGCTTCCAGAAAATAGTCAAATGTCATGTATACGAACGTATCTACACCCTTCTTAACTGCCATGAAAATATACAAGACAATAAATAGCTGTGCTTCCTGGTACAACGACCACAGTACACAGTGTGCCTAAACAGTTACTAGCATGGGTAGCAGTTTAATCCTCAGTCTAGTCAGGTTAGGCCTCTATTAAAAACTGAGGTTGACATTTGTGGCCAAGCACCTAATATACGCCAGGCGTAAATGCATTCTGGTTTAGGCAATCCGGTTTGGGTAGGAATGCCTGCTCAGGAGGACAAGCTAGTGCGGCAACACCTTCATGTAGCGGACTGAAAGCTTGGGGTGGTTGGGACTGCTGGGGCATTGTT
>Ga0209780_1003777_pt1 | contig 11439 bp, 7 predicted proteins | sample WorMetexBAHAMAS2_FD_187384 | JGI IMG/M metagenome (GOLD analysis project Ga0209780, IMG submission 187384) | Marine gutless worms symbiont microbial communities from Max Planck institute for Marine Microbiology, Germany - Inanidrilus exumae... | ecosystem: Host-associated > Annelida > Digestive...
CGAGTGATGACCCTAACCCAGTCAACAACAACAACAGGTCATGACCCGGGGTCATCAAGTGCAAAGGTCAAAGGTCAAACTCGTGACCTTGACCCTGTCGTGACCTTGACCCTAAACCAAAACTGAATGATAACCCTAACCCATGCTCTGTCAACAACAACAACAACAACAGGTCATGACCCAAGGTCATCAAGTGCATTAAATGCACTAACAAGGGGTCAAGTTATGTGACATCGCTGTCACATTACTATCTACTGCTAGCCCAGGGAGAGGAAGAGGAGGGGAATTAGTAGGTGTGTGCAGATGTGCATGTGAGTGCGGAAGGTGAAGTTAGTAGGAAGTGAACAGCTTGTCAGGTATTTCTAGCCGTGCGCTCCCTCTAAACGTGGCCTACTGTCTGGCTTAGCCCTGACTGGCGCTGCGCATTGCGCCAGCCAGTGGCCAGCCAAGTCTATTTTGCTTCAGCTCACGCTGGGGCTGCTAACAGCTTTGACGCTGCTAATCAGTGTATCAGCAACGGTCACAGTTTATAGATGACACCATCGAACCCTCTTTTTCCTGCCTGGGATTATTTCCCCGTTCATGTGCATAGGAATTACTTGAAATAATTCTCTAGCAGGTGGAAGAGCCTAGTTTTTGTGTCACGTGACTTTGAACTTGGCACAAACGTCAGTTGCAAAAAGTCGACTGTCAGTCCCCGTACGGGGCTAATTTTAAATATTTTCAAATTGTATGGGGGTGCACTGGACATAAAGTTCAACTGGTTGTGGTTTGAACCCAGGCTCCTGAGCGTGTCACACTCTACTGCACATGGCGCCCGAGTGCTTTCACCACTGAACTACATGGGCACTACTGGAGCACTGCAGGGCAAAATTTAGTTTGAATTGCACTCCTGACACCAACGACGACTCACAGTTTCAGCAGGAATCAAAAACCAACTTTCAAGGCCAGTGGCCAGCTTAGCATAAATAATGAATTGTGGTTCATTTGGCCACTCAAAGCACTAGTTCCATCCCAGGCTGTTCAGCCATGCACAACACATTAGAAAGAGTAGCTAACAGTAGAGTTTCTAACTCAAGCAATGCAACTCATGTACCATTCTAGATGAAGCAAAAATGAAACTACATTTGTTCTTGAAAATATAAGTTTTGTTAACCACTGAGATTAAAGGCTTGGTCTTAGCTTCGCATGGCAAGTCCTGCTTACATCATCAAAATATACAAACACTCACATGCTGAAGAGATGCAGATGCTTGTGCACGATTTGCTGTCGGAAGAGATGGAGGACGTTCACAAACGTCTTCAACATCAGCAACCGCTGCAGCACCATGCCTTAGTGAGGATCCTGTAATTCATAAAAATCAAGTAGCACCTTTCAACAGAGTAAATCCAGTGCCACTAACATAATGGCGTCAATGACGATGACAATAATGATAACAAGTTTCCCAAGTAATTTGGCAAAAGGCCGCATCGCCGACTAATTGCCCCTCGCGGGTGCAAATGGATACGTCCATCTTGATCCCATCTAATATGTGGTTCCTTGGCACACAAGAGTCAGCCCCACAAACGGCATCTCAATCACATCACGGTTGACTCTTCTACAGACGTAGAACTGGTTACATGCTGTAAGTCTAGAATCTACATGCTAATCATATGAAAAGAACACGAAAATGCTACAATAAGTGTTGGGCATACAACATAAAACTATCAAGACCATGCTTTAACTCTGTTGTCTGGGCAACAGGAAGGGCACTTGGCTTATAGTAAACCTGTTCCACATATCCCATACGTTAGCTTTTTGGAAGACCCAGTCTAAAATGGACATAGTCCGAAATATTGGGATACTAAGAGCCGGTTTTTCCACCGCATATTCATCCTCCATAGTGTTAATAAAAGATTAATTCTCATTAATCAATGGGAGTTAATCTCCCATTAAAGTTATGGAAGATTAATTGGCGGTGGAAAAACCGATCCTAAAGAAAGTAACAGAAACCAAACAGCTAGAGTGACCGAATGACTTTCAAGGCTATAGGTACAGTACTGACGCCATTCAACAGGCCACATATGATTTCCACTGTAAACAAAACACAGACAACATCTGTCAATAATCTAAAATTCAAACTATGAAATAGAAATATGCTTACCTAATTTCACATCTTCTTTGTTTCCTGCTTTTCCAGACAACTGACTAATGTTCTCCTTATAAAATATTTCATAGATTTTCAAGTTCTCATATTCGCAGCGATATTTTTCACAATCGTTTTTCCACGTCTTTAGTTCAGTCTTATATTCATTCACCTTTTCACTGGCGTCCTCTAGCTTGGTTTTCGCAGTGGCAAGTTCCACCTTTGTTGACAACAACGTGTCTTTCAACTTTTTTTCTTCTATCTTCATGTCACTAAGTGTCTCATTTTTCTCCCGCAATTCCTTCTCCAACATTTCAGACTTCACTGTTAATTCTATGATGGTGCTTTGCAGTTTATTTCCATTACTATCATCTCGATTTTGAACCCTCTTTTCGAGATCTTGTTTCTGCTGTTCTAGATTCTGATTCAGCTGCAGCTGTGTTTCTCGAATGGCCTGCTCCAATCGTTGGATTTTCTGATCCATATTTCGATTGATCTGCTCCAGCTGCTCCAGATCTCGATTTCTCTGCTCCAGATCTCGATTTCTCTGCTCCAGCTCTCGATTGGTCTGCTCCAGTTCTCGTCTGTTATGCTCCAGATCTCTCTGCTCTAACTCTCGTTGGTTCTGCTCCAGATCTTGATCATTCTGCCCAAGATCTCGCCTGTTCTGCTCCTGAGTTTGATTTCGTTGCCTCTTTCTTGGTATCAATTGTCTGATGTTATTTCTAAATTCAGGTTGTTTCAAGTGTAGCTTACGCCTGCGCATACAAGAATGCACTGCTATGTTCAAGCTTTGAAAATACATGTTGTGCCTTGTAACACTAAAACGGTTTTTAATCATTTAACTGTGATTCATTTGTGTAACGCATTTGCAGAAACTGAATCATGCATAAACATGTACAAGTAGTGTTTATCAAGCCAAATACTAGAAGCCAGCACTCAAAAGAGTGCAGAAGCCCAGTGGACGTGGGACAGTGACACCGGTAAAAAAGGGAATTGCTAGCTGGCAGGGAATTACAGCAGGAAAAACATAGCATAGCTTACATATGCAGCAGGACAGGCAATATTGCATTCTGTCTGAAGACCGACACAGATGTTGTGACCTTGACCTTTGGCCTTATAATCCCAAAATAAATGGTTTTCCAGGAATCATCGTGGAACATTTGTATGTCAAGTTTGGTGATCCTAGCTGCACTGGTTTTGGAAATATCGACTGGAAAAGGGGTAAAAACCCTACCCACATGACTGCAGTTGGTGTAGGTAATAAATATACTGTAAAATTAAACACATATATTCAATTTTATATTTACTGAGAAATATAGTAAGTTTAGTTCATACCTACCGACAACATGCAAAGACGAAAGCAAGAACAGCAAGCAGAATTGCCACAAAAATGGCAATGATAACGCATGCGATAATCCATGGCCGACAAGCTTGTCCACAACTTGCTGCAACTACAAATACACGACTTTCACATCTTACGGCAGGAAACAACAGTTAGGCTTATAGTCACTGGCATGCTAAGAAACCTTTCACAAATCTAATGAAAAAAGCAAAATTAACTGTAACTTAAATTAGTTGGTTCACTGCTGATTCACTTTTGTCACTAAAGTTACTACACTGAATAATCTAATGTGCAAAAATACACTTGCTGATAGATTGTTATTGTTCCCAGTTTATGTCTGATGATTTCTTAACTTACCTTACCTTACCTGTACAGCCACAGCATATGATTTCGTTATCTCGAAACTATACGTAGAGATGAACTGAATTAACGTGATTAGAACTGTAGAAAATGACAGTGATACTGGGAAGTAGGGGCCACCGAACGCTTGCAGGGGACAACCAAAGTTATAATGCCGGCCCTGCATCCCAGCACTTGTGGTCTCTTATTTTCTATTCCTATACGTCCATCTTTTGATCTTTCTGGTATGTCATTGTCCAGTCCTGCATTGTCAGTCGACCCACTGAGTTGCCCGTGACTAGGATTACCATACGTCTGGGTTTCTCCAAACACGTCCTCTTTTTGGGCCTATGTCCGGGCGGGTTTTCGAAAATCGGCAGTTTGTCTGGGTGTTTGGCCCAATATGCAAGTATATTCGAATGGTGCCGATTGCAAGGGCATACGACGGCACGAGACAAAGAAAGCTCACTATTTTTCAATACAAAATGTCAGTAACATCTCAAAATGCACTTCTTGTACAAGCTTCGTGTACATGTTTACTGAACAAAAGTAAGCAATGTGCACATCACTAATGACTTAAAGTGACGTCAGTTTCCATGTATAGGCAGGCATATTTGTGTAATTTGCATTTGATTTTGCATTGTTTCAATAGACCCTAGAGGGCCTAGACTGGTTATTTCTCCTACTTCCCAGTACTTACAAGTATGCGAAAAATTGTCCCTTTTTAACTCAGAAAATATGGTAACCCTACCAGTGACTAATCACAATTTGGATTCAATATACATGTATACTGCAATAGTGTTAAACATCAATAGGTCACAGTCAACAACACAATGAAATCATTATGTGTTCAACCACGTCTACAGCGGACACTCAGTTTCAATCACAGGAAATGCAAACCTGCTGAAGCCATTCTTATGCTTGAACTCGTACTTGATGTAGTTATAGTGGAACTCGTAGGCTTCAAACCTGAAATCACAATAGTAACTGACTTTGACAATTCCCTTTAACTAGACTGTGGGAAACTGAATGCTTAGCTTCAACAACAGAACATCTACATCTAGTTTACTAAACTACTAGAATTTTGTAATTTTTAATCTTCACCACATATTCCATATATTTGATAACACCAACAAATACAATCAACTGAATCAAACAATCGATCATTTTACATAATTTATTTATTATTTGATACAACAGACCAAAAATTATTAACAAGCAGAAGCAATTAAAAGATATGTTCCAATCACGACTCTAAGGCAGGTAGACATCAAGACTAACAGGAACCCTGAACAGAATAAAGACATGCAAAACATTTTATTTTCTGTGCCATAAGACTGGATATCTGCTGCTTAAACTTGTTCTTAAGAAGTTAAATATATATTTATTTATGTAATGAATTTAAACACTTATGTTTTTTCTAGATGAATTTGGGTTACCTTGTTTCCCTCCTTGATTTTCTCCCTTCACGTCCCACAAGATGACCTTGTGAGATAATTAACTCTGAAGGAAACTCAAGGCACTGACCCAGCCAGGGAAAAATCACACTGTGCCGTCATCTGTTCCTGATCCATCTACTATCACCTAACGGAATGAGTGTCGCTCCATTTATACCTGCTCTTCATTGCCAGTAACTACACACAACCGGTTACCAATTTACATTACAACACAGTGCTGCACCTTTATACTCCAGATGATATGTGGCTACCGGGTCTCCAAGTCCAGCATTTTCAGTACAGATGTAGGAACCTGCATCATCTTCGACTGCATTTGATATAACAAGAGGATACTGGACTGAATACCGCTCAGAATTCTTATCCACTGCTCCGTTGACATATATCTGCTGCTTTCTGTCATTTCCACTAGCAATATAATCCCAGTCCACATAATTATTATGTTGACTTGTGCTGCATTGTAAATGAATGGTTTGTCCACGGTAAAATTCAATAGTTTCTGTAAACAGCAAAATTACCAGCACAATGGTATAATAACAATTAACTGTAGCTTCCTCAGTAAAGCACAGAACAAGTGACAACATAGAATACTTTTACAAAAAGCTCAGCCATCGCCGAGAGACCTGCGCGATGCTCTACTGTATATTAGTTAAAATGCTGTTCTACTGTTGTATGAATAATGCAAACAAATCACCTGTTAGCCTGAGGAGCACTTTCAGCGACTGCCACATTTTATTGCACTTACTGCATAGTTTTGTACAAATATCGTTCAACTATTACAGAGCAAGCATGGGATGCCATGGCTGCCATCAGCAGACTTCCGTACCAGTGTACAACCGTGTTGATTTCAACTGGACCGTAACTGTGATCATCAGATTTCGACCAACATCAGAGTTAAATGTTGATGACACCATATATTCTTCCACCAGCGATACTGGACTGAATACCGCTCATCACGGATGCAGACCATTGTGGCAGATAGACACAAATTTTCGGCAGTATGGTGTCTGAGCCAGAGACTGCTGGATCATTCGTAAAATGCAATTTTTACCTACCCCACCTGCATTTAACGCCCCCATTGGGGTGATTCCATTGAAATTTCGTAGATATCTTATGCAGCATAAAAGAGTCCCTGAGCTACAGTGCAGCATTGTCTGTATGATCCTACGTGTAGCCATTTCTGTACAACTCTGGCTTGTGACAGACAAACAGACAGACAGATGGACATGTGATGACAGCAACAAGCATAGCGTCACATTGGCGAAAATTGCGTCTCAAGGTTTGCAGTAGATAATGACCTCGAAGGTGACTCAAGGTCATCGGAATATTTGCCTCTAGTGGACAGGCCATATATCACTTGCTATTAGTGGTCTACATTAGTAACAATGAATCAATGCAGCAATAAACAGTACTGTTGTTGTCCTCCAGTCCATACACGGTTTGTGCTTTTACAGAAATACATTTAAGTGTAACTGCTTTTACTTTAAATATTTTTTTTTGTCTGAGATTCTATCCTAGAAAATTGACAGAAAGAGTTTTGTATTAATTGTTACCTTTTACATTTATCACATTTTTAGTTTTTTTACCTGCACGATGCTATGCTAGCACGGTACTTGCAGTCATCATGTGTCTGTCTGTCTGTCCATCTGTCTGTCACAAGTCAGTGTTCTACTAAGGCAGCTAAATCTAGGATCAAAAAACAATGCCATACAATATCACAGGGACTAGTTTTCCGGTGCACTTACCTAGCCTTCCTGGTTAAGCAGGTCTTACAAAAGCAGATCTTTGGAATTTTTGAAGAACATACACTTACAGACCAACCAAAAAGCACTGAAGATATGCACACCTTAGTTAAAAATTTACATATTATTTATTACTGTTCATACTAAACTAGTATAATGATACTGTTTTTAATATAATGTAACATGGAACACACTGTGCAATGACAAACACAACAAGAGCTTAGCAATGTGGCAAGGTCTCCCTTTCGAACCACAACCTAACACATAGCAGCCATCCTCTGTGGTGTCCATCAGAGCAATAAATCAACTTTATGTGTTTGGGCATTCTGTCTCAGTACATCCAGAGTCCAAGACACACATAGACACAAACACACACAACCCATGCAATAAGATGTACCAAAACCATGGTCACCTAAAAACGTAAGTAATACTGTGTAGCGCCTCTGAAGTTACGACCATATGGCGCTATACAAATGTGTATATTATTATTATATTATTATTATTAAAAATACAAACTGTTAACGTTAATTGTTAATGCACTAGTCTATTAGACGGCATTTGATTCCTTGCATGCATCTATCTTAGAAGTAATGTGTTCTCTGTATCTTGATGATGTGTTCCCTCTTTAAGAACAGTTACAATTGCATGCACTTACCTAGTAAAACAAATTTGCACTGCAGGCATGCAACAAAAATGCATCCAAGAATGTAACTCCAGAGTGTCTTCATAATCTGACCAAAAACAGTGCATCTAATGAATAATATGACATCAATAGAACATCTGCCTCAAGCAGAATGTATACAGAACACTCACTCTCAAGATATCAAAAAGATGCCAACAGATCACATCTATGTTATCTTAACTTCACTGGCTTCCTGTCACTGCTCGTATTGACTTCAACATAGTTCTAGTTATGTACAAGATACTCAACGCTCATCAGTCGAGCTACTGCCATGACCTGCACTAGCTAAACAGGCCGATGCAGCAGTTGAGGTGCATCACCATGACCTGCTCAATGTTCCTCAGTTCCTCAAATGAAAACTGGTTTCGCCCAGAGTGCAGCTTCACATCAAATGCACCACACATCCACTACACTTTCCTTGATGACATTGCTAACGATCTGAATGTTACTACACATACTTTTAAAAACAAACTGAAGACTTTTTTTCTTTAGTAACTGTTACCTCTCGGCTATAGACTAGCAATTTGTCCTTCTCATAACCGACACATGGTGCATTAAATGCTGCATATTATCGTCATCATTATTACTGGCCCGCCTACACATAGTGTATGGGTCCAGTATTTTTTGCTCACTGGCATCTGTCGTCATTGTCGTCGTCTGTAACACTCCATGGCAGCGCAACATAACTCACTATGTTATGCCTAAATTTACAGAAATTACAACAACAACAACAACAACAGAAATTATATGCAACATCCTTTGTTAATAAAAAAATATGTGACGTATCCAAACTAGTTATATTTACTTTAATACAGACTTAAACTAATGGTACAATATAATTTGATTTATATATTGTTTTGTTATGAGCCTAAATAGTATTTTGCAAAAAATGAAGACGAATGTCGGTTATTGCATAATGTTTCATGACAATTCTGAAAAAATCAACAGGACGACTTCAAAAATTAATTCAATAAATTGATAGAACACTAACTATTTTATGTTAAACTATCTTGTTTATCAGTTCTCACCTTTTGAAAGCACAAAAGTAGTCTAAATGAAAGCGAAATAAACATAATTCATTTCTCAAGCAATGTTGCTTTAATTTGTTTTCACTGAGGATTTTTGACAGAATGTAAGTTTGCAGCAACTTAAACACAGCACAGTGCATAATTTGTAGTTGCATGGGTCGGCATTTTTAGCTCCCCTAGTGACTAACTAAATCCCACAACAGTACTGATTTTTGCAGTTTTAGACATGTGCACCATGTTAGGGTCGCCAGCCTCACCCGCCTCACCTTCTTTCACAAATGACACAATGCTCTCCATCAAGAATTAACCCATTCAATATTTCAACTTTGTTACATCACACATTCATGTAAAAATCCTGCACGAACAGTTTACATAATATCGAAAGTGGGAATGGAACGGGAAGTTCCACCGTGGTAGAATATTGATCTATTATCTTTGGTTCTGTTGCAGTATTTTGCAGTGATGGGCAAAGTCAAATCGCGATTCGATTTCCGTAAATCTTGATTTTGGGGATTTGATTTGCGAATTTTGTGTTAGCCACCAGTATTTTTAGCTGGCGCTTTCAGTGATAGCCCAGGGACTCTAGTTTTCTGATGCCAAAATTCAAAAGTCTGCTACAAAGTTTCTTTGTATGAAAACTTCCAGCGGCAACGTTGTAGCTACATCATTCCCTATCCAACGGTCCATAAATCCATTGCGGGCGACGTCCTCATCTACCTGAAATTGGCGTTCAAAGTTACACACCCCTTCCAAAGCTATCGTTTAAGAGTGCTATTGGTCTTGGCGCTTTCTGGTCTTGTTTTTTACCATACGATACCTTGGCCATCCATTGACATCCACAGAAAATTTTACGAGATCGTCCCAGGCGAACCCCTCCGTCGGGGGATTTAAACGCAAAGGGGGTAGTGATATATAGCGATTTCTGACATTTGGAATGCGAGAACTCCGAAACGATGCTAGATAGGAGGTAAGTTAGCATTAATTACTAATAGCAAGTCGTATATGAGCTTTCGATTGGTACCAAAATTGGTGACCTTGAATGACCTGGTTGACAAAACCATAACTATGGACAATTTACGAATACTATGTCTAGTAGTAAACGTCTGCAGAGGGACCGCGCGACGCCCACGGCAAAATATTCTATAACTGCAAGGTGGAAATTCTGTAGCAGATTCATAAATTCAAGACTTAATGCGCAGTGTTTGTCTAGCTCTGGCTATCGTCTAATTTGTTAAGTCTTTTGCTTTGCTACCACCGGCGACTAGTCGACCTTCAGGCTAAACGCCAATGCAGACTGAAGTCGGCAAGATGCGCGGTAGTAGGCGGGGCTTAACTTCTTATTCTACTTTCGTGTTTTTGGGTCTTAGCTGGGTCTTTGTGCTGGTCGACGGCGATTGAATTCTTTATTGTAGCATGTAGTTTTGTGCTATTTCATAGTTTTATAATTGTGAATAACTATATCGCAGTAGGTCGCAAAATGAACTACAACAGAAATCTACAATTTGGACAATAGGAAATATAATAAGTACATATCAAGATATTTTAATTCGTGTCTCGTTGTCCATGTATGGAAAGTATGACGGTATCATAGCACACGGGTTCGAACACGCAGGTGCCGCGGATTTTTTACTTTACATTATTTATTGACATTTCGAAGGCTATATCTCGCAAATGATGCAAGATGGCAGGTAAGTTAATATTAATCACTGATAGAAAGTCGTATATGAGCTTTTGATTGGTACCAAAATTGGTAGCCTACACGTAAGCCGTCGCTGCTGCATTAGTTGTGACCATTACAAAGTAATTTTGTGACTTATTTGCTTACAAACAAATACTTGTTACTGTCACAAAATAATTTTGTAAATTTAATTCTGTTACAGTCACAAAATTTATTTTGCAAAAACCAACAAAGCTTTTTGGTTATATTTAACCAAATATTTTGTGTCAAACTCTAACCCTAACCCTAACAACCGAATCCGGGTAACCCGGTTTTAACAACCGGGTACCCGGTTCCTAAACCGGGTAATAAGTCAACTCACTACTCTAACCAAGCTCTACACAAACATTAAATATTTAATACTTGACCTCATGAACTGACCTACTTTAACCGGAAACACTTGATATTGAGAAGTTTTACGTTTTATTCTTCAATAATGTGCAAACATGTGTAGGCTAGCTGTGCCTTAGACGTTCTTTCGGTAGGTTTCATCATGAGAGACAACTGTGTACAGTCTGGAAATAATATTATTTCTGCGTTTGACTTATATTTTCAATAATTCATCTCTACCGACGTTTACGCATTACGCTGTTCGGCGTTGTATACGATAGTAAAGCGCGGTGACTATTGATCCGGTCACCGTAAAAATAGCCAACTGGCTATTGATCCGGCATCCGGAACAATAGCCATTCGGCTATTTATCCGGTTGATATAGTTTCCTTGAAACCTTGAAACCTTGATCTTCAGCCTTTGAAGTTAGGCCAGCGTGACCTTTTGGCTGTTCACTTGATGTCTTCGAACAAAACAATCCGGTTCAATAGAATAACGGCGTAGTCCCCAGTAGTTGTCAAGTAGTCCTTTAAAAGTATTCAATGATGAGGCATTCACAACTGCAGCCGGTAGATGATTCCACAGACTGACCACCCGGTACGTGAAGAAATTCAGCTTCAGTCCTGTGTGACAGAGCCGCTTCGTTAACTTGAAGTCGTGTCCTCTCAACCCTGATG
>Ga0209780_1003778_pt1 | contig 11438 bp, 5 predicted proteins | sample WorMetexBAHAMAS2_FD_187384 | JGI IMG/M metagenome (GOLD analysis project Ga0209780, IMG submission 187384) | Marine gutless worms symbiont microbial communities from Max Planck institute for Marine Microbiology, Germany - Inanidrilus exumae... | ecosystem: Host-associated > Annelida > Digestive...
GTTTGTACAGGCCAAATTCCCTTCGTATCATCCAACCAACCGTGTCAAAGTACTGAAGGAAACTCAAAGAATTATCCCCAACCAGTGATATGGCCTTATAATATCTTTACTCACATTCACTCCTGAAATAATGGACATTGCTCCATTTAATACTGTCTCTCTGATGCCAATAATCCGTGTATGAATAAAAATGCCCCAAAAATTGCATTATCCTAAGAAATCTCAGTGCAAAATTTGGTTAGAAGCAGGCATTGCCTCAGCACAAAAGCACGAAGGAAGTTAAGTTGCAAAGATCCAAATCTGAACCCAAGTTCCAATATGTAGGTAGCTACTATTGCCTTTATACTACAAAGCAAGTCAAAAGGAAAACATGCAGATCAAAATGAGAAACTGAGAAAGGAGATCACAAACCGGTAGAGAAATTCAAAAATGCCATAGCCCTTGACACCATTCACATCATAGGTTGAGACTTGTTCAAAGACAACAGAGCACCAATCCTCATGTAGGTAATAGCAGAACACTGTGTGTGACTCAATCCGTACGTGATACGTCTTACCATCTACAGATATGTGTTTCATATTCACTTACACTAATACCAACAACACTGTCCAATATTTAACAAAATCTACATCTAGCTAATGCAGCATCAGCCGCAAGGAAGTGACGCAGGAAAAACCGGGTGTCACTATCATGGCTTGTGTGCAGGGCATTGCAGTGTCTTAAGTATGCAGACAGCGGCAATATTGCATTCTGTCTGAAGACCGACACAGACTTGTTGTGAGTTGTGACTCATGACCTTGACCTTTGGATCCCAAAACAAATGGGTTTCCAGAACTCATAGTGTAACATTTCTATGTCATGTTCGGCATTCCTTGCTGAGTCAGTTTTTGAAATATCGTGCAGACAAACAGACAAACATACAAACGACAGTTAATATCCTACCGTGCGACTGCCATCGATGTGGTTAACAATGTTCATATTTAGTCATGATAAGTCAAAACTACTTAAAACGACATAAAGAAAGCATTATTGACTTTCTGGTATCATCAAACATTCAGTCGCTTATAAACGTCTCTCGCAAAAATAAATTATTGAAGATGCTGAAATCTAAAGACTATCTAAACTATATAATCAATGAAGAGTTATAAACGGCCTAAGTTGTTGAAACTTCATGGCACACAGTACATGAAAGTGATAAGCAGTTGTATTGATACTGACTGGCTTTGAAGTTGAATTCGTAGCGTGTGGGTGGGTTATGATCCTCGCCAAGATCCAGCATGTTCATGTCAGTCCAAGTCACGCCGTGCATCACAGCGTTCGGCATTGACAGATAACCACACTGCAGACTGCCAACAGCAAACATAAGCCTTTTTTATAAACAACTAGATGGAAAGTACTCTGAGAGAGTACAACTCCCTGCGAAAGTTTGCCCAATGGTGCTGCTTACATGGTGCCATTTCGGCATTTAGGTACATCACGTTCGCCGACTGTGGGTACGATTAATCATCACCTAGCTTGTGACGCATAGAATGTAAACAATAGCTGATTTACGGAGTTTTATGACCGTTACTTACACATCCCTCTACCGATCGTAACAAAACACTAACTTGGTGTTCCCTTTCCCCCTAGGAACCTTCCCATAAAATTTGGTACAAATCCGTCCACAATCTTTTAGTTATCGTGGTCACAGACAGACAGACAGACAGACAGACACACAAACCAACGCCGGTAAGAACATATTCCCTCGCTTTCGCAGGGATAATTAGCAAACAGTTAATCAACCGATAAACAGTCTTGATCAGTAACAACACATCAAATAATTATTAAACCTAGAGAAACCCTATCTGACACAACAAAAACACATATACACACTGATCACATTACTGCATTCCCCGACTGTGTGTGAAGTAACTATAACTGGCCAAAAAAGTAACTAATCTGAAAATGTTCAAAAATGACAACCATATAGAGTGATGACATGACGTACTGTGACAACGTGCCTGGCATACTGATGGTGTTGACATGAAATGTTGTACCATCCTGCAACAAAATATATCATCTTACTGCAACTGTCAAAAGAAAAAATCTAATGACACTTAGATACATTGATAAGGCCTAAACAACCTGGCACAGCCAAAAATTTTAACTGGTGGTATCCTGATGATTGTCAAGCCCAATATTGACTATAACTTTTTGCTGTAGCTTCTAACGGCATATAAGGAGAATTTTTGTTTGGGTTGAGCAGCATGGCCGGCTTTTTGCACTTTGCTGTGGACGATGCTGTGAAAATTGTCCTGTACTAACTGCACAACAGCATATACACTCTATTGTACACATGCCCCTATCTCATCCTCAATATAAAAAATTATCCATGTATTGGGGGTCCAAAGACCACCAGAACACATTCTGCCTATGATCATACTTAAATCAATCACTAATGATGAGCGTTGGTACAATGGTCTCGTGGTTAAGTAGTGGCATCGTTTCTGCACTGCTAGGTAGCTGTGTAACGATGGATATAAATATTAAGTAAATACAAAATATTAGAGATTTCCAGGTGGGTAGACTAGGGTAATATATTCGGGGAAGTGTCCAATGCATCATTCTCAAAGATGACGCCTGTGGTCAATAAGGCAAGCATTATGAACCATCAGGAAATCACTTGTCCTCAATAGTCGGTAGTGGAGTTACTAGGAACCAGCCTCCAATAAAAATTATTGCACAGTGCAAACTCGGGATTTAATACATCTGAAGTGGATTCATTTGAGTTCAAGAAACAAGCCACAGCTGTCACAGGTCAAAAACAACAAACATGTTCTTTCAAAAAATCTTTTGGTTTTGATGCGGGAAAAAAATTAATATTAATAATAAGATATGTACAAACGCACTAAACACAAAGTCATCACGTACCTCAAGATAAGCAAAGCTGACGGCATAACGATGAAATAAATTCCAGTCCCACACACCTGTAATGATGCATATACAAATTAAAACATAAACTGACAATAAGTATACACTGTATTAAAATTTCGTACAGGAAAGCTGCATGATCAAAACCAACGAGAACTCACAGCAAAGCAGCATGTTTACAGTAACCAAGTTACAAAGGCATCACAAAACTGCCTCAGACGCCCGTCAACTAATGATGCCATGTCATTCTAATTGTGCCCCTTATGGTCTGATTTATCATGTGTTCCACGCTCAATATGTGTAACAAGTTCGATTGACTAAGTTAAGGTTTTATGTCCCACCCGACACAAAATAGGTCATTTCGGAGAAGTTCTTCCCAGCAAATCTATAAGCCTATTACTGAAAAACTAAATCAAACACAAAAAAGCAAACATGCATCGATAACAAAATATACTACAACATAAAATAAACCAAAAAATAGCCCCGTATGGGGACTGACGGTCGACTCTTCGCAACTGACGTTTGTGTCAATTTCAAAGTCATACGACAAAAAACTAGGCCGAATATCATAAATCCGGCCTGATCAAATTTAGATATTGTGCCCTCGTTTAAGAATCCGTGGTCTGTCACTAAATATAGAAATCATGCTGCAGCAAACGTCCAGCACTAACCATAGGAGTGATCGTGGTAGCCACGAAGATGAAGCTGACGTGAAGGATGCCCCTCGGCAACATACGTACCCCACAGCTCACCCCACTGTTCATAGTGAGTCTGATGTGAACTGTCACAATTCAACATTATCTTCTACAAACTTTCATCTTCATCATCATTATTGCGAATAAGCCTATAACCACAAAGCAGTGATCACATGCCATGCAGCTCCACAATGCAATGCAAGACAACTTATGCCAGCGTATGTTGTTAACCTATACCATAAACCAATACTGTAAACCCATGCAGCATGTTGCGGCATACTGTGGCAAGAAAAGGACGCCATATTGATGCGGAAATCAAGACATGATTGATGTTGGCGTAATGAGGTTTTTATTAGGGATATCCTGTCCTATTTTTGTCTGTCAAATGCATTTGACAGACTATCTAATCACTCTGGTTTCTGTCTGTGAGTCTGTCCACAGATCGGTTGTCGAACGATTACGTCCGCAATTCTTTACCGATTTTCACCAAATTTTGCATGCCGCTCAGAAATGTGGTTGTTTCGAACGCTATTGTTTCTTAGACAAACCGGAAGTAGATTACCGATTTTAGAATGTGCAAAATCCAATTTTGGCAGTTTCACGATTGTGGTGGCCATATTTTTCCACAGTTCGTCACAAAAATTCGAACTGAGTTGAAATTATTCAGCATTGACTTTATACTCGTTGTCAACGAAACCGGAAATAAAATTCGGATTTTAGAGAGGTGCAAATTTCGGTTTCGGTATCGATTTCATCCGGTCTATAACGATTACATACGCAATTCTTTACCATTTTCCATAAAACTTTGCGTACGGCTCGGAAATGTGGTCCACTAGATGCCTGTTGTTTCTGAGACAAACCGGAATTAGATTACTGATTTTAGAGATGTGCAAAATCCAATTTTGGCAGTTTCAGGATTGTGGTGGCCATATTTGTCCACGGTTCGTCACAAAAATTCGAATTGAGTTGAAATTAATCAGCATTGACTTTATACTTGTTGTCAACGAAATCAGGCGTGAACTTTGGTTTTAGTGAGGTGCAAATTTCGACTTTTGGTATCGATTTCGTCGGCTGTCGAACTATAACGTCCGCAGTTCTTTACCAATTTTTTCCAAATTTCGTATGATGCTCGAAAATAAGGCCAGCTCGATGCCCATTGTTTATGTGACAAACCGGAAGTAGATGCCCGATTTTAGAGGTGTGCAATTCTAATTTTTGGAAGGAAGTTTTGAGGTTGTAGTTGGGACGTTTTTCCACAACTCGTCACAAAAATCCAAATATAGTTAAAATTAATCAGCACTGAATTTACGTTCGGGTACCAACAAAATCGGAAATTCGAATTTTAGTGAGCTGCAAATTCCGATATTGTTTTTGTTATATTCGCTATTGAGCGATTACGTAAGCAATTCTTTACCTGCTATCAGAGAATTTTTTTCATGCGGCTCGTAAATGTGATTGGCTAAACACCTATTGTTTCTGAGACAAACCAGATATCCGATTTCAAGGCTATAATAATTCCAATTTTGGCCGGTTCGAGGTTGCATTTGATAGACCCGAGTTTGACAGAACACAATAGTGCTTGTTTTATCAATTTTCAGACACAAGATTGAACATAATGTACTGCAGCATCTTCTTAACAGTTTGCTGTCTATGATATTGCAAAAATTTCCAGTACTGTATCAATAACAGTGTGTATTGTGCGATGGGATATAGTGGTTTAGCAGTGCACACTTTAGGCCACTATAAATAACTTCTATGCAATGTAATGTAATTCTATTCTTCCTAGACTCCACTGGCTACCCCTATGATAACTAAATTGCACGTGCATTGGACGACGGTCCTGAAAGCTCCCAGCTTATTCACTATGTTTGATTACTTAATGCTGAACAGCGACGGGGACCTGGTGTAAACGCTGCATTACACAAGTCTTGTATGTAAACAAGGCTTAAGCTAACAGCAGGAAATTATCAGTTAGTGACACAGCAAGCCAATGTGTGCTGATAAAATACAGCGTTGCTAATTACCTAAGGTAAAGTAGACCTAAAATATATCTAGTTAAGTACAACCGTAGTATAACAAAGGGTAACCAGTATCAGCTAGACCGTGTCCGTATGTCAATAGAAATGCATGATCAGACTGTCCCAATACACAGTGCCATGAAGCCATTTTGTCATGTTACACTATGTACATTGCTCAGGTGATGTACAATGCTGCAATCAGCCAGATACAGTCTTAATGGTAACATGCCTGGTTAGCCAAGTACCAGACCACAGTATACTGTGACTGGACTGTGATCACCACTGCCTTTCTTGGTTCAACACTCCAGGTTTTGTGTTGGTCAGGTCTTCATAAGTGATGGCTGCAAGAACTGTGGAATTACTTCAAAGTTTCAAACTGCTGTCAACAGGCTAAAATTCATCTTTAGGTTAAACGTCTGAGTTATTAAATTGCTCCATGCTACCAGTAGTAGTAATAATAGGCACGTTCTATACACATAACCAGACTCTGGTTGGTCAAGCAACAAACTGGTCAATGAAGAATGACCAACGGACTCTGGTTAATCAAACCAAAACAAACCTCAACATCTGTTATGTGTTGCATGCAACCACGGCAATCTGCGTTCAGCCACTTTCAACAGGTGCTTGACTCCAGTTGCCAGGTTGACCCAGTTGCATAATTATCTTCAAACTACAGTAATATGCTAATAAGTCAGCCACAGCCACCGCCTCTGAAGTTACAACCTTATGACGGTATAGAAAGTTGTGTATTATTGTTATTATTATTATTATTATTACAACCAGAGTCTGACAGAGCACATACAACAGACGTAATTTGAATAGCTGAATTCATTTTCCCACAGCAAAAGCAAAGAATGTATAAAATTGGTTCAGCCAAATGGCCTTCCAACATTCGTAGTATCCTGTCTAAATGGCATACACAGAGTGGGCGGAGATTCAGCTTGCCATTGTGCCATTACACATTTCAAATACAGTGACGACATTGACTCAGTATACTAGTTACCCTTAGTTATACCGTGATACAATATAAACAATACGAACGCTTTAAGTCTTTGGAAAAACTGTTTGCTCCACTTCTCGCGGCCGACTGCAGACGCTAAGCATGATGGATCGATGTCAGTATCAAAGTCAAAATAGTCAGTAAAGGCACTCCACCTGTTAACAATTAGCCAGCTAGCTTTATTGCAGTTACGAATAATGTAATCAGTTAATTATAAACAATGTAATCAGTTAATCAAATAACTCCTGCAAACAACTAATGTACTACAACAACAACAACAACAACAACAACTACTACTACTACTACTACTACTGGGACTTGTGTTTGACGACAATTTCATCCAGGTGAACCTGGGTGATCAGGTTCTTCCTTGGTTCCTCTTCCTCCATCTGTTCCGTAATATAACCTCTGGGATTAGTGCAACTCGGTTTTTTATGGGCCGGATGTCTTTCTTGCCACTCGGCCATCAGTGTCAGAGTAATTAAAGAAAAATAGACAATAAACAAGCAAATCAACTAACGTAAAAATTATTAACTTCAAACTAATTTAGACAGCAAAGTATAACCGTACTGGCCCACCGTGCAGTGTCGGCCGCCCGACCGCCCACGCGCCCGGCGGACGGCCCGCCAGCCAGCTGGCAGCGTTACAGACGACAGACGACGACAACAGACGCCAGCAAGCAAAACAATACTGGCCCATTAGGCGGGCCAGTAAAAACACAGCGATAAACTGAGCATTATTTAACATCACCTCTATACATTATCGGTAATTTCTGAGATGAGCCTTTCTCCGCAATCAACGGCACGGGTATTGAAAACCAAAATGCACAGTAACCAAAAAAAAACAAATTTTACAAGCACAAAGAAATAACCCAAACACAAGCAAACTGGCCCGAGATAAGAAAAAAACTCACAAACATCTAATACACATTATGGGAATTAACAGTTTTTGCGTGTATCTATGACTCACTGGAGTGAAAACTGGACGTGAACAGTCTCAAACGGCTCCTCGCTCCATTCACTGCACATTCCCTTTCTGCACAGTTCACAAAATCAACACAACTCAATCAAATACAAGCAAGTGTCAAGACGCATCGACATAACCAAGCTACTTTCGCTGTGCAGACGCGCCGGCTCAAAACAGCATATAGACGTCATCCAGGCAGAATTTCTCCTGTACATGTTTATGCTATCTACAGCCAATCTCACTACTCTGGCCTCTCATAGAGAGGATATGTCCAGGAAATTCTTCACTCAAATCACAGAACCCACTTCTTGTTTGCATCAACTTCTCCCTGATCCAAAAGAGTGCTCTATCATTTCTAGTCTAGACATAGGACTTATGATAAATTCCCCTAGAGTAGTAGAGTGTTTACTCGTACAAAACAATTTGTTCCTTTATACAGTACGCACTAAACAACTACTAGGATAGCATAGCAAGAAGCTTCGTGGTCATCCTGCTTTTACGTTTATGTCATTAATGTTTGATACTGTGTATTCTTCTTTGTCTTTTACATTGTTCCAATTATTGTACTGTGTTATGTTGTACTGTATGAGGCCTAGTGTTGTACTATTTAGTTATTCAGCCTTTTGCTGCAAGAGTGTTTTTATAAAATCAGTATCAATATCAGTATAGGCCTGACAACAATGGCGCAGTGGCGTGAGCAGTTTAAGCAACAACGGGTGATGTATCAGCAAACGTTTTTGAAACACTGGTCCAATAAGATAAGCAGCTGTGGTGGTGACAGTAAGAAACTGTGGTCACGTCTGAGGTGTCTGTTGTCAACGTTTGACCAAGATGACTGCTGCCGCTCACTCAGCTGACGACTTCGCACAACATTTCGACATGAAGATTCACCACATCCGTCAGTCAACCACTATCTCTCACAACCAGGCACATTGACATACCAGCTACGAACTCCACAGTCACCGGTGCTGTCTACAGCGCTGCATTTGCAGCGCCCTATCGCCGATGTTGCTGACTGGTGTACGTCACAACGGCTGAATGCCGCGAAAACCGAACTTATGTGGTTCGGTTCATTATCGTCACTGCATACGCTGTCACAGTCGACCAGGACTGTTACCGTCAGCACTAAAGTCCTGCAACCAGCCAAGTCAGTCGAGGGCAGACTAGTAATGGTCGCTGGCATCTGTCGCCGTCTGTAACACTCCACGGCGCAACGTAACTCACCAGGGGGCAACACGCGGCGGGCCAGTAGTATTACGTCCCGTCAGGGAGACACCTAGTTATTATTATTGTTAACCAACATCCAACTGCAATTTATTTCACAGCCAAAATGCTACACAGCCAGCTATCAATAACTAATTGAAAATTTAACAGCAACGTTATGTTAAAGTTACTACATCATTGCTCTGATAAACTTGCACTATATGTCAAATTAAAAAGTTCTAATGCATGGTAAGCACAGAAGTAAGGTGGTACTGACTGTATTATCAACTGCTTTCATGGTATCCTATGTCTCCACTTGCCAATTCTAAAGAAACCAAATGGAATTTTGCTATTTTGTAAAACTGAAACAGAATATGCTACAGAACATACTGCAACAGTAAAATGCATAATGAACTGCAGTGTTAAATATTAACCTCATTGGTCCATTGAACGTGATACGCCAGCGTTTCATTGGTTCTAGGCACTCATACTTCAGACCACCAGCACTGTAGACGTCTGGGTCAACATTATAGACATTTGTGTCCGGGTGTATTGGGCTCTGGAAAAACCCAATTCCAGGAACGTTCAGTGACAACCAGATCTCAGCTTTGCGTCCATGTCTGCGTGCAATGCGTGTGATTACGTAAGTGCCATTGGCATCAAGTCCATTAAAATACATGCAGTCAGTTGCCTGCATAACCACAACATCATGAAGTCATTTCATTCCAATCCTAACTGATGTAACGCTGAGAAAAGCTTACGACAGAGGCAGCAGGTATATAGGGTCACATAATAATAACAATCTATATATAATAATCCATAGCTGAATCGGGCCATGCGCTTGGCTTACGTGGACGGACGGACGGACGGACGGGCGAGGGTCGGGCGGCAGGCGCTGGCGCAGACGGCAGGCGCGGGCGGACGACGTGCACAGACCGGCTGCGGGCGCGGGCAAAGGAGAGGGGGCGGCACGGCGCGTGGCTTACGGTGGACGGCCGAGCCACAATCGAGCGTAGTGAGATTGTGGCTTGTAATACTAATCATAATCTGATTTATAACACGCCAGTTCCATAGATTCTGAGACACGGCACGGGAGACATTATGTGACCTGTCTTACAGTTGTTCTTTACAAGAAATGTTAAACAAGTATGACTCAAAAGTTAGTCGTGATGGACTAGACTGTATGTCGACTGGAGGAGATTTTCACACAGTTGGCTAGAAAAAATCGTCTTGCAAAGTCAGACTGGAACAGTGTAAGGAACAGTGAGTAGTAAACATCCAGACAATGGTCAACGACATCGTGTCCGTCCGGCAGGAATATGGACAGTCAGCACATTGCTCAGATATGTTGGGGTCTTTTTCCTCCCAGACGGGCACTGACTGACGGGCTTTTGGCCGGACCGCTTCCCCTGAGCTATTCGGTTTTTGTTTTTAGTTTTTTCTTATTTTTCGTTTCTGTGCCGTGCGCTAAACTAAACTGGCCATATCGTCAGCTTTTGAGCGCACGCAAATATATAGTATCGTATCGTATAGTGTAAATCTGTAGAAAAGCTGTGAATACATCAGCAGTAGTTTAGCCGATATTGCTTTATGTACCCTTTTCTTTTCACAGCAGTCATCTAATCACAATGAGAGCCGAAAAGGGTTTTAAATGGCTGAGAAACGTTATGTAAAATTTAGAAAATAAAATATTCATTGACGTCAAACTTCACCGTACATTCCTTTATATCACGAATTAACTTTCATGCACTACCGCTGTTACAGTGTCAAAACCAGTGCAAATCGACTGATCATGCCAAACATTCCAGGTCCAACATAAAATTCCACGAGTTTTCCAGGTTTTCCAGGTCAGTGGGAACCCTGATTTTGGCATCGAGGCCAGGTGAGGCCAAAACTTTGTTGTCAAAGCCAGACAAGGCCAAAATTTTGACCTCAAGGCCGAAGCCAAAAAGTCGCGACCAACTGGCCGAGTCAACTGGCCAAAAGTTTTGCATCTAGGTCAAGGCTGAGGCCAAAATTTTAGTATGGAAACCAGGTGACGCCGAAACTTTGGCCTCGAGGCCATATGAGGTCACAATTTGGGCCTCAAGGCCAAACAAGTGTTAGCCTAGTGTTTTGTTTTGCAACAATTTATCGAGTAAAAATAGATCTTGGATAAAATCAATCTTTGTCTACTTGCATGCCCTATTATGGCATCGATTGGAAAGGCGAATTGGATAGCATTAATTTAAAAAAATTAGTCAGAGATGTATGCCGCACAATCCTTGCAAATATACGTCAATGTTTGCAGCAATTGCCTTGTTCTCGATCGACGTACTTCGTAATGAGGTCAAGCGTGACTAGAGCCACTAACAGAAGCATCGTAGGCTATTGATGCTGAAGGAACAGATTGCATGCAGACAGCCAGTGCCAGTCCACATCATGTGAGTCTAAACTGAAAAGGGGAAGGAGAACACATCAGTGCAAGGCCTTGCACCTGTCACTGTTACACAATTTCAGTGCCCTCCTGTCTGTCTGTCCATCCATCACACGCCAACTGTTGTGCAAATCAGACAATGACAGACAGATAAACAAGAGGCTAAGCCTACGACATTGTCAACATACCTCCACTATGATAATCAACGATAACAAGTACCCCCCCCCCCC
>Ga0209780_1003779_pt1 | contig 11435 bp, 4 predicted proteins | sample WorMetexBAHAMAS2_FD_187384 | JGI IMG/M metagenome (GOLD analysis project Ga0209780, IMG submission 187384) | Marine gutless worms symbiont microbial communities from Max Planck institute for Marine Microbiology, Germany - Inanidrilus exumae... | ecosystem: Host-associated > Annelida > Digestive...
CTGCAGGCCCTAATCAAAGAACAAAATCAAAAATGGTAAGTAGGTGGCCTAACATAAGACGATCTCCGTCATGTTTACAACATACGCTAATAATAATGTATAACATGCGATAGGCTTATACAAAACAATTTAAGAAGAAAACAAAATTATTATTAAAGCAAAACGGTCGATGTCTCGATGATCTTACTTCAGCCCTAGTCCCTATAGAAAACTGAAGAAAAATTAACACTTTTAAGAGAAAATTAAGACAACATAGAAAGAAGTGACTGAAAATTCCGACGCGTCGTCGATAAATTTGAAGTCGGAATTGAAAAAGTAAATTACGACGCCGTCGAAACGTCGTCGAAAAATTTCAAAGTGAGTCGAAAAAGTTCGACGCGATCGACGTCGGACTGTACGCTTGGCGGTCTGACTCAGGTGGGCACAGGGAACTATGTATTCCATCCATACGGTATCACCAAGGGGAAGGGGTAATTTAGGGGTTACCCGTTTCATTCAAAAGTATTGGGAGTCTGCTGCAGTGTACGCAAAAACGGCTAAACCGATCTAGATGCCGTGTAGAGGCTGGGTCCAAGAATCCAAGAAAACATATATTAGATGGGTCAAGGTCGGACAAATCCATTCGCCGGCACGAGGGGTGACAAGATAGCGATGCGGCTTTTCGTCAAAATTCTTTGACCACTTGTTGCTGTCGTTATATATATGCCCGCCCAGCAGGCATTGCGATGCCGCCGGTGGGCTTATGTTTTACCGACGATTTTCTTTTTTTCCTTTTTTATTAATTGTCGCCCCTCTCATTCGACAACCGGTGCACGGATCTCATTCTCAACGCGGATTGTTGCGTTAATACCGTCGATGAAAAAAATCATATGGCTAAAAATTGTGAACTTCGGTCAAGGGACGTTGCTATAGCAACCAATTTTGTGTCGCGAAACGGTGACAAGTTGACATGAAACGCCTTCATTGTTTGTGCTGGGATTTTACAACGGTTGGGAAGATCGCAAAACTACCCATACGGAGACCCTGGATGTACCCTCTACATTTTGTAAACATTTCGTATACTTCAGTGCAGTAAATCATTGAGATGTTGTGGCAAGTTTGCAGAAAGTGGGTGGATGTACATATGCAAAAATATGCACCTTTGCATTGTTTTCACCAGAGTCTGTAGACTGATCTTCACCAGACTTTCAGCAACTGTAGAGCGATTAGTGGGCTTTATAACAGTGTATTCAAATCGCGACGGCTCGATCAAGGAACGTTGCTATGGTAACGATGTGGCACGTGTTGGCGAAGTGACACACCCCGTCTTCATTCTTTCTACTGGTATTCGACAACTGTTGGGAAGATCGCAACGTGGATTACTGAATTAATACCGCCGATGATATCTCTGTGTCTGTTAAATATTTCGTGAACGTTGGTCTAGTAACCTGTGAGATCTTGTGGCCCATTTGCTAGGGATGGGTGGGTGCACGTAGGTAAAAACACGCACGTTTGCGTTGTTTTCACCGGAGTTCCTGGACTGATGTCTACCAAACTTTCAGCGTACACTGCGTATATAGAGCAGGTTATGGGCTTTATAATGTTATGTTGAAATTGCGACAACTCGCTCAAAGGACGTTGCTATCGTAACCGATTTGTGACACATGTCGGCGAAAATTGACACATCCCGTCTTCATTCTATGCGCTGTCATTCAACATCAGATGGGAATATTGCAACTCTAATTGTTGCCTTAATATTGGCGATGATTTCTCTACGTCTGGTAAAATTTCGTGAACTTTGGTCGAGTAATCTCCGAGATCATTTAGTGACTTTGCATGGGGTGTATGGGTGCACATATACGAAAATGCACACTGCATTGGCTTTAAAGGTCATTCGCTAGGTGGCACTAGCATAGCGAGTCTATAAGTAAGTAAGAAATGCACAGTCGAATTTGCGCAATCCGTGCGGGCTACAGGATGGGCTTTGCCCCGCTGTCTATAGTTATTATTATTATGTTGCCATTATTATTAGTATTAGTGTCGGTATTAGTAATAGTAATATTGTAAACTCCCAGGTAAACGATGGTATAGGAAAAATAAAAAAGAAAAAATGGAAAGAAAAGTCAGGAGGTCATCAAAACAGCATATCTTTCTGAGCTTAAGTTTTGATGCTGACTGTTGCTTTTGTGTGAATATCTTACAGCAGGGTTTATTGCAGGGCCAATTTCATTAATACAGATGTTGTACGTGACTCCTACAGTGTGTTGCATTGATTTTGCTTGTTTTGAAATATTTAAACTATTCTCTCGTGATTGGTGACGACATCATGCATGGAGGTTAACCGTTTTGTTTTGTATTAGTGCTGATGTGGTTTCAGGTAACGTTGCAGGATGGTATTATGGTAGCGTGGAATCGATGGAAATATCCGTTAACGCTGACTTTATGTTTCTTGCTGATCTACGGATTTCTTGGCATTTTGGATCCAACTCCGTCTGTGAATCTTCCTGAAGATATTCGTCTTTTGTTGAACGACCGACGGCGTTTGCAGCTGCCTGAGATTATTTTTACAAATGTATCTGTCGTTGTGGAGCAAGATATTCAAACTGTTGTTGCTTCTGAACTGTGGTATCCTGCCGAAGGTACACGTGTGGAGGAAGGTGTCAAAAGTGCGGAGACTGACCAACTACAGAACAAACCGTATGTCGCACGAAGAAAAGATAAAGGCAGAATTAGTCACATAGAATCCAGCGATAATTTTGACGACGACAAAAAGTTCAACAGGTGGTTGAACCATAGAGAAATTATTGGCAATGAGCGGTTTGTCAACAGATTTCATAATGCGATTCAGAAACCACAGGACTTTTATGAGAGAAACAAAGACACAGTAGTTAAAGTACAAAGAAATGAACATACAATTACTACCACAAAAATACCATCGTCAGGTGCTAGTAACTTAAGCGTACACAAGCCCGAAAGAAGCGAAGGTACTACACACAATTTTTTACATCCAACAACTAAGCCTAGCTCTACATTTTCATTCATTGGAAAAACCCAGAGATCCCAAATTTATACAGATATCCGGAACTCTACGTCATCACAAAAGACCAAACCCTTCAATTCGTCTACCGATTTAGGACATGTTGCGCTGAAAGGACCAGAAACACGTACATCTTTTGACAAAGCTGATTTATTTCCTGAGGAAAACAGAAAAATCGAGCCGACATCCACCTCTGACCAGATGCTTAAAGGTAATCTAAACGATAACATTCGCAGCGTAAATTCGTTTCGGTCTGGTTCGAGGAGACAGTTCAGGCGAAAGTCGAGGGTGAACGGTACAATTCTGGCGGATCTCGAGTCCGCGCCGTATCCGCCGGTGATCGTCAAAGCGACGGGTGCGTTCGTGAATCGCGTGCGCGCCTACAGCGCGGCGATCGCGACGCTCGGCGCCGAGATCCTGAAGCAACGAGGCTACGGGCCGTGGCGGGACGTGGCCGACCCGGTCGACCTTCGCGTCGTCTGGGGCAACACGGACGACTTTCTCGAGCGACTGTCGCAGCACGCCGCCGTGACGACGATCATTCTGCCGTGGACCGAACAGTCCGGGATGCGTTGGTCGTCACTGAACGATCACTCCAATGTTCTGGTGAACGATTACTTCGCATGGTCGTCGACGGCGCCACTGTGTGCCTGGATCGTGACCCCCGGCTTCACTAAGGCGCGATGGGACGCCGTCTACGACCGTGAGTGTAACGAGGACATGTCACTAGCGGCACGTCCGCAGTCGCTGGAATTCATGTACTTTTACGCCAAGCCCATCAACGTCAACCACTACTGGCCCAATTACGGCACGTCGTACCCGGCGTATTTCTACACGCGGCCGCCGCCGTACGTCTTCTACGTGCATCTGCTGCAGGACGCCATCGTCAACACGGTGGGTGACGTCATTTCCGGCGACGTGAAGCTGGTACCGTACACGTGCAGTCACGACAACCTGCCGACGGTGCCTGATGAGTATCCGGAACGGCCGGTCTACCGCGAGCTGTTCGTCCTGACACAGTTCTGGGGCGCGTCGTTCTTCCACAAGATGATCGAGGTGATGCCGCGCGTTGCGCCGTACGTCGCCTTCCTGCGCGCCAACCCCGGCGTCCAGATCCACGCGCCGGAGGACCGCAGTCAGGTGTCCGAGCTGCTGCGGATGCTCGGCGTCGACCCGGTCCGCGTCGTGACAGGGATAACGCGCGCGAAGCTCGCCTACCTGCCGCAGGGTACGCCGTGCGGCTTTCCAGACGCCCGCTCCATCCAGCTGCTGTCGAAGCTTCTCCGCGAGCGCGTCCAGTCCGAGCCGCGGCCGCCCCGGGACCGTCTCATCTACGTCCGCCGATCGGGGCTGCGCCGGTTCGCCGTCGAGGCGCCGATCGTGTTCGTCCTGCGGGCGATCGCCGAGCGCCGCCGGCTCAACTTCACCGTGTTTGACGACCATCCGACGCCGCCGCTGTCGACCGCCGCCGAACTGTTCGGCGCCGCGGTGGCGGTGGTCGGGCCGCACGGTGCTGGACTGTCGAACGTGGTGTTCAGCGAGCCTGGAACGGCGCTGATCGAGGGCGTCTGCAACGAGCCGCACGTGAATATGTGCTACCAGATGACGGCTCACATGCTCGGACTGCGCTACCACGCCATACCGTCGCGTGGCGGATGTGAGCGCGTCGTCGACATCGCCGCGTCAGACGTCGAAACAGCCGTCGACGCCTACGTCGACATGGTCCTGTCCGACATGGCCCGACAACCGCAGCAGTAGACCGACCGACCCACCGAATTTCTTATCGCTTATCTCTCTTACCACTGTCGACGGAATTGCATAATCAGTCAAAACAGCAGTGGCGTTTCTACGGGTGGGAGGCATGGCGCCCATGGCCCTCAGAATTTGGGCTTGCCCCAGGTTGTTCCCCAATTTTCATACACTAGACTTATAACGTGCCATATATTACGGGAGTGGTTGTTCCACAACTCTTGTTAATTAATTACAGTAAAACTGCTTGTTATATACACGTCGAGTCTTTGCCTCAACATTTATGTTGGCCTCAAAATACCCCCCCCACTTTTTGAGTGCTAGAAACGTCACTGCAAAACAGAATTATACTGCGCCCTGAGACGCGAGCGCTTTCTTCATGTATGTTGAGGATTACTGTAAAATTCGGGCAAAATGTGGGAATCGTACGCTGTGGAACTGAGAGCATTCGGCTATATTTTGTGGTGACCTGATTCTGGGTTTCTGAAATAAAACGTAATAAAAATCGTCGCATGGACACGGCTGAGTCGAGTAGGCACGTATGTTTATATTTAGGACAGTGTTGGCGAAGTCCCGTATTTCACATGGTGCTTTGACACTGTGATTGGCGACAGGAAAGACATCCGGTGCGTATAAAGCCTGCTTCAGTTTATCCCAAAAATATACATTAAAACAAGTGTAACGCAGGCGTGGCCTGGGCGTGGCTGTCTCATTCGCTAGATGGCTGCAGTGCCCGGCTTGGCATGATTGGCACCAGCAGCAGCGTGCCACGTCATTATCCAGGCACGCTGCTTTCCGGCCGGCAGCCAGAGATCGCAGCATAATGCGGGAGTTCACTTTAAAACCGAAAACTAGGACCTATAGGCGGTGGAAGAGGAGGGCACATTAGCGTGACACCTTGCTGCCGATGGTCTTGGTCTAGTTCTGTTTTATATGCGGAGCCCGACTTAACCAGGAGTAATGTAGAAAAGAAGGGTTGCTAGACAAAACTAAGACGAAATTTCGTCAGAAGGAAAGCCGCAAACGAGGAAAAATTGCCTTATAACGAAATACTACACTAAATCTGACCCAACTTACCTTCTAACTCTTTGAACTCCTACCCAAACCTGTCAGAACAAAAATTAACTTTACTGTTAGAACGGACGTGACTTTTTGTTCGATTCGACGGTATCTCAAAAAGTCCACATTTTATTTAAGAATAATCCAACCAAAAAGTAGCCGATTTTTAATAAGTTTTGAGGTAGATAATTCTGAAAAAAAAATTCATAGCTGTATGTATACATAAATACATTTTACCGACATTATTCTTGTGCATTTAGGTATTAGTTCATAATGTGATTTAGTGTAATATAATGTAAAATAGTCCATATTTTAAGTGCCAAAAGTGAAACAGTCACTTCAAGTTTGTTTGTGTGCATATGTTGCGTAGCAGAGCTTTTATGTTGTATTTATACAAAGCTTGCTGATTTGAGAAGTGACTGTATTCTGTTGGACAGCGTTCAGTGTTGGACAAAATGTTATCTCGTCTAGTTCTCGAAGTTTTAGTTTATTCTAGAGGCGATAATCGGTAGATATCATTTACAGTATTATCTGTTAACTCAGTTCGCCGTGGTAACTATTTCGTATCATTGTAATGTTATATACAATAATATTCTTCTAGTCACTTGTATCGGTTATCTGCGTTTTCATTATTTACAGCATTTTTCAGTAAATTCATTATTATGATTAGGCCACACCGCATGCACGCCGTGCATAATAAGATGACGCCTCCGTATCGCAGGGGGTGGATTTTCACGGGGCGACAATGAAATGCGACACCGACCAGTCGGGGGGCATTGTAGTCGGCTGCAGCAGGGCGTTGTAATACCGTTATCGAGGACTGAATTACCCCTTTTCACCGCAGCAGAGACTCGATGCCTTTCAGTGGGCCGGGCAACCCCCAAAATTGCCCGTTCCTGTGGGGAGATCTCGACCCCATCTCATGCATATGGTTCGTTGGCTCAACGCAAGTCAGTCCCCCAAACGGCATCTCGATCGGTTCAGTCGTTTTTTTGCAAATTTTTTGTACCCAACACAGAGAGACAGACCACCCTACGTGCGACATCTGTATAGCATTAGGCCGCATCCTTGCAATGCATAGACGCGTCCTAATAATTATGCAAATATCACACAAAGCAATGTGTATTCAGCGTTTGTGGGCGAAATGCAATGGATATGTAAGCCTAAAATACTAAACTGTGAAAGAAATAGCATCATCGAACTACTACGAGATACTTTTTGACATTACTAAAGCATGATAGCTAGGCCTACAGAGTTTTAAAGTCTTTTAAGGCAATTCCTATAATGAACCTATATTCGCTTGTTGCTGTTACTTGTAGCCCCGTACGGGCTCCAGCCTCCGGGGAATAGTGCGCCGTGATTCATTTGTTGACTTCGGCGCTATATAAATTGTTTATTTGTTTACTTACCTTCCTTCCTTACTTTCTTTCTTATTTGCTTCCTTACTCGTTTACTTCCTGATTTATGTATCTCTTTCATCCAGAATAGACCCGTTCAGTTTCCAGGCCGTTGGTCGTAGGAAGCGACCAAACCTGGTTTTAGTTTTTTGTGTTAATTTTATTTTGTAGTATATTTTTTATGTTTGCCTTTGTTGCGTTTGATTTAATGTTTCACTACTAAGCCAAGAGATTGGCTGGGAAGAACGTCTCCGAAATGACCTATTTTGTGTCGGGTGGGACGTAAAACATTAACTCAGTCAATCAATCGAACCACAGTCAGCCTCTGTTCCGTTATTGCATTTTCATATTTTCTATATGCATTTTAATCATTATCGCCATCAATTACCATCATCAGCTATAGGCCTACTATTACGCCATAAATAGTAGCAAAGTAATGAAAACAGAGCAGAGGTGTAGAGATGCATACAATACAAAACAGACATACACTGCAAACTGTTGCTTTCTTTCAATTTGCATGTACGTTTGATAGCTGCTATTTAACATTTACTTGCTTACTTTCTTACATAATGTGATGCTGTTATAACAGTTACTGCCCGCCGTGCTTTATATCTCAAGCGAGATCTTCATCTTTCAACAGGACAGTGCCCGTCGCACACGGCGCTTGAGGTAGTCAACTTACCGATAACTTCGCAATATCAACTGATTTTAAAAAATCTTTCAAGGCAGACTCAGCAGTAAATTTTAAACAAAATATAAGTAAAAGATCCCACCATTCCTCAATCACATTGCTACACTACCTTGTGATTTATCGTTAATCACCGTACAAGTTTCAGGTTATTGGTTTTTCTGACATTAATATTTCACAATGTATTGTAGCTACGAGTTTGATGGGTGGTGGGATATATTATTACTGCTTTACTACAAATTTACCGCTAAGTCTGTTGGTGAAAGTTTTCGAAATCGGTCAGTATCTGGCAAAGTTAGAGGCTAAAATATAGTACTTGGCGCTATTTTCCGTACACGGTGTAGCCTGTATAGCACTACACTGTCTCAAAAATAAAAAGAAAGACACCAAAGTCATGGCAATATCTCTCTCGAATCTTCACCGATTTTCGAGATTCTTTAACTAACAGACTCGTAAGTAAATTTGCTTTAAAATTATTACTAAAGATCCTAAAACATGTAATATGTAGCCACACTACATTGTGAAATTACTGGCCCGCCTACACATAGTGTAAGGGGGCCAGACTAATAACGGTCGGTGGCGTCTGTCGTCGTCTGTAACACGGCGCATATGAAACGTAACTCACCAGGGGCAGCACGCGGCGGGCCAGTCGTGTTACGTCCCGTTAGGGCGACACCTTTGTTTAATTCACTCACGAAAAGATATACACTGAGTCCATCCATACCAAGCAATCCACAGGATGGTCGTGTATACGCATCTGCGACAACGAAGATGGCAGCAAAATCCCGCTGCTTACGATCATCAGCAGTCACTTATCACTGATGGCGTCAGTCGGCAAGTTATAATCTGTCTACACCAGTTTGATAATTGTCTAGGTCAAGTCGGAATAAACGTAATAACAGTTAACAACAGCAGTTGCTTACCAGACTCAAGATCTCTTGTGAGTTTTTAGACCGCATCACAGCGATGCTATTGCTACACACGGAGTAGCACGGTCGGTCGGTCTGTCTGTATCAGTGTCTGTTTGTCATGTTCGTGAGCTCTGCAAAAACGGCTGAACCAAACCAATCGTGATGTCGTTTGGGAGGGGGCGGGGTGACTCGTGTGGGCCCAAGGAAGCATGTATTTGATGGCGATCAACGTCGGACGAATCCATTTGCCGCTGCGAGGGGTAACAACACGGCAATGCGACCGTTCGTCAAAATTCTTTGACCAATTGTTCATCTTTCAGCTGTACAGTGCCCCGGCGCACAAAGCGCGTGAGACAATCCACCTTCTTACGTGTAATTTTGCCAAATGTTCACGGATTATAAAAATTTTTCAGCACAGACTCGGCAGCAAATTTGTAGTAACGTGATTATTGAAAATCCCACCACACGTCAAAATGTATAGCTACAGTAGTTTATAAGTGATTTATCGTTAATTACATCTGATTCAGATAGTCACTCGTTTTCTGACAATAATATTTCACGCGGTAGTGCAGCGACGCATTCGAGGCGTGGTGAGATCTTTCATTGTTGTTATACTGCAATTTACTGCAGATAGAGTATTTTGAAAATCGGTTAAGAACTGACAGAATTAGCGCCATGAAGAAATCGCTACGCAAAATGTATAGTACACTGTTCTTTATTCAGCTTCACATCTGAAATTGGTAACGTAAAGTCGCAAAAAGCTGTAGTTTCAGCCAAGACTATGATGGTGCTACACGACTTTTTAGTGATGGTCCGCGTTAAGCATTTGTTTATCCCGTATTGCTTTTGAACTTCAATCGATAAAATTGTGAAACTTATAGTCTTTTCAGTCCAGGACAATATTTATGTTCATGCTGTTGCAGTCCATGTATTTTGTCGTCAACACGCCGAAACCGAACGATGCCAATCATTGGGAAAAACGCCGAAATTCGTACGGTGGCGATTCGCCATTCTTGGCAGTATTGGTGAGGAGAAAGAGCGACTACGGACAGCGAACATTGCTCGATGTTTCGTATATTATATCTGTTACACTGATCAGTAAGGAAATCCAGACCAGTTCTAAAACTCGGATGAGAGCGGTCCGAGCGATCTGATCTCGATTTTCGTCTCGGCGGATCAAAATGCTTTCGTGCTTTTCGTGTACACTGTGCCCGAAAAAACGGCGAGATACCAACGGAAATAAACATAACTGGACGGGGAATAATTTTCGCGTTTGTTACCACGACAACGGTAGAAAATTTCGTCAAAAATTTCCCAAACCGACAGAACCGATAATCTTGAAACCCTCACCTTCAGCCGCCTCTTAACACAACGCCATAAAACAGCCGCGTCGCTACCGAATCGATTCCAGATCGCAGTTTCGGTCGGACTAGTCCACCAACAGCCCGTTCGAGCTGGCCAGTTGTTGAGTCTCGTTGGCGGTTACGTGAGTAGGACTGCCGACGCGACGACCGCTACCGTGTGCACCAACAAGTTGATGTACGTCAAGTAACCGACTGCAGACGCCGAGCCCCGGACTGACTTTGTGTCGTTAGAGCCGGTAGATTTCGTGGCATTGTCTGTGGCATTGCCCAGTGTCAACGTCTTCGGCGGCGGCAGAATGAACCGATACAATGCGCTCACCGTCCTCGCCGACTTGTCGATCGTCACTGCAGCATCACGTGACACAAAACGACGACTCTACGCAGTCACGTGACCACTGTCTCGTATATAGTTAGTCCTTGCAGAAAATCGCGATCTTGCTGGCCGCAATTTTTCCGCAATTTTCACGTTTTGCCGCAAGTTCGCAATTTTAGCCGTGCCCTGCAAATTACCGCATTTTTTGCCGCGGCGCGCAATTTTCCGAAAATTCGGCTGAAAGTGGGCTACTTTTATCATTATTTTTCGGCAGTTAACGAGCAAGGGAAATGCAATTACGCAACACAAAGCATGTGCGGTAAACTAAATCTGAAGCAATAGACGTATGTCGAATCTAACCAGAGTGTTTCAAGCACTAAATTCACCCAGTACACAGAACAAAACATCGTGCTTTAATTTTACGCCAAAACTATTTGCTATGCCGACAACTTATTTATACCGTACGGTATTTCCTACGCAAAAATCCTTAAATACGTTTTTTTTTTGTAAATTGTTACATCATACGCACAGTTTTCACGCACATTCTGCGCATTTTCCCCGCAACTTTGCTGCAATTTCTCGCGCAAAACTGCCGCAATGTCCCTTTTTGTCGCGATGTTTTTGCTAGGACTACAGAGATTGTCTTTGGGGGTGATATGAATGTTGATGTTACAGCAGATAATGAGCTATGTGCATTACTGCATGATTTTGCGGTGGATCTAGGGTTGAAATTTTTGTATGACAAGCTACCAGTTGGTGATAGAATAACCTACCGAGTTGACTCGACAGGTGCGAAATCAGCAATTGACCACTTTGCCGTATCAGAATCCTTGTATGATTCAGTTGTCGGCATCAGGGTGGAGGATAGTGGAATAAATTTGTCTGACCACTGTCCTGTTGCTATTGATGTTATGTTCACGGCTTGTACGGTAGTACAA
>Ga0209780_1003780_pt1 | contig 11435 bp, 7 predicted proteins | sample WorMetexBAHAMAS2_FD_187384 | JGI IMG/M metagenome (GOLD analysis project Ga0209780, IMG submission 187384) | Marine gutless worms symbiont microbial communities from Max Planck institute for Marine Microbiology, Germany - Inanidrilus exumae... | ecosystem: Host-associated > Annelida > Digestive...
ACAATGCACAATGGGTTCTTCAAATAAGCACAATTTCCTGGCATTAGACTTGCATGGATCCAACTATGCTCATTTAGGGTGTACAATTAATAGACACCTGCAATAGCATATCATGATGACAGTGACAGATTGCATCTTTGCTGACTGACCGACTCCATGAATGTCACTACACACAGGCCTACAAGCAAGCAGCTAGACATGCTATGAATATGCATGCAGTTTCTAGGTGACTTTGCCCCTAATAATCCTTAGTTCTCTACAGTTCAGCCAGCATCCAGTTGGTTAACCATCCACACAGCCTTTGTCACTTTTGCAAACAGCCAAGAGTTGCAGTTTTCAAGGTGTGCTTGGTTGCCTGTATTGTCACTGCAACCTATTATCAAAAATGCATCCCGTGGGTTGTTCATGAAAGTGCTCATAATGCATGCAGAGTGTGATTAACCAAGCAGATACCAGTTGATAACAAACAATGGAGCCATTGTCAACAGCAGGTTCAAGACAGCCAACAGTTTGCAAGGAGATGCTTGTCTACTCCACCAGCAGTAAGAATGACGAACAATTCATTCAGTCTATTTTCTACAACACTACACCCTAAGTAACACTGGAAGTCAACTTCATATTCCACCATAGATTTTCACAACAAACCAGACATATTAAACAGAACTGAATATCTGTTAATTCACAGACACCAGCCATGGGCTAAATATTGTGCCATCTGACTTCCTCACTTGGCAAAGCATAATAAAGGATACTGGTTCTATGTGTTGATAAGTTATCACTGAAAAATATCACAACAACAAACAATTTGTACAGTATGTCGCTTCAGATATTTTGTAACAAAAATGGAAACGCGGGCAAGTGTCAGCATGAAACCTTGGAAAACAGCGTGTTAAGACAGTGGACTTTCTGCTTTTCCTGCACAAAGGCATAATACTGTGTAACACCCTTCAAAGTCAGTTCCTCCATCAGGTTGATTTCATATGGATTGTCCAGATGTTTTCTCTACAACAATACACAGACAGCTGTTAGAAAAAGCCATCATTCAAGTTCAAGAACTCAGACGTGTGGCTTTTTTAGCAGTATTGAATCATTTTTGGCCAAATGTCCTTCATGAAACCAGCAATGAGTCACCACTATCATTTGAACGGTCACAGACTGCCAAAACTACATTATCAAAAGACATTCACATTAGCTCCACTTTTACACCGTCTGTAATTATCTAATTTTCAAACAGTTTTCTATGATGTCACGACATTTACTGATGTAGCACAAACAACTGACATCTCAGAATTCTACTGTTTTACAGTCAATTTCAAACCTATCAAATTTCAGCATATAACCCCAAAATACAACTCTATATAGTAATTCCAAATTTACACACAACCAGAAACAAAGTTCAGCAGCAATACATGAATATTCATCTTACAATGAACTCTTCCACGGTGACGGGAAACGTGGCTGAGTACAGCATGATTTGTCGGTCTCGTGGCAGAAAACTAATAATATCGTCAAGCATTTTCTTAAAATCCTGTGACAACAGCTTGTCAGCCTGTAAGCATACAGCAACAAAACTTCACATAACAATTTTATTATACGCAATTTCTTCAATATTATATTAGCTGCACATTTTCAAGCAAACATGTCATGCCCATATTTTGCAAGAAAGAAGTTAACTTGTGCATGCTATGTTTTGTACATGGTATATGACCAATTCACAACAAGGAACTGTATTACATTACCTTTGGGGCAGGCAGCTGATGGCCCACTGATGAAGCTAAATTAGTTCAACCCAATATACATCCTGAAGAAGCTTTTGCATAAACCTCTAGGTCTGATGCAAGGGAACTCATCCCCTTAAGCAGTGCTTTGAGCCAGTGAGGGTTGTTAGACCCAATTAAGTCAGCATATGACTGACTAGATCAGTATGCCGGCATTACTGCTAACAGGGCCTACTGCTACACAAAACTCGGTCTGCCTAAACACCGCAAATCACCACATATCAATACCAGAAAAGCAACTGTACCCTATGGCACTACCGCACATCACCAAAAAACCATATCTGCCATACGCCACCCACTGAATTCACTGCATAGTAGCGACGCTATATATTACATACACACCATGATAATTGGGGTTAACAGTTAGTCTGACTCATATTTAGTGTTCATAAATTACTTACTTTTCATATGTTTCAAATTGTCAAATGTCTGAGTTAAACACCTTTTCCATTTTTATATGGTCTGTCTTCTTATGTGTCAGTAAGAGTAGGCCTACTTAATTTTTACACTGCCAATAATACAACATTTTGGCATAAATTTACCACACCGAAATATATAACAGTTGCAACACTTTACATTGGTTTACAGACTTGAATACTACTAAATATTAGCAAAATATGCCACTAGATAAAGAATTCTACTTTTAATCTGCATATTATAATGTAATTTTTATTCGTTTGCGGTGATTTCGGGGTTGGAGGGGTGTGTGCCGTATGGCACATTCTTATTTTGAGACTGATTTGCAGTATTTAGACGGTAATGTGCGGTGATTTGTTGTGATGTGCGGTGTTTAGGCAGACCCCACAGAACTCACTGTTTCTTCCCTAGCGGTGGTCAAAACCATCGCCAGTACTCATTGTGCCTACTCATGAAAGGAGGGCCAGGCTGAGTTGGCCTGGGTAGCTGGTTACTGTAAAACCCTTAATTTTCACATGCCCTTTATTTCGCAAATTTTGCAAACTAAACAAAACCGTGAAATTAAAGGGCACGAATATTTGTTTAGTATTTACTGACAATTTGAAATTACTCGTGTGTTGAAACTGCGTGGTTCGAATTTGCTAAAATAACTTTGTATGTTAAGTCGCCAACCTTTAGAGCAGTCAAATTAAAGGGTTTTACAGTACATACCGAGGGGGTATAACTGCCAGAAGACAACCCATCCCAGTATTAACCGGGCTCAACGTAGAGTAACTTCACAGATACACCCAACGCTGTTACCGCTACGCCAAACCGCCACCATAATGTACGTCTCGGGTGTACTCAAATGCCATGAGAACATTACTGGACTACTGCAGCTGATTTTTACAGACTCAATGGCAGTCCTGTCACACAACCTTCATCTCTGATATAGCCATATTTGTGCTGAAAGGGGACGTTAAACTCCAACTAACTGTCAAACAAACCATCAATGTTAACGCAAGGAAGGGAAAGAACAGTGTATACAGTGACAATCCGTAACTGTGAACTGGCGGCCATCTTGTGGCACTGGCCATATTACAGTACCTTACACGTTCTAATTTAATCAATCACCAGACTGCATACGTTCTATATAATATGCTGCGATACGTTAAATGTATGTCCCTATTCACCCTGTTTTCGGTACCAACAAGATCTGAACACATTACCTCATCAAGAATCAGCACTTTGCAGTCATCCGTCTTAATCAGGTTCTTGTTCAGCAGGTCCAGAATACGGCCCGGTGTAGCGACAATTAAGTGCACTAAAAGTAAACACCGCAAACTTCACCGTTTGACACAGAAAAATATCAAATGCCAAGAATCATATTATGCAGCATACAAATACTGTAACATGTTTCACAGCAATACTCTAACAACTGTTTCTTTTAAATAATGGGTCTCAGCAGTTACAGATGAACCACATGATTCTATACGTCTCATCCAACATATTGTAGACAAAGTTAGACGCTCAGTGTGACTACCTTGCGACAGTCTATTAAGTTGACAACACTTGCAATGGTCAACGTGTTCAAGCGAAAAGGCAAAAAATTGGTTATGTTCAGTATCTGTAGGATAAGTTGAGGGTAGCCTCTGTGCCGAAAAAAGCTCAATCTATTCAACCATATAGACTGAACACCGGCTTGTGACAGACAAGATAGGCACCAGACTGTAGCATATACTGCGCTATGCGTTTGCATCATGTGGTAACAAAACTCGAAGCACCAATCGCATTACATTACCCACTAGAAGACGGGCTTTGACGCCCCAGCGTCAGTGTGGCTGCCTTTGCCAACATCTAATCAGGTCACATGTAGGACCTGGTGGTTATACTCTGTAAGCTTCACTGCGATTGCTCAAGTAGTTCATGAAATATGGTGTTCATAAGATTTGACCTCAATGGCCTACTGATTTTCAAAATTATCTGGTGGTGAGACTTGGCACAAATTTGTAACAGACGTCATTAAAGACAGCATCACATACTCAACACATTACTAAGTGTCGTGATGCATTGATGATGTGATGCCATCGTTGTGATCACTGCATAATATCTGTCAAATTTCTGACCCACGCTGATCAATGACCCGAGTTTTTTGGGTGTCACCTTGTACAGTACGAGACGGTATACATCGTGATCACCAGCAGCAGGAGCAACTGACCAGGATCATAGAGACGAAGAATGTCATCCTTGAGGTTTGTGCCTCCAGTGGTGACCATCACCTTACACTTCAGGTGCTTGCTAACCTCGTAGCAGATCTGACTTGTCTGCAGAGCCAGCTCGCGTGTCGGCACCATTATCAGCCCTGCATTGCAACAGAAGACTTAACCTGTCAATCACCCAACATCTCCACACACTCTTATAATCTACAAAACCAGATTATAAACAGTTCCCAGAAAAGGCTGTCATACAGTATTTGTCTGTTCTTTCTGTCTGTGAAAAATCTCGGAAATGGTAGAAGATTATACATCACTGGTGTCAATTCAGCAAACCTTTGAGGTGAGTCCAGGCTGCATGCCTGAAATGTCAAAGTCATGTTCACCAGATGCATTTTAGAAGTGCATAGTTTACTTGTCTATTAGCAAACCTTTTCACTTTTGTTATTTCCTGGGGTCAGTTAACCCCCAAGACCTCACTAATTAACACCATTACATTGACAGTACATCAGTATAGATATGTTTGAAAATTGACAGCAATTTCTGCACAGCCAAACGCCCACAGAATTCAAACTATCACATAAACACACCCAACTGGCATTGCTACACCACATCAGTCAGTACCATGCAGAGCAGCACAGTGCATACCGACTAAGTATTGAAATTACCTGCAGCCCCATCTGAACACAAACTTCAACTTACTGATGATTACAGACATGACCAAAGAAATCATCTCACACACCAGTACAAGGCTATTATGATACGATATGATACACTATATATTTACATGTGCTCAAAAGCTGACGCAATGGTGACCTTAGTCTAGCACATGGCACCAAAACCGAAAAATAAGAAATAAGAAAAAACTAAAAACAAAAACGAAGTAGCTCAGAAGAAATGGTCCGGGCAATTGTAGACAGTAGACTTTGCTCCCAGTGCAAAACTCAAATTATGACGCGATTGACGCCCTGTACAACGCGTACAGACGGATGTCTGAACCTACCTGCTAATTTGTCGCCTCATGCAGCGGCAAATGTGCTCATCTGCCGCATGCGTTACAGACTTGAATCTGACATGCAGCCAGCCACACAACCAACACGCCTTGGTAAGCTGTCATGCCAAATCCCCCGTACTGAAGAATTCATCCATGCCCGGCTGTTACGTTATCCTCCCACCGCTCATGTACCATACGGCCCACATTGTGAAAACATGACGTCATCCACAAAACCGGAAGCACATTAACATATTGCATTGTTGTCATAGAAGGACCGAGTCACAGCTACAGTTGACATGTACAGAAAATTTTATTAAGTTCAGACGTGGTTTTCAAGATATACAAGCATACATACATACATACATACATACATACTGATCACAATACTTAAAATTCTTAGTGGGGGCGTAGCAAAAAAGGGGCAGATGTGCTTTAAATACACACAAATGTCTCAATAGTTTAAGTTCCCTCTACTGCTTTGATGTTGATACCACTTGCCAGATGATAAGATGGAATACTGTCTAATAAGGGCCGTTTTTCCACTGCAAATCAATCTCCCATTAACGTTAATGGGATATTGATTTGCCGTGGAAAACTGGCTCTAAATCCTTCAAGCAATTTTGTGTTTTTAAAGAATATACTGCGGAAACATGCACACCAGTTACAATAATGGAAAAGTAGACACATCCTAGCATTATAAAGCCACACGACATGCAACTTATTCAAACCTTGCACAACATTCTTTGTCGTGTCGATTCTCTCGAGAAGAGGAATAATGTACGCTCCAGTTTTACCAGTGCCATTCTTAGCTCGTGCTAGCACATCACGACCGGCCAGCGCAATGGGAATGCTGGCTTCCTGGATTGGTGATGGCTTTTCCCAACCCTTCTCAAAAATGCCCATTAGTAGCTCACGTCGAAGACAGTAATCTTCAAACTCGTGTCCTTTGGTATCCAACACATCCTACATGAAACATGAAATACACCGAATTGCCTCATCAAGAGCAACTATGCTACACGTGATATCAGCAGTAGATAAGGAAGTATAATGCTATAATGTTAAAGAAATGAAAGATAAAGGTAAAAATATAACGGGCATACATAAGACAAAACACTGTCGCAAGTTACAAATTATAATAGCACGATGTCATTAACATAAATATTTGTCAACTGGCAAAAGTGCAAGCACAGAGATCCAAGTTCACTACATAAATCTTCTGTCATGTTCAATAAAGACTAGTTTCCCTGCCGATTAGTGTTGTTACAGTTTCAAATATTCTGCTGTCGGTCGGTTTCGGTAGGTTTTGCAAGAAAAACCGCGGTTTTCGCCCATTTTCATATGGTATGACAACTTTCATCATCCCCAGTTCGGACAGTATACAACCGCATACATGCAATAATGCACTCAAAAGAAAAAAGCTATAAACAAACCGGTAATGTAGGCGTCGAACGCCGTTATCTTCAGTCACGTTGTATTACGTTTGCTCACTACGCATATCGATATCGTATCGGTGAATCGGTATCGGTTGAAAATGACGTACTTGGTCTAACACTAGTTGACGCAAAAGCGTTATTGGATAAAATTCACTGAATTCATCTTGACAATTTCAGCATAGAGACCCGCCTGAAAACCGTCAATTCCGGCGAGAAAAACCTAGGTTTCGGCGACGAACGGTCTTGGGAAAAAACCTAGGTTTCAGCGGCGGTTTCGGTTACCGTAACAACACTACTGCCGATAACACACAGAGTGACTGCAAAAAAATGATATCAATAATTACAAGTGAACTCTTGTATTACAACAAATGAATAATGGCAAATCTCATTACTACAGTAAACAGTACATAGCTATGGCTACCACACGACAAACTAAGCGATTTTACCGCAGTCTTGACGCGCAGATCTTTTGCTGGCAACTTCAGCTTCTGTTTCCAGCCCTGATCTTCACTACATGCACACACATGGACACAGTTTAGCCAGTGGGCACAGCGCTGTAATAATTTTAGATAAACACGAAAGTGTGATTTCTTAAAAATCAAAGTAAAATAGTAACTAATAACGAACAATTTCCATCAAAGTAAAAGACGAACTGTCCGTCCTTGCTTTCAGTGGGAAGCTGCACGTTAGCAGTGACAAGATATATAAAGGATAGTAAGAACCAATCAGAGTTCAGTTCAGTGATTGGAAACAGGGACAGCTGACTATGTGTGACGTGGACATATGCACACTACAAGATGCTGCATGTAAGTTCTCAGTTATTTATCTGACTTGTCTAATGTGTGGCCGCATGTACTTTGTGGGTGGTCCAGATATACTCACGCATATTTGACATGTCAACAACTGTCTGTCAATTACGAAATGCACTAATGTCAGCTACTACTGCCGATTCAAATGCAAAACTCAAGACTTTCTCAGCCACCCAACTTGGTCAATTGTGACATTTAACTGGAGTCATACCATGCCAATAAGCCGTTACACTGCTGACAATATCTAGTTACTCGTTGTCATCGGTAATGACCCCAACTCTTCTTAACTGGCAACAGTGTGGCAACAGTGTAAACATGTTGCTGGCTCTCATCACAACACTGGGATGCAGTGAAAAGAGCAGTGTGAGCACACCATGTGGCCTAGGAATACCACTCCGACAATAGACGACATCAAAAAACAGTTCAGTCACCTGACTGCAGCACCTGCCTCACTGACTTGTTACATTCCCATGCTATATTGGTGATCATGTTTCTGTGATCAGCCTGAAATCTGTACAGTCGGCTACTTGCCATCTCAAGTAACAGGTAGGTACTCGGTCCAAATCAAATACCGAGATCGCAGGTACATTTTTCTGGAGCTGGCATCCCAAATATATTCTTTAAAAGTTATATCAAATCAAAATCATTACACTTTTTAGAAAATTGACCAAAAATGACCATTTGTTAAACTTCTGGAATCATCACAGCATTAATACAGATCAAAGTTCAACAAACCTTGGCCTTGAATGGTGGACGACATCTGATGAATGATTCGTGGAATTCTCTACTATTGCACTGCTGGTCATGCTTAAAGAGTGTTCGATGCAAACTATAAAGGTAACTTCAAATGAGACCAATCATAAAACACCTTTGTAGCTCAAAAGAAGCAAAACTTGTTGTGTGGTTTAATTCGGCAAACTACACAAAATGTTCCTTCAGCACCACGTTGATTTTTCAACAGTTTGCAAGAATGATGAATTCACAAAAATTATGCAGGCTTGATTCTACAAAAAAAACATGCAACAATACAGTGGTATGAATATTAGCTATATATGGAACAGACAGATGGACGTACGTACACATGCACGTACGTACATACACACGCACAGATGGACATTTAAGACCAGCTTTATTAGGTCGACTCTGTCAAAGAGTTGACCTAATTATGAGTTCAAACTGCTCTTAAAAATGTAAAAAATCTGACGAAATTCAAATCTACCAAAAAAGTTCGAAGTTTGTCAGTCTTCAAATTCGAACTATGACACATCCCTAAACATTACAGTTGACATCTGCTTGTAAGTCACTAATGTGCACATTAATGTGCACAGTAACTTACACTACCTTATTCATATAATATATGATATATAGGAACTACAACTGGTGGACCACAGCTATACCATCCATTCAATCTGCTGATGCTGTTAGACTATACTGCTGCAACTGTTGGACACTCGGCCTTTTACTGGCACTTAAAACATGCAAGTATCATCCAACACTATTGACACAACTGTCGTTTAACTTATAGGTGGCATGGCCTGTAGTCTATTACTAGCCTAGAAAAGAAATGAGAGAGCACAATTTAATGCTCCTGTTGTCAAACACTTGGCATGATTGGAGTCGGCACATGGTCTGGGTCTGCAGCACGGCATAGCACTTCCAGTTTGACCATGACGATTCAAAGCTTCACCATTCGACCAAATGCTCAATCTGTTTCATGGTCGTGAAACATCCACGTATTTCATTATCTTCCACATTAAGTACATCAATGTCACGACATGATTTTAGGCCATTTTCTGCACTTTCGTAACTACGCGTAAGTTCAAAAATCGTACTGCACCCACAGACTCCCACTGAAACCCACATTAGTATAAAATGGACTACAATGGAGTCGGCAACTTCTCAACAGTCATTTTAGAGTCAATCATTGTTTATTTAAATATGTATAATCTCCATATATAACCTTCTAATGGCTTGCGTTATGTCATGCTCTATTAAACGACGATTACTTGATTGATCACATTAGTCATGTCACGCTGTTCAGGCTAGGTTTTAGTATTGTTACTACCTCTTTTAGCCTTTATATCAATTCACATTCCGTTTCATGTTTTCTGTATTATATTTTACTTGTATTTTATTTGTATTCTACGTGTAACATTGTGCGAATGTCACTTAGAAATAAAAGGCTACTTACTTACTTTACTTAACCTAACACGTCTGACATGACAGAATATCACCACAGGCGGCAAGCGGAGCGGAAAATGCAAGATGCAAGGTTAGGGTAGTGTTAGTTTTAGTTCCGTGTATTGCTTTCGGAGACAAGTGCAGGGGGTACGTGGGTGCGTTCAAGTTCAAGAACAGCATCAGAAGACATACGCATTATTACTTAAGTGCGAGTATATCAGCCTAAACATTTAACAGAATTTCTAACCGATAACAAAAGATGAAAAACAAAACACCAACAAAAATGCTTCCCGTCAAATCTAATAACCGACAAACTCGCGTTCAAACTGTCAAAAACACGAAAACCTGCATCTAAAATTTTTTACTGTTGTTCTCCCATATGATTTGACGTTACTAAACACCGAATGTAACATAAAGTAGCGAAAAATCCCGCGAAGGAACATCAGAAAATGTTTTACCGTGCGACGCTATGGTGCTACCGCGGTATATGCCACAGATAGTTAAATGGTATATGCTGGGGTCGTGTCTCTCTATTTGTCTGTCTGACCGTCTGTCACAAGTCGCAGTTCTACCAAAATGGCTAAACATAGGATTACGCAGACAACGCCATACGATATAGCCCAGCTACGCTACTCAACTCAACGAGCTTTAGCGGACGCAGGTGTTAGACACCTCAATGTCCGTATCTATGTAATATTATTGTGTAAATATCTTTACCTTTACCTTTACCTTCTTCATCAGCCCTTGAGATTAGACCAGGACGACCTTTTGGCTGATCAGCAAACATCTTGAAAATGTCTCTGACTCCAGTGAGTACTGAGTTGTCCAGAATTTGTCTAGTTTTCCCTTGAAAGCATTCAACGATGATGCAGACACTACATTTCACATATTTCGCTTACACACGGTCTACCTACGACTTCCTGTAAGTGTTCAATAGGAAATGTTCGTATCACTTTCCAAATAAGCTGAAAATATTGATATTTTCTCAAACACGATAGCCACATGTACAGTGTTCTCTTTCTGCATTCCTATATAGCTCACAAATGGTTGAAACGTCGACAATTATAGCTTCCTCGCAATCAACCGACAAATTTTGGTTTATTATTCCGCTCGAAGACGAGAAGCTTCGACCTAACATTTTGGATTTACTTTACGGCGCGTTTTCCTGTGTTCATGCGTTCGGCTATAACTCCACCGAAAGTGGACCGATTTGGACGAAATCTGAAGCACTCTTTGAGTACATTGTTGTGGGCTGGCCCTGACAGATTTTGGCGCGATCTGCCATCAAAGCAATAGGCCCTATCGACATTTTGAGACGCTAGCGAAATTTGTTCTTTTTTGTCCGGTAAATAACGCACAATTTCACCGATTTCCCGTCGGCCAAATTTTACGAAATTTGAACACAACACGTCGATCGGTAAGGCGGTGAAAACTTTCGGAACTAAATTTTCAAAATTTTACCGTAAGCGGTCGTTTTTTTCCAAAAAACGCAAAAAGTCGCTAAAATTTTTAACATCTTGCGACTTCAGGCCGCCATAACTCCGCAATTATTACAGATCGCCGGAAATTCACTACCAAGTGATTCCTCTATGAGATGTCTATAGTTTCCATTTTTACCCTTGGAATCAATT
>Ga0209780_1003781_pt1 | contig 11432 bp, 8 predicted proteins | sample WorMetexBAHAMAS2_FD_187384 | JGI IMG/M metagenome (GOLD analysis project Ga0209780, IMG submission 187384) | Marine gutless worms symbiont microbial communities from Max Planck institute for Marine Microbiology, Germany - Inanidrilus exumae... | ecosystem: Host-associated > Annelida > Digestive...
TCTCTGGCTGCCCCGCTGACTAGTTCCGCCGTCGAGCGCCTCTGAATCTCCGGACTTTGTGGCGCTATATAAATTAGTTTTTAACTTAACTTAACTTTAGAAAAGGTTGTTAGACCTAATCGAGCCAGCAAACGACCGACCGACATCGGCTGCATGGCCGGATTAGTTAGCAGCCAGCGCTCAGCTTTTAAGCTTGGTACGTTGCACGTTCCAAGATCGTTCAAGGCGAAATATAAAATAGACACAAAACAGCAGATATGTTCAGTCGTATCGACATGCACACTCACGTCGCTCCGTAGCCCCGCCGTAACCCGAGAGTTAGAGTTAGGATATGACCATTGACCTGTTGACCTCAGGGTCAGTGCATGCTGAGGTAGGTTCTGCCAAAGACTATATGCCCACCGACTTTGTTGGCGATAGCTCAGGACTACATACAGCCGGCGTGGGTCACCTACAAAGTCTCACTCACCGGTACTCCATCTTATCTGTCTGAAGTAACGCATCTATCCCTACGTTCCTTCTCGCACCTTGCGATCTTCCTCCTCCGCTAACTTGTACGTCCCTCGCACTAACCTTCATTTCGGTTCAAGCTCGAATCATATTGCAGCTCCAACAGTCTGGAATTCTCTCCCTTCTACTCTTCGTTCGTCTCAAACCTTAAACACTTTCCGACAACATCTTAAAACCGATCTTTTCCAGTCTGTATTTAATAGCCCCTAGCGACTTGTCCAGCGCTTCTGATTCATTCTACTGAATGATTATGGCGCTTAATCAAATTTTATTACTTACTTACTTATTTACTTAAATATAAAATAATTTAATCTAATACAATATGCATGTGCAGCAGCCGGACCTGTTGTACGACTTACTTACCAACTACCGCTTATGAACAGTTTCTATAATAGTGATTATAGGACATTTCCAGCATGAAGACTGACAACGCGAAACAGCGGAATACGCGGTTTCCTGTGCTGCACAGCTTACTAATACTAGTCTACTCTTATCCAACCAGTAAACTGAATTTGTATTTGATACATTATTGTCTGACCAGAAGACTGTAACTAGGATAGTGGTTAGTTTTTTATGCATACATTAAATTCTATTATGTTGTCGCATCTTGTCGCGCCAACCAGCAAACATTTGATTTCACAATGAGCAAAATCGGCATCGAATCCACCGTCATGCATTCGCGCCGTATATGTTTACCAAGCCACGCGCGAAATCTCTTCGTACACGGAGGTAACACGAGAAGAGGCCACGGTTTGCACCGCGCTCGGTCAACCACGGGAATTACGTCACGCTATCGACACCGCGCTGCGTCAACGGCCGAGTACCCAACTGTCAATTGGGTGCAAGCGTGATCGCACACAATGCGACCTGGTTACACCGTTACTGATTATGCCAGAAGCAGATCCAATGATGGCCGACTGCTGGACAGTAGGCCTACTACACAGCGGAAGCGATTAGCAATTTAGCACACCATGCCAACAGACGTGGAACTTCGGCATATAAACAACAGAATCAATGACAGTCATCAGTTGCCAGCTGACTACCACGATCTGTACTACTCCGGCAGTAAGTAAGACTGACTTATTATTATAGTTTATTACGCCATAAGGCAGCCACACAATAAACATACAATGCTATGTACAGTACAAAACATAAAAGCACACACTAAAAGCTCACAATAAAACACATAGGCCTAATACAATATTTACAAAAAGCACAGAATGCTTTAAATACACGACTCTTGATGTACATCCGTGAGGAAAGTCGATCTTTTATATCATATTTACTACAGAGACCAATATACTCATAATACATTGCAGGTAATGCAACAAGTGTCCTTATTACAATGTTATAAGCCAATGTTAGTATAATATTATAAGCCTGCTGTTGATTGATAAAACAAAAAGGACAACTTTTGTACTTGTGCAATAAATAATGTTAAAGAAAAATAGCACTAAATTGTTTCTGTTTGTGATCTACCTAGTGTTCAATTAGCTTATTAAAATTATAAACTGGGTTTTACGGCACTGCGTTACTTTTAAAAATTTATTATTAAGTTTGTTTAACATTCACAGTAATAATATACATTGTGCAAATTATAGCATGGGGAAAACACGTGAAATTTTCCATGGAGTCTGGAGAATTCACGGGATTCCATGTAAAGTACTCCAAGGAATTTCTATAGAGTATTCCCGGACTGCCTTCACGGACTTTTTATGTATGTAACCTACTTATGAAACGATGATTTCTTTGCAGTCTAAAAGCTCTTACGTGTGCAGGCCTATATACGCAGAAAGTCGTATATTTCACTTGCTAACCGGAGATGGACAGTAGTCAGTGATCAACTTTATACAACCCATCCCAACCCAACTCACTATGTATCAGAATTATTTTTGATTCAACCCAACTCAACCGAAGGCCGTATATATACTTATATATATATACAGGGTGGCTCAAAAAAGTAAGCTGTTGTACTGTGATAGATATTTCAATGGCTAGACAATAGTCCTTGCGTTAAACATTTTATCATTTTGCGAACAGTCCAGGACTGGAAAGTTGGTTACTCTAATTATATTTCCGTGGCTAAATATTCTATGTTGTACAATTGTGACGTCATGTTTCGTAACGGTCTAGTTGAGTATTATATTTCAGAACGTTATTATGGGTAAAATTAGTAAAGAAGATAAGTTCGTAATAAAACATTTGAGGATTGAAAAACGCATGTCGAACATCTTTTCAACTAGTTTTGGGATAAATTTTGCGAAACTTACTCGCGTTTGGCTAGCATTAATTTCATTGACTGCTAAAATCAACAGCTTACTTTTTTGAGCCACCCTGTATATACTTATATATATATAATATATATACTTCATAAACGCCTCTGTGTCAAAACGATATTATACGATTCACGAAGAACTTTGTTATTATATTCCGCTACAGTAATTCAAATTAAAATGAGTAAAATATTCATAAGTGAGTTAAAGTGACCATCTGATTGCAATCAAAATAATTATATTCGCTGATTTCTCGCTTTTTTAACACAAAAAGTCGAACCCAACCCGACCAAAAACTCACGAGAAAGTGAAAAATCAGACCCAAACAGACCAACGCATGGACTGACCCAATCCATGTCCATCTCGGTTGCTTACACTGTTCGCTCTGCGACGGTTGTTTTATAAATAACTGTTTCATTGCAGATTAAATGATGGCTGTCATATCTGCGCTGGTTCTGCTAATGTTCGTTCACGACTCCTGCAACGCCATTAGCTGCTACGTGTGCAAATCAAAAATGGTGCCCGACTGTGACGATCCGTTCCGAAACAGCAGCAGCATACATACGCTAAATTGCCCGGGCAACGCCTGCATAAAGGCAAAAGGGAGAGCAAGAGGTCAATAACGTCTACGGTTCTTTCTACGCGACATCTCTATCACACGTCCGGGTTAGATAACTATAATGCGACCGATTTCCGGTAAACATTGCTACTTCAAAGGCTCATTTTGTTTGATGCATGCGGTCGGCACAAAATTAAATAAAAATGACAGTTCGCTGACATCAGTATCAGTTTGCTGTTGTTCGCTTTTGCAACATTCAAAGCCAAATAGAACAAGTGGTGTCTGAAGCAGTTCGGCAAAAGGCCGCATCGACATCTTGTCACCCCTGGCGGCTGCGAATGGATTTGTCCAATCTTAACCGCATCTAATACATGGTTCTCTGGATCCAAATGAGTTAGCGCCCCAAACGGCATCTCGATCGGTTCAGCCGGTTTTGCACAGCTCACCCGTGTGACCAACACACAGACAGGCATGCCGACATACAGACACACAGACCACGCTACTTGCAACATCTGTAGCAATAGGCCGCATCTCTGCACTGCGTGCATGCGATACGGCCTAAAAATCTAAAAACGACGAATACATACGTATGGTATGTTAGTATAATGCCGCGTGCAGGCGACTTTAGAGGAATTACTCACATAAACTTTTCCGTTACAGAGACGAAGAGATGTGCGGTATCTCCGCGACAGCTAAGCCTTTTGGATGACTACAGAATACAGTTAATGTGTGGTTTTTGATCGAGCATGCTCTAAGTCGTAGCAGGCGCTGTTATCGACTAACATACCCGCATGTTTTGTTCCAATATGTCCACAACCGTATAACCGTAACCTTAACACTAACTCTAATTCTAATCCCTAACCCTATGTGTCTGCCACCATAGTGGGCCGTAATAGAATTTTGTCGAAGCAGCACCACGTAAATCGATGTTTTTCGCCGTTTCCCTTGTTCTTTTCTGGTTGCGGATATACTGCATCGTTTATCTGGCGTATAGAGGATTCCTGGGAGACGGGAGTATGGCGCGGCTGTGCGACGGCGGTAAGGGTCGACTGCACGACGGTGACCAACAAACCGGTGCCTGAACTTCACCTCAACGATGCCACTGTTGAGCTGTGCTACTGCGTCGGGCACCTGTGCAATGCGGCTGGCCGTCACGTCTTCGTTGCTGATCCGGTAGCGGGCGGCTTCATCGTGGTCGGTCTTCTGGCACTGACCGGTGCTCGCTTCATCAGCGGGTGACGATCAGTTCCACCACACGGAACGATAAACTGCCTCGTGAAAGTCTCACCGCAGTGACCATAGATAGACGCAATATTCTCAACGTCCGACACTCGGTGACTTTAGTTATTAGAGTTGCACGAATGACGAACTCAGGCCATAGCTACCAATCACCTTTGATGAACTACTGTATTATTGTCAGTAAGACCTCTGCTGACGACATTTTTGCAGTAAACAGTAGGCGTAGACGTAGACGGAAAATACGAGCACAGGCGTGAAGCCTCTTTGCCCGCCTCTTCAATACTCAAAGAATATATACAATACTTCGTAACAATTTCTAATACGTTACACGTCGACTTCCAGTTTCTTGAATTTCGGCATGATAATCATAAATTATTTCCTTGTACTCCAGAATTTATCCAATCTTGATTTAAATGTGTCAGTAGATTTTGCATGCAGAACGTCATTAGGCAAACTGTTCCACATATTTAGGCCTACAACTCTAATAGTAAAAACGAATTTGTGCAGATCATATCTTGTACGAGTTTTTTTGTAGTCTTGAATCATTGCCTCTAGTTGTTAAAGTAGTTGATGTATTTAAATTTAGTATTGCTGCTAATCATGCAATAATCTTCCGGGTCTCATATATGACTCTAGGGTGTAGCAACTGTAAGTGATTTATTTAATTTCAATTTTGCCAGTTTGTCAACAATATCTTGCACAGTAATTTCTAGTTCATGCATCATAATAGAGTACAGTTCGTTGCCTACCATTAAATGCTGCGCTCAATTTTCAGCTGATGTACTCTAGCCTACTATATATATCATTAGATACAATATGCAATGCACGAATACATACACTTATGTAGTAAGTAGACAAACATTACGTGTACTTTACGATACGTAAATATATCAATTATTAGTCAATATTACTGCAATAGTGCATAGTAGTTAGGCCTATACTATACGGCTGTTTGCTTTAACTGTGTATGTTTAAATATTTATGCAACTGTAAGACCGTAAAGCGGAAAAAAAAGAAAAAGTACTGATAAAATGAATTTAAATCAAGATGTTCAATACTGATCATTATGCCTATGTATGTGTTGAATGATTGCTATACGAATTATTAACATTATTAATAATAAAATTAGTAAGATTATTAAGATTATTGTAGTTTGTAATAATGAAGCTAAAGATCAACCACATTCTACTACTTTATTTCAGACTGTCCACTTGTCCCAATTACGTAGATTCCTACTTACAAGAATTAAACCAAAAGTATCAAAATGAAGCATAGCATCTTCACAATACAGGAATAAAAAACAATAAGATTTGTTGGACTGGGGTCATAAATTACCTTACGCCATTTCAAACGTGAATACCACATCACGGACTGTTTAATAGATCATTTAAACTGTTAAAATGAAAAGTAAACTAAAACGCTTTCAAAAATGGTAATCAAAATACAGCAAGACAATATTACACCAGTGAGTAACGAAAAAAATGCAGGAATGAATGATGTCACAAAGACCTAAAACAGTGAAGATCTGTATTCTGTAGGCCTATGTCAGTCGTTCATTAGCTACTCTATCACTTATCGATGTGTCGACAGCGTAGCTTACGACTGGCGACAAAATGATTAAATGAACGGTGCACGCAAGATCCATCCTGGTCTATATAATGCTCGTAACTGACTTTTATAGGCTAGAAAAATTCGTTTACGCCACTGATCGATTTCTCTGTGTGTTAGGTCCTGATTTGGTGCAATCATAACAGAGCGTCAGAACTCTTTAACTATTCAAATCACTAATTTTACTTAGGGCTACTGAAATCGGTGTAATTCGATTTCCCGTGTCCAGTCAGTTAGTTCTTGCATTCAGCCTTTTAGCAAAGCACGCGTGTTTTTAGCCCATGAAGTTCGTATCGTCAGCTCAAAGTGTGTCGTCATTTCACTTTTGTATTTTGCACACGGAACAGGTCTTAATAGTTTCTGTTTCCGCATAAACAAGTTTCATTCTGATACTTTTATTCTGTTTTACTCCTATAATTCAGAACGCTGCAGATTTTCAAAAAACAGTCCATTTTGAGCCCGAAGTATAGTTCTGTGAAATCACTATGGCAACAACGACAATATTGACAATAATAATAACAGTAATAACATAGTTATTGGCGATAAATATTCACGTCACAAAGATCACATGTATTTGTTAAGACTCGAAGTGTACCAAGTACCCTGTGTATAGAAAAAAACTGGCTCCTGCACGTTAAACCATAAAATCGTTTATAGTCGTATGTTGAACCACGTGGTAAGCAGACAGTAAAGGTAACCGCTGACGAGAACGGCAGCATTTTCTCCCTAATCTGAATGGCTAATTGGCATCAGCAACGGCATGCGAGCAGTAGAAATTTGCTCCAACGAAATATTTCATGATCTTAACTGGGGTACCGGCTAACATAAGCTGACCTGTAGCAATGGCTGTGTGTAACTATGTTCTGTGACAACTAGGGACGCGCTCGGTTGATTGGAATGACAGCAATCACGAGCTACTCGTCATAATCGACTGTCCCATCATCGTCCACATCGATGTCACACGTATTACATTGCGTTGAACTGACAAACATACAGACACTCGGATCGCAATACTTCACACCCCTCCCGGACTCCACTGAAATTTCATCAACATCTTTGGCATCAGAAAGCCGGCGTTCCTGGGCTATCGTGTCGTGTAGTTTTTGTTATGATGAGTTTAGCTGTTGCGACAAACTAGCGATTTATATCAGACACACAAACGGACAGACGGACGGACGGACGGACGGACAGACACAGCGCTATAGCGGTAAAGGTGCGCATCTCTACTGCTAAGACAATGGTCCGGAAAGTAACTTTTAAGGTGGCGCTACTTTGCCGTTACTTATCACAAACACTTGTAAAATTTCGCAGCAACTTGCCGTGTTATTACTGGCCCGTCTAATGGGCCAGTATTGTTTTTCTGGCTGGCGTCTGTCATCGTCTGTCGGCGTCTGTAACGCTGCCAGCGGGCGGGCGGGACGGCCGGCAGGCGCGTGAACGCGGTCGGGCGGCCGACACTGCACGGCGGGCCAGTACGGTTACGTCCCGTTAGGGCGGCACTTTGTTCATCTCAAATGTAAAACAGCATGAACGAACAATGGTGTAACGAAGTCGACGTAGAATAAGTAACTGTTTGTACCTGCGCCACTGTAGATGCGAATTCCGGCGCCGTAGCCGTTGTACGTGACTCTGCTGGCGTTCACAATGATGTAGTTACGGACGTTTTCCAGAAACATACCGTGCTGCAAGTTGTTGGTCACAGTGGAACTGTTCATGTAAAATTCCGGCTTCGATTCTATCGAATGAATACACAACAAACAACTGCCAATAAAAATTAACCTTTAACACTGTGCACTTGACAAGTTGTTTACACTCTTCTGCCTATATCACCAACCAGTATAATTTGTTAACGTTCAACGGGCGATGACGCTCTGCGGTTGGGAAGGTAATCGTCGGTCACGCATAGCACTGGCCACGCGTTACAGACTTCAATGGCATGATCATCTACGGATTCATGGAAAATAAGGTGTCGCACTAACGGGACGTAACACTACTGGCCCGCCGTGCAGCCTGGGGCTATAATTAGACTGGAGGCGGCATGATATCATCGCCTGGCCTGCGCGGGTGAAGCCGCCTGCAGGCCCGCCGTGAAGTGTTACAGTAACAGAAGACGACAGACGACAATGACAAACGAGGACAGACGCCAGAGAGCATCACTGTCTGGCCCCCTACGCGGGTCAGTAAATTAAGCATCCCACCTATGCTCCTGTATAAAGTATGGCAGACTTTACCTTTACCTTTACTTCTCTATTTGAGGACCTGTACGTTCACGTGAGACTTTTTTTGTGCAGAAGTGCCCCTGCTGACGCCACCAACGACACACATCAATAACAGCAGGTATTGAACAGGGTACTTTCAGCGCCTCTTAAGTTACGACCATATGGCGCTATACAAATGTGTATATTATTATTATATTATTACTCCAAATGGGAGTCGACTGCCTTAGCCACTGAGTCGCGCCTAGCCACTTGCTGCTAATCCCAGCTGGTAACCATGTCAGACTACTCATATAGGCCTACTGAATACACCGAAAGCAACTGATAGGCCTAGAAGTGATGATGTATTATCAGCCGGTCCGGCATCGCGATGCCACCGGTGGGCTTATGTTTTGCTGATGTTACTTTCTTACTAAAATGTCGCCCTTCTCATTCGACAACGGGCGGACGGATCGCAACACGGATCGTTGCGTTAACACAGTCGATGAAAAAATACTACGGCTACAAATTTGGTAAACTTGGGTCCAGTAACCCCTGACGTGCCGTCAAACTTTGTGTACTCTTTGCACCATGTTCCTATGTTTTTGTGTTTGATTTTTCGTGCGTTTGTCTTTTTTTGCTTTTCTATTATTGCTACCAGCTTTCTGGTGAATATATAATAGAATATGTTAATCATAAACCTGTACGATTCTCCATTATACCTTTTTTCTCTTATTCCCTTTCAACATCTCTAAAGACATTCTTAAACTCCAGAAAGCACAAAACCTCTTTGCACGTGTCGTTATTAGTTCCTTTCAGTCCAGTTGACATACTCTTTTCAACAGCTCCACTGGCTCTCCACTGAATGCCGCATTAACTTCAAAATAGCCAACATCACTTCCTCACTCTTCACTCCTCTCAGCATACTCATCATTCTACTCGTTCTCTCGGGTTCTCAAGCATCAATATGTTCTCTGTTCCATTCGTCCGCACTTCATTTGGCGCCCGCAGTTTCAGCGTTGTAATTCTTCTAAAATCTGGAATCTCTCCCTCCAGCTGTTCGAATATGCATCGGTCTGAACACTTTTAGTCATCATCTCAAGACCTACTGTTGCCAGCAGGTATTCTAACTCACTCAGCCGTCTTTCTTCTTGCGCCTCAGATTCGGATTCTGCCGAATATTGCGCGCGTTTATAAATAATTACATATTCATCTTTATTCACCACAATGGTAGAGAAAAAATGATAACACAAAAACAATAAAAAGTGAAAGTAAAATAGAAGTAAATAACTTAACTAAGCAGACCAAGATTTGCAAACATTTACCAACACAGTTTATGATATATTCTAGTATAAACCAGTTGATATCAAACAATAACTGACAAAGAAATCCGACGCTAGTAGCTGAGAAAGCTTATGTAATTGGTTGTCGCATAACTCATATTTTGTATTATGTTTACTTATTTACTTCTCTTGCAACTAACAACATGTAAATACAAATCATCCTAAAATACCTGGAGCGCTGTCCACGAGGATTGTAAACTTGATGCAATCCGGCAAACTGGGACAATGTTGACGACGCGAGACATTCCACGAGAACCGAACGAACATATAATTAAACGATGACGTGACGCCCATCGGCAAAGTTCCGTTGATAATATCGTACGTTGTCAGATGAGGAAAGTGCTGAGTTCGACCGTCGTATATTTCCAGTTTTCCCGTCACTCCAGGCTCGTGGTCCATCTCCAGCACGTTCAGCGTAATACGCTGACCGAATTTGGTGGCAAACCGCTGCAACAGCAAACGCTGTCATGTGAAATTATGTTTGTCGGCAAATGTTTCTACGCTCTGCCAACTGTCAAATGCAGTAAACTTAAACATAATTTAAACATAAAATTAAACATAAATTGAAGTCTACGAATGCAGATGCAGTAAAAGAAATTACGGGATACATTTCCAGAGGCGATCAATAATGTGCTGGTGTGCAGAATTCTACACTATCAAAAGCGTGGATGATATTGATAGTAAGAAAGTTAATGAGTGCGGAAAAAAGCTAGGTCATTTAAATTTTTCTGAAATTGACCACACACTTTAGGTTTTAGTCAGCCACGGCGTATCGTCACTTTTTGATTATTGTGCCTTAGAAGTTCTCTTACTTACTTAATTACACTTCACAGAAATTACTAAAATTTTTCACTCACCATTTCAGTATGTAAGCTTAAATATTTCAGATAATTAATCAAAAATTCGCTTTATTTCAGGGTAAATATTTTAAAATAATTTTCATGTGTTTACTACAAATTACTACTAATCCAATTTAAATAATTTTTAGCTACCAGTTACACATTTTTGTTTTATTTTCAGTTTGTCTACCACTCTTTCCTGTGTTACCACCACCTTCTTGTAGCCGTCAATCGTGTATGTTGCAGTGGGCGGTAGGCAGCTCGCATCACAGTAGCATGTCAATCACTTGTACACCATTTTCACTGTATTTTACAATTTTATTAACATTTTCACAGTATATCAACCAATCGCACCCCATCTGCCACCTAATAGACCTAATCTTTCAGTCACCATTTGACTAAGTAAGTTTAAACATTAGATAATTATTCCCTATTTTTACTTATTTGTACAAAATTCGCTTTAATTCAGAGTAAATATTTAAAAACAATTTCCATATATTTGTTACAAAATTAGAATTAATCCAATTTGCATAATCGTTAACTATTACCATTATTTCTTACAAATGTGATTTATATACTTTGCTCGTAATATTGCAAAGAAAAGACTAGTGTATAAAAAGAAAATAAGATAAGCTATGTAACTCAAAGTGGCAGTGGCTAGTAAGCATAGCAACTAGCGATGCTGTAAAGTGTATGAAATAAGTAACAATGTAAGTAAGTAATCGTACTGTATACTGAGAAACAATTCAATCACTGCTAGCTAACAAGAAGTTAGCAGTTGTTTATCTTATGCATCACTCCATCATATTTGAGGTAACTGGTTTTCAACTGCCAATGCACACACACACACACACACACATATATAT
>Ga0209780_1003782_pt1 | contig 11432 bp, 4 predicted proteins | sample WorMetexBAHAMAS2_FD_187384 | JGI IMG/M metagenome (GOLD analysis project Ga0209780, IMG submission 187384) | Marine gutless worms symbiont microbial communities from Max Planck institute for Marine Microbiology, Germany - Inanidrilus exumae... | ecosystem: Host-associated > Annelida > Digestive...
GATCATTGTGATAGTAATCCGTATGCAAAACCATAAATGCAATGAAGTGGAGAATGCTTTTCAGATTTTCAAAGTGAGTTGCCTTGTAAGGGTGTACACAGATTCACATCACAATGGTCATAACAAAATGATTTTTGCTGTTTCCTACGTGTGATAAATGACTAGACCCTTACACTTAAGTGTTACGCTGATGATCAGTTTTTGTTATTAATATGCATATAAAGATGACTGTCAGTCACTGATTGACTGTCGTGTTACTCGTGTACATAGTCAATAGGCAGCAAAGTGTACACGACTTTGGGTACATAAACACTACCTTTCCTGTATTGTGAGACTGTGAGTCTCTAGGCGGCTTAACTGGGAACACCATATGATCCGTCTACAAGATGTCTAGTTTCTATTTTTACTGCTGGAATCCATTCAAAGTCATTCCCCTGGCCTGTATGCTCCGTACAAGAAAACTCCACAAATTTTTGGTGCCGTCCAATGTCCAATATTGCGTAACCCAAGTACGCCGTTGTGCCGCCTGGCTGACTGACGTTGAAGAAAAGCAGGCCTGAATTGGAAACTGTAAATAAGTAACATGGTCGATAATGCTGACATTACTTAGTTCCACCATGAATCCTGGAAACCCATGTACTTGAGTTCAAAGGTCAGTGTCACAACTCACAAGGCACAAAATCATTGCCAGCATGGGTTTTGGCTCTTGTGAGTGCTGGCTTCTTGTAGTTTTTATTCTGTTTTATCAACCTAATGTATTTAGCAGTTCAACATTTAGCTGCAGCAGTGTCATTAAAATTATTTTCCATATTCATGCGATATATGCAATGAAAGCATACTGACAATTCAGAAACTGTAACTGCTGTTCACACCTCATAGCAAACACATGTGTGTATGTTTTAATGCAGTGTCTTTTTTGATGGATTTTTGTATAGTCTTTTGGCATTTTATGATAAACATTGTTGAACATCACATGTTATTTATGCCACACATATATTAGTCACTTATTCTGCATACTGCACCACATAAAATATTCTCATATTCTGCTACAGTTGTTGTTGTGATCATATCACCTCGTGTCACTGTGGCAGCAGTTAATATTTACATGCTGTGGTTTTAGAAATTGCTAAGCTAGCTTTTAAACCAAAACTAGTGGAGCCCTGATTTATTGACCATTTTCATGTGCTTCCTTGTTGTAGAGACCTTACATATGCCATGTCGATGGCTGCACCAAATGCTATGCACGAGTTGCACATCTAATACGGCATAAGAAACAGTCTCATGCAGCTACTGATGCTCAGACTACAGAGCATTATGTGTCAGTAAAATTGATTTCACTGCATCACTTAAGTTTTTTTTGCTAGTTAGATGTTTGATCATAATCAGACTGGTAGTGGTAGAAGTTGATCTATTTAGAGTAACAAGAAGCTTAGCTATCGCAGAGGGACCGCGCAATGCTTTACGTTAGTAAGTTCATGCTATGTTTCATGAGCTATGGCTGTTAGAAAGGTTTCAATCAGCAAAAGTGACCTTCAGTGTTATTCAGGCATTGGCACTGGTGCCATTCGATAGGCCACATACGATTTCTTATTAGTCTTCCATTGCAACTCTGTCTTTATCTTGTGCCATTTCCGAGATATTATCACTAATTTCCCAAAATTTAAAGAGGTTACACGACTCTAAACACATCCATTTTGGGGATAATATATTATTCATGCACTGGTACTCCTGTGCGTCAGTCAGCACACAAAATTTGAAGTGCCTAGATTTACCAATTCCAAAGGTATGATAATAAACGGGTCACGTGACCCTGACCATGCCAATTAGGGGGAAGTCTGTCATCCAAAGGCTAGCACTTGATACATTCCACCTGCATACAAACTTGGGGGACTGTCGCTTCCGCCGTTCCAGATATGATTGCAGGTGTCGAAACTGAAAATGGGTCATGTGACCCTAACCACACCCCTTTTAGCGGTTGTTTGTTATCCAAAAGCTAGGATTTGATACAATCTACCTGTGCAAACTTTGACGATTCTAGCTTTAGCCGTTTCCACGTGACCCTGACCACACCTGTTTTAAGGGTAATTTGTCATTCTTGTGCTGGGACTTGACATAACCTACCTGTGTACAAAATTTTACGACTGAAGAAGCTTACGCCGTTCCAGAGATGTGGTAAGTGCCCACCAAAATTTAAACAGTACACGTGACGTGACCAGGCTCCTTTCAGGGATGTTTTGCCATCCCTGGGCTAGCACTTGCTATGATTAGCATATCCACCTAATCTGAAGTATCTCTCTTCACCCACCATGTAGATATGACAGGCGATACAAAATGTCAAAAATGGGGTGGCTTGGGGTAGTTAAGGTCACTCAACGTCACTGGAAATAGTGCCATTTGATAGAGTGAATACAAGTTCCTATTAGCGCTCCATGGTAGCTATGTCAAAAGTTGTATTTAGGTCCATGCAGTATTAGAAAGTCTTGGTAAGCAGCACTGCATTTGATTTTACCCGTGCGATGCTATGCTAGCGCAGGTATTAGCCGTCATCGTGTGTCAGTCTGTCTGTCACACGCCGGTATAGTATCAAAATGGCTAAATGTAGAATCACACAAACAACACCAACAGTTGGTGGTGGGAGACCCCTTCCCCCTGAAATTTGCACTCAAAGTGAACCAACCCTTTTGAAAACCACGACTTCGACCAATATCCGCTCATAGCGTTTCAACTGTGAGAACTGGCGAAAAAAGTTCAATTAGCACTAATAGGAAGTCGACCACGCCCTTTCCAACAAGCCATAAATGAACCGTATACGTTACCATTAAGTCCCCCAAAGGGTGGCACAAAACACAATTTTTACTGTTTTTTTCTTATTAAAATTAAACTTCTGTCGTAAGAAGTCTGCTACAAAGTTGTGGCCACAGACAACAGACAGACAGATAGACGACAGACGGCCGTCGGACGGGCGTACACAGTACACACCTAATGTACTATGGTCGTTTCAATGACACTTGGTGTGTAAGTAGAGGTCGATGAGTGATGCATGACGGTATGCAATGTGACCCAATCCAAGGTCAAGGTCAGGGTCACGAGCCCTTGAAAGTCGGAAATTCGGCCATTTTCAAAGGCTCTCTCCTCCCCCATTTATAATGGGGACTGGCAACTGACCACAAATTCTTAAATTTGGGCACAATACTTAAAGCTTATCAGGGCCTGATTTTTGATTTTTGTCCTAGTTTTTGTGTCACGTGACTTTGAAGTTGGCAGTAAGTAGGAGTCGACTGCAGTCCAGTACGGGGCTAATTTATTTTCTTATTTAGTTTTGTGCAGAAATTTGCAGCTTCATTTAATAAAAGTTGAGTAGAAACAGGATTAAGAATTCTATAACTACGAAAAAGATATAAAGCTGCTAACCAGCATAACTGATGTAATGTAACTGATAGCTTTATGAGCAGCAGCAAAGCTGTTTGTTAACTCTGTGTTCAGCTGTGAAGTGGAAGGATGTTACCAAAGATTTACTGCAAAACAGAACTTGAGGAAACACGAGCTGAGTGTTCATGGACGGACAAGAGTGTATTTGGTATATTTGCATTTTGTTTTTGTAAGTCAATGAAGTGTTGTTGTGTCATTGTAGTAATTGTCAGTAAGTAAGTAAATAACCGATTTGTATAGTGCCATAGTTGAATACTTCTCATGATGCACTGGTGAGCATGTTGCTTTGCAGTGGAGAAGGCTAAACTGAAACTGGTATCTCTTTACCAGGTGTACTTATTAGTGATTTTCATTTATGAATGCATGTATTATTGTCTCTAGTCAGCATTTGAGACTACTCAGAATGGCCATTTTGATTTGCATGCAGAATATCCTATTGATACTGTTGTTGCTACACAGATATGGCTGTTGTCAAAATTCAGGATGACAGCTGACACCGTGTGGACGTTGACAAGAAGTTGGTAATATACATCAGACATTTGTGGAATGATGTGATTTATCTGCAAACCAAATTTGGTCAAATCCACTGCTCACACCTACAGTGCTCACAATGTCTAGAGCCCATATCTTGTCGCTGCCAGTGATGTGTAACTTACAGTATAAGTCCCGCCCAGCATTTCAAACAGTCGTGTGTTTTATATAGCTATAGATTCAGGATGGTGGCTAACACCTTATTGCGTTTCACTGAAAGTACTAATGTGCATTAGGAATGGTGTAGAGTGATGTTTACATCTAACTGCCAATTTGATTCATGTATTTAACCATTTCGGAAAAGGAAAGGAAGAGGATTTATATAGCGCTTTTTATATACTATGTATATCTCAAAGCGCTCAGGCATGGATCACACAGTTTTGCCTGCAAATACACCATGCCTGCCTTTCCTTCGTAAGCTTTCACCAGATGGCACCACCCCTAACTGAGGTAAGCGACATACAATTGCAGCTTACTACTCATCTATCGACCCCAAAGGGATGAAAGGCTGAGTTGGCCTGGTTGGTTGACCTATAGCAGACGGTTTACCCACATAAATAATGGTCACCCGTCAGCTACAGGTCGAGTGCAGGACAGGGAAAGTTCGCCGGCCAAAGATCGACGTTCTGCCGCTGTGCCACGCCACCAACCTGTGATACCAATTTGTGTTTATTTTTAGTATGGCAGCTTTCTGCCAGTATGGAACATCTATAAGTTAATGCTAGATCGTCCACTAAGATTGTTTGGTGGCCCATATTGCAATCTCCAGATTTCGGGGCAATGCTGTTTGTGACCTTGAAATTACAATTGTTGAAATATGTTTTTGGCTGCCTCCTTCCTGGGTTGTATGGATGGAAAGTTTGCAGCCAAGAACATATTTGTTTAATCACTAGCAGATTTTTAATGATTTTGCTTTTATCACCCAATTCCAGCATAAAGGGTAATTAAATTCTATTTTTTATGTCTTTCTCTTTTACGATTGGCCATTTCTGCATGTGTGTAATCTGGAAGAAAACTTGTTATTTTCCACTTTAATTCTTGGCTCAGTTTTCAGCGACTATGTCGTCTTTTACAGGGATAACCATTAACCAAACAGATGTTTAGAATGTGTGACTGGTACCTGTGTTGTACAGTGCACCATTGAAGGCTGCAAAGAGAGATTCTCTAAGAGAGTTGAACTTCGGCATCATATGTTTCAACATAAAGGTGTTTTACCATATCAGTAAGAAGATACAGTTTGCTACAGTAATTAATGATGCTTAAGGATCGTTAATATATACCGTCTCATTCATTCACAACTGAAGGTGCTATAGAAATCTGTTATGATTGATTCATTTATTACTGGCCTGCCTACACATAGTGTAGGATGGCCAGACTAGTGATGCTTACTGGTGTCTGTAGTCGTCTGTCATCGTCGTCTGTGACACTCTACGGCGGCGCATATGCAACATAACTCAATAGGGAGCAGCACGCGACGGCTGGCCAGTAGTGTTACGTCCCGTTAGATAGATACTGGTCAAAAATTGGGAATTTTTCCTACCCCACTTGTCCTTTGTACTCCCATTGTTGGTGGCCTTACCATTTGCTGTAAGAAAGTAGAATGGTGATCTGTTACTGTACTGTGGCAGATAAAAATGATGGTATGTTAAGCTGTTTTGATAGATGAGTGTGACTTACTGATGAAATGCGCTCCCACAAAATCGTGATCTTGTAAAGTAAACAGTGTATAGCAGTCGGCATCAACTTAGCTTTCGCCGCTATGGGAAACTCACATGCCATATGGGATCACACAGTGTTACCTGCCACCCTTCTGATCCTGCGGATATTAGCAAGTGTTCGCAAATGTGTAAATTGACCGCATAACTGTCAAATTAGGTGGTTATCGCAAAATCAGCACAAAATAAACCATTTTCACTTTTTTCAGGACAATTTCTGGAGTTGCACTTTGTTGTTGCAGCATTACAGTGCTTTAATTTTAATGGGAAATCGTAAGAACAGTGCATAATAGTTATTTAGCTAATCAGAATTAACTATCTAACACGACTATAGAATAGATAATGTGCTGAAATATTAAGTAAGTAAGTAATTCTTTATTAGAATGTGTCAAACGCACAAACTTTACAAAAATAGGGTACACATTACAAAGCATAGGCTACAAACATTACAATACATACAATGAAACATAAGATTAAAATTACAAATGGAAAAACAAAATATAAAGTCAGTGTGCACAATGCAGATAGATTAGTGTTCAGAGCAATCTGCAATAACAACCTAATCTAATGACAAACTCGCATGGCAATAGGTAAGTGTATGTATATTAATCAGTCACCGGAAATGAACCTAGTGGTGATGGTACACGTACTGAATACTGATTAATAATGATAAGGAAAATTTAGCGAGTGCTGGAAATATGGAGGTTCAAGTACGGAATTCAAACTGAAATTTGATGGAAAGTTGAGATGACAGCCAGCTTAATGTACCGCAGGGAACCAAAACCAGAAAAATACGGAAAAAAAAACAAAAACCCGATGTAGCTCAGTAGATACCCACAAACTGATGGCATGTAAGTCACTGCCGTAACTTACTTTGCTAAAAAATTGAAATAACACATAGTTTATGTTGCATGTTAATTAAAGTCACTGAATCAATGACTTTAATAAACATGCAACAAACTACGTGCGTTATTTCAACAATCCACAAGTCAATAGTTAACAGATATCTAAACTATACAGTAATAAGACATCTTCAAACATTTGTCATGTATTTGTGTACCAAACGCAGTACTGATAGGTGATTATTATAACTGACTAATCATGGCATTTGTTGACTTTATTGGACATTTTGTACTATGTTTGTGTATTGCATTTCTGTTTCAGTCCAGCTTATAGCTGCAATATGAAATAAACTTTTCATTCATTTATTACAGTGCATTGTGTAATAAAAACAGGCTTAGAATGCATCAGTGCGATGACTTGCCACTGATCGATCAATAGAACCACTAGTTATTTTTAAAAAAAATTTTTCGGTATAAGATAACTGTTTATTATAATCCTCAACATAAATTCAACTATAACACATGCTTAATGTCAGTGTTATTTACTGTTTACTGTTATTTGTGTTGGTAGTTATTGCAAATATTGTTAATGTTGCTAATTTTTTATTATTATATAGATGTAATTATGATGGCTGCATGAAACAGTTTAAACAAACGAGCCATTTGCTTCGACATATGCAAACGCATGAAGGTACATAATTTTGTTGTAATTCTGCAGTGTTCATGTTGTTGAGTTAATTAATAAGACGTGTTATTTGAACTGAAACTACTGAGCTTTTATGGAGGAAAGTGAAAATGTTGGTTTCTGATTATGTAAGAGTGAGCTTAAGATCTGAACACAGGCATTTTTTTATAAAATAATGAATATGTTAGGGCGTTGAATTATTGCATTAACTAACGTATTAAGGAATTAATTGTTATTTTAAAAATTAATGCCGCTGAAATTTTAATGCGAACTAGTCATACGAGTAGCAGTCTATACAAACCTCAAATGAATCGAACTTTTCTCCTTTAATGAACAAACATTTACTTTCTGTTTGCAGCACTATTCTAAATTTCGTTCGATTTTACTATTCTACAATGATATTTTCTGCTAATGCCATTTAATTTATATGCTGAGACGTCATTCATTAGAGAACGTGAACTCACGTTCGCTATAATGCTATTGCCAGTCCATCTGTCGTCTGTCTGTCGTCTGTAACGTTTGTGTGCCCTACTCAGCTGGTTGAAATTTTTGACAATATTTCTATACCACTTGGTACCTTGGCCATCCGTTGACATTTACGGGAAATTTTACGGGGATCGATCTCCGTAAAATTTTCCTTAAATGATTGTTTTATTTGTATATTTTCAGGTTATGTTTGCCAAGTTGATGGTTGCAGTCAGAAATTTGAAAACTTTTTTTTATTAAGAAAACATAAGGCAGTTGACCACAAAAAAGGTGAGTGGTAGCCTTTGCTTTGTTTAGAAGTAAATGTTATGTATATAAAATCGTCTGTGTGTGTGTATGTCTGTCTCTGTCAGTTCTTTGTTCCTTATGCACGGCCACAGTTTTGAGCAAATCTGCACAAAATTTGGCATGTGGCATCCTTATACCCTACAGATGGCCACCGGGGGTAGCAAGCGCCACTCTAGCCCACGGCTTACACTCAAGAATGCCCGAATTGGCAGGTGCAACAGACCGAGTGAGCTCCATGGTGAAATTCAGAACAGCACGAGGAATGACCAAGTGGAGTGCTAGTTTGCACATAAGTGAGAACTAATGGGTCCTTTTTAGGCTGTATTGTGTGCATACAGAAAGTATATAAGCTTTGGTGACTTGCAACTGTGCAATATTTAGTTAACAAGGTATCGCCCTAACGGGACGTAGCACTACTGGCCCGCCGTTGCGTGCTGCCTCCTGGTGAGTTACGTTGCATGTGCCGCCGTGGAGTGTTACAGACGCCAGAAAGCATCACTAGTCTGGCCCCCTACACTGTGTGTAGGTGGGCCAGTAATAATATCTCGGAAATGGTGAGAGACAGCGGTTACTACAGACATCAATAGGAGGTGATATATAGCTTAGTGAAGTGAACCGTGCTATTTCCAATCAATCAATCAATCAAAACGAATTTATATATCGCCCTACGTCGCAGGCGACTCCAATGACTGGGTTACCTTCAAGGTCATTTTACAAAAGATGACAGTTTTACAGACACTCGTTTATCAGTGGTCGAATAGCCCAAAATTACTTAACAAGATTTTTGATTGATGAGTTTTGACTGATGAGCATTGCACATACTGTCTGCATCAGCTGAGTATGTTGAACTGTCCTGTGTAGCAATACATAAAATAATAGCTTTTCCTGTAAAAGTGCCAGCATCAGATTGCTTTTTCTGTGTAGTCGTGCAGTGTGACATCTGTCAGAAGATATTTGTGCGACCATGTCTGCTACGCAGTCATATTAAATTGGTTCACCCAACAGACGATACAGTTGAAGTCTACAACTGCACAGAGTCGGGCTGTAATAGAACGTATGCGAGTGTACGCAGTCTGAGGCGACACATTGCGTTAATTCATGAGGGACAAGTGGCAGAGTGTCCGCAGTGTCTGAGAGTTCTCTCCACAAAGGTACCAGCAACCCGTCTGCATGCTTTTCTTCAGCATCCTATAAGAAGATTGTGAATGGAGATCTTGTAGTTCAGTTTGGAGCAGTGGCTGCACTGCAAGACATAGTGGCCACATAGCTTTCTTGTCTAATATTACTTTACAACATTTCACTGTCATTAAGTTCCAAATGAATAGTGTTGTGATCACTGGATATGAAGACTAGCATATGTTGTATTGTAATATTGTGATGTGTAATATGCATACACTGACATGCTAGCTCAAGAAGAAAGGGTGCATTGCATTATAGACTGTGAACATGATAGGTGTAATAGGCCTATGCAGTGCTTACAACTATAAGTGTTAAGTACAATCCATCTCATAATGCTGTCGTGTCAAATTAAATTGTTTTAGTAAAAATTATTGTAAATTATTGTGAAAGATTATGTAAGTTATTGTAAACTATTGTGAAGGATTATGTTATTTTTAAAATTTCTGCTTTCCAGACCAAAATGTACTCAGAGTTAAGGTAATTTTTTTCAGATTGGCATTAGATGGATTTGTTTTGTTTTCACAGCAAAAGCTGCAACAGCATATGAAGTTGCATGGTCCAAGAGAAGGTAGACAGCAGGAAAAGGTAACAAGAGCTCAGCAACTACTTGGTAGCTGACCATGGCTATCAACCTCATACTTCGATATAGTGATGTGTCGATTGTGGTTTTTTGCTCTCGGTGTGATTTTGATGCGATTTTTTATAAACAGTTCAATTTCGATTTTTTTGCCCCAATTTTCGGAGTTGAAGATATAAACTTCTTTGCACTCAGTGTGATCGGATATGCAGAGATATAAACTCCCAACACTTGGCGTGATCGGACTTGCGGGGGTGTAAAACCCATTCTGTCACCTCCTGCGCCGATCACCAATCCCTATAGGGCGATATGGTATCGGAATCGAGTCACAGTTGCTCCAAAAAATCACGATATCGATTCCGTTCGATTTTCCTAAAAATGGCGATTTCGATATCAATCTCAATTATTGTCACATCACTACTTTGATAATCTTTGGTCATAAACATGACCAAATTTACGGAAGCCATCATGTCTATATGGACAACCATTTTAATCGTATCCACATTGTTTCATGAAATAAAAATGTAAATTTATGGCTGGGTATTAGTTAAAATTTTCGCTAATTCCAGGTCTTTCAGTGGGCCGATCCAGACCCCAATGCATGGACCCCAGTGTGTTAAAAAAGTAGTCATCTTTTGTGGCAACCCTTGTGCCGTAAATCAACTCGATCCATTTAGATGTTTAGCCACAGCCCATCGACGTTACGGCACACGCATACAACCCATAGGATATGCTGTCACATGGTAACCACAGTTGGCCAAATGTGGTTTTAATTCTGTATCCTGTTTTATTGGTGGATATTGTCAGCATTGTTCATTTTGAAGGTAAAATATTAGTCACTGATATACAGATTACACGATGTTTCTATGCCACTAAAGTGTGTGACAAGTAGAGAATAATTTATGCCAGTAACATTTCTAATAAATTATATTATCAACTATTAGTGAACGGTTTTGTCATATTACCCTTGGAAATATACATTTCCATCATGAAATGAAATAAAAATTTTGAACACTGTTAAATAGTACGAAAAATGAAGTGTATAACTTTATCAAAATGTAAATTAATGCAAAATTAATTTATCACTTCGCCATTGGGAGCAGTTGCGACGTATTGTGATGAGTATGTCTGTGTGTCTATCTGTGAGGATATCCCCGGAGTCACATGTGTGATCTTTATTAATTTTTTTATGCATGTTTCCTATGGCCGACGCTGTCCTCTTCCGGCATCGTTGCGATACGTTATTTACTTCCGGTTTCTTGGATGACATCGTGTTTTTTCTATAATGGGCCATATAGCAGTATGAATTTTGCTACGAAGGACAAATTTTGCTTAAGTTTACTGTAAAGTCTGACAGAATTCAATTTGTTATTATTGAAGGGCATAATTTTGACTGACTATTTTGAAATTACTCTCAAACTATAGTAACAGAGGAACGGAGAAATTTGACGACTAATGTGAAGAATCACTGAAAGGCACGTTACCACAGATATTGTTACTATGGTAACGGAACGGTGAACATTGGCGGAGAAACAAATATACCAGCGCGACTTTGATGGATAGACATAGGACAACCAAGTTAATTTAGCGTTAATGGGACTTAGGTTAAGGAAGTATATGGAGTTAAAGGCGGGGTATAGCAATTTTTGAAGTTTCAAAATAAAGTGCATAATTAAATAGAGGTATGTACTCGTGATTCA